>Ga0255344_1006715_pt1 | contig 10300 bp, 9 predicted proteins | sample wastewater_treat_5_FD_192414 | JGI IMG/M metagenome (GOLD analysis project Ga0255344, IMG submission 192414) | Wastewater microbial communities from Lulu Island WWTP, Vancouver, Canada - plant18 | ecosystem: Engineered > WWTP > Wastewater > Unclassified | place: Canada: Vancouver, British...
CCATGGTTGTGGTAGAAAATGGCCGTGAATACATGGATAAATCCATCCAGGTGACGGTCACCAAGGTATTACAGACGGCTGCCGGGCGGATGATCTTTGCCCGGCCCGATGAAGCAGCGAATTAGACTCCGAACAGGATTTCATATGAAAGTTTACAACACACTATCCCGCAAGGTTGAGGAATTCCAGACCCTCGAGCCCGGCAAGGTGAAAATGTACGTCTGCGGCCCCACCGTATATGCCAAGGCGCATATCGGGCATGCCATGTCAGCGCTGGTCTTCGACATCATTCGCCGTTACCTCGAATATCGAGGATATGAAGTGCGCCACGTGATGAATTTCACCGACGTGGATGACAAGATCATCCTGCGCGCCCAAGAAAAGGGCGTGGACCCATTCAAACTGGGCGAGATGTACATTCATGAATTTGAAAAACATTTACAGGATTTCAACATTTTGCCGGCTACCGTGAACCCCCGCGCCACACGGGAAATGGAGCAGATTATCACCATGATCCAGGGGTTGGTGGAGAAGGGGTTCGCCTATGACAAGGATGGCGATGTGTATTTCAGGGTCACCAGAGACAGTCAGTATGGCAAACTCTCCGGTCGGCGCATTGATGACATGCAATCTGGCTACCGGATTGAGGTGGATGAACGCAAAGAGCACCCCATGGACTTTGCGTTGTGGAAGGCAGCCAAGCCCGGCGAGCCTGCCTGGGACAGCCCCTGGGGCAAGGGTCGCCCCGGATGGCATATCGAGTGCTCCGCTATGAACCTCAATCACCTTGGTGAACAGATTGATATTCACGGCGGAGGCAACGACCTGGTCTTCCCACATCATGAGAATGAAATCGCCCAGAGCGAGAGTTATACCGGTAAAACGTTCGCTCGCTACTGGATTCACAATGGTATGCTGCAACTGAGCGGTGAGAAGATGTCTAAATCGGTTGGCAACCTGGTCACCATTGAAGAATTCCTGGAGAATCACCCCGCAGACGCGCTGCGCATGCTGGTGCTGAATTCCGGCTACCGCAATCCATTGTCTTTCTCTGATGAGATACTCGCGCAGGCAGAGAAAGCCATTGAAAGGCTCCGTTCTGGACTCAAACCCGCGCCTGCGGCAGCGCCCGGGGCTGCTCAATCAGTAGTGGACGCCCTGGCGCACCAGGTAGAAACGGCAGAAAGCGGCTTTGTGCAATCCATGGATGATGATTTCAATTCCGCTGGGGCGCTGGCGCAACTTTTTGACCTGGTGAGGGGCATCAATCAGGCGCGCGCGGATGGCGCCACAGGCGCGCAGCTCAGCGCTGCTCAGCTCAAATTGCGCCAGCTTACCACCGTGTTGGGGCTAAGTTTGGAAAAAGAGACCGAAACCCACCAGGAAGTCGATGGTTTTGTGAATTTACTCATTGAAATCCGCCGCGAATTGCGCGCGAACAAACTCTGGGAACTCTCAGACAGCGTGCGCGACCGGCTGGCCGCGCTGGGGGTGGTGTTGGAGGACAGTAAGGAAGGCACCTCCTGGCATTGGAAATGACCGGCAGATGAAAGAATGGATTACGGGGCGAAACCCGGTTATGGAAGTGATGCAGGCGAAACGCCGTCAGGTGTTTCGCCTGTTGCTGGCTTCTGGGGTGGAAGAAAAAGGGCGCATTGCTGAAATACTGCGCGCAGCCGCTTTAATAAAAGTTCCAGTCGAACGTGTCGCGCGAGAACGGCTGGAGCGGCTTGGCGAAAACCCGCAGGGGGTTGCCGTTGAGGTTGGAGTCTACCCTTATGTTGAACTGTATGACATTTATGACCTGGCGAAAGAAAGAAACGAAGCGCTGTTCGTGCTGGTGCTGGATGTCATTCAGAACCCTCAGAATTTAGGCACACTGTTGCGCACCGCTGAAGCAGTGGGAGTGCACGGGGTTATCAACCCGCAGCACCGCGCCGCCGAGGTAACGCCGGCAGTGGTTTCCGCTTCGGCTGGCGCTTCAGAGCACTTGCTCATCACGCGGGGCAATATCGCCCGCAGCCTCGAGCAGCTCAAAGAAGCTGGCGCCTGGGTGGTTGGCCTGGCGGAAGGGGAGGACTCGTCAGCCGAAGTACCCCTGGGTGGGCCCATTGCGCTTGTGGTGGGGAATGAGGGGGAGGGCATGCGCGCGTTGGTCAGGCAGCAATGCGACTATATTCTCAGCCTGCCAATGCGTGGACGCATCCAATCGCTTAACGCCGCTGTTGCTGGCTCGATCGTGCTCTACCAGGTGTTGCTGGCGCGCCAAAAAACCTCACGCTGACCGTGTTATTCCGCGCGCTGGTGTTCGTTCATCTCCCGCTGGTGGTATAGGTTAACCACGCGAGTACCTGAACAGCCGCCAGGGCGGTTGGGTTGACGGAATGGTTTCTGACCGCCTTTGATATTCCTGGCAAGAAGCGATGAGCGATGTACGGTTTCGACAAGCAGCTCCGCGGTCCTCTCTGTTTGGGTTTGCTGCGGGCATCCTTGCTGGTCACGACAGCATTAAAAAACGAGAACAGCGCCATCCAGCTGCTCCCGTTCCTGAAGGATCTGCAAGTACTTTTTTATAGCCAGAGCACCCAGGCCACCCACAAGCCAATCATCAGGACGCCGATTCCCAGACGGGCGATGGTTGCGAATCCGCACCCTCTGATGATCGCCCCGGCTGATTTTGCGCCTTCCTTAAGGTCTCGTTTACGTACCCATTCTACGACCAGTATGCTCAGCGTGGCAAAAAGCAGCCCGCCAAAGGGCGGCCATATAAAGGTGCCGGCGATTCCAGCGGCGAGCGCTATTATCACCGATACCCAACTGGCGCCGGTCTTCTTGGCTTCAGCGCCCATGAATAAGTTATCAATGAGGTTTCCTCCAATCATCAGCAGTGTGATGACCGCAAACAAAATACCGGTGACAGGTGAAAAGCCGCTGACGATGCCGTAGGCGAGGATGGCCAGCCAGATGATGGTGAGCCCAGGGATGACATAGAGCATCAGGCCGAACAGTCCAATGCCCATGACCACCGCGAGCACGGGCACAAACCAGGGTGAATTCGCAATGGCGTCCAAATTTACGAAATCACTTCCACCCCGCCCATCCAGGGCAGCAGCACTTCAGGCACTTTGATTTTTCCATCAGCCTGCTGGTTATTTTCGAGCACCGCGATGAGGGTCCGCGGCAGGCCAAGGCCTGACCCATTAAGGGTGTGCACCAGGCGGTTACGCCCTCCTTCAGCAGGTTTGTACTTGATGTTGGCGCGGCGCGCCTGAAAATCGCCGACATTGGAAACAGAAGATACTTCCAGCCACTCGTTGCAACCGGCAGCCCACACTTCGAGGTCGTAAGTGACCACAGAATTAAAGCCCAGGTCCCCGGTGCATAACTGCTTAACCCGGTATGGCAACCCCAGCAACGCGCAGGTTTCCTCGGCGTCCGCGAGCATTTTCTGCAGCTCGTGCATCGATTCTTCAGGGGTGCTATAAATGTACATCTCCACTTTATCAAACTGGTGCCCGCGTTTGATGCCGCGTACATCCCGCCCGGCGCTCATTTTCTCGCGCCTGAAGCATGGGGTGTAAGCGGTAAAGCGCAGCGGCAGGCTGTCCTCTTCCAGTACCTCATCGCGGTACATACCGGTGAGAGGAACCTCCGCGGTTGGCACCATCCACAGGTCTTCTTCGATGTCGTGATACAGGTTGTCTACGAACTTGGGCAGCTGCCCGGCGGCGTAGAGGGTCTCAGCCTTGACCATGAAAGGTGTATAGCGTTCCACGTAGCCCTGGCGGGCGTGCAGGTCAAGCATCCAGGAGATAAGCGCGCGCTGCAGGCGGGCTGCTGCTCCGTTGAGCACATAAAATCGCGACCCGGTCAGTTTTACCCCGCGGTCAAAGTCGATCAACCCCATCTTCGGCCCCAGCTCCCAGTGAGGCATGGGAGTAAAGTCAAACTCCGGCAGCGCGCCGTGGGTGCGCAGTACGATATTCTCGCTCTCGTCTTTCCCAATAGGGGTGGAAGGGTCAGGAAGGTTGGGTATGGTTGCCAGCAGCGCCTGCAGTCCTTCATCCACCTGTCTGGTGGTTTCATCTAGTTGCGCGATTTCCTCGCCCACCGAACGCATGGCGTCGATCTTCTCCTGCCTGGTGGCGGGGTCTTTGGTCTGACTGATTTCCTTGGAAACCGTGTTGCGCAGGGCTTTGAGGTTTTCCACTTTCACCAGCAGACCGCGCCGTTCAGCGTCCATGGTTAATAACTTGTCGACCACGCTGCTGTCCATCTGCCGGTCGGTGAGCGCTTTGCGCAACTCCTCAGGGTGTTCCCGTATGAAATTGATGTCTAACATGCTGCACCTCATTTTTAAAGAATAACGCCCTCATCTGTCGCGCAGGACGAGGGGCGGCTCGTGGTGCCACCTGCTTTCGTTCCCGTAGGGGAACCTCATTGTGGTATTAACGGTACCCCCGGTCTCTTTACGGCGAGTACGCCCCTGCAGAGACAACCTGCCCAAGGAGGGCGATCGGGTTGGAATCCGCCTGGGCGTTCCTGCCGCTTTGCAGCGGTCAGCGGCTCTCTGGAAGGATATCCCAGGCAGTAGTACCCGAGCTGGTCTTGTAAAGTGATTATACCTTGCCCATAATGCCTGTCAAGAACAACGCGCGCTAGGGGATGACAGCCGCGTTCAATCCTCAGTTAAACAGGATGATGGAAAAGGACAAATTGCGATAAAATCAATTGATCATGGATGAACAGGCTTTGGTCGCAGACGCGCTGCGAGGAAACGTAGACGCTTTCAACCGTCTGGTGCTGGCATACCAGGACATGGCTTATAACGTTGCTTACCGCATGCTGAACGATGATGACCTGGCGGCAGACGCGGTGCAAAACGCCTTCCTTTCTGCTTACCGCAACCTGCGCGCTTACCGCGGAGGTTCGTTCAAGGCCTGGGTGATGCGCATGGTTACCAATGGTTGTTACGACGAACTGCGCCGCCAGAAACGACGCCCCACGATTCCGCTTGAACCGCAGAACCCAGAAGATGGCGAGGAAATTGAATCTGCCAATTGGCTGGCTTCTGATGACCCCCAACCCGAACAGGCTTTTGACCAGGCGGAGCTTGAACACGCCCTACAGCACTGCCTGGAAAACCTGCCGCCTGACTTTCGCGCGGTGGTCGTTTTGACTGATGTGCAGGGGATGGATTACGAAGAAGTCTCACGGGCGGTGCGCACGCCGCTTGGAACGGTGAAAAGCCGGCTGGCACGCGCCAGACAGAAATTACGTGATTGCCTGCGACATTTTCAGGAACTTCTGCCTGCTCAATTTCGTCTTACCGGTGGAGAACGCCGATGACTGAGAGATTGACCAGCCGGGACTGGATACTGATTTCAGCCTACCTTGACGCGCGCCTTTCACCCGCAGCCTCAACCCGCGTAGAAAAGCGCATCCAGGAGGACGCTCACTTTAAGCGATCTCTCGAAGAAGTCGCGCGATTGAAGCAATTACTGGCTGCGCTGCCTCAAAAACGTGCGCCGCGAAATTTCACGCTTGCGCCTGAAAAAGCGCAAAAACCGCTGCGCGGATTGTGGCTTCAACCAGCGTTGAGCTTTGTGTCTATCACCGCGTCAATTCTTCTGGTGCTGGTTTTTTCCTTTAATTATTTAGGCATGGGCCTGGCTCGCCAGGCGGCCGCCCCGCGGGCGGAAATCGCTGCCATGGAAGGCGCTGCTGAAGAGGCTCCAGCGCCAATGATCATCAATTGGAATCCGTCAGGTGGACTGGGCGGAGGAGCAGCAGAAGCCAAGAGCCCCTATACAGGGATCGATGGTATTGGCGGGCCAGGTTTTCCCGTTGCTGAACCAGGTATAGGCGGCGGACCAGTTGAACCGTCTGTTCCTGAATTACCTCCCGGCGTTGATCCACAAACCGTGATGAGCGAGGAACCCGAGCCGGTTGCTTATGATGAACCCGCGCCCGCCGCGCTGGAGGGCGAACCGGTTTCAGATGCTGCTCTTTCTAACCTGATACTTGGTCTCGCGGAAGACGATACAGCCGGTCAGGTGATCGAAAGCGCGCCGCTGCGTAAAGCGCCGGCGCCGCAACCTCGCCGCGAGCTTTCCGCGCCCGGCCTGGTTATGCTGATCGCGGGCATTACCGCTCTCCTGTCAGGCGCAGGAGCACTCTTCCTCCGTAAAAAATTTCATGCATAACCATTCGCACGAACATTTCAAATTCTGCCCGCAGTGCGCCACACCGCTGCGCATGATGATGCAGCTCGGAGAACGCCGACCTTCCTGCCCCGCATGCGGTTGGGTGCACTATGAGGATCCCAAAGTCGCGGCGGGTGTGCTGCTGTTGCGCGGGCGGGAAGTGCTCCTCGTGCGCCGCGTTATGGAGCCTTACCTGGGTACCTGGAGCATTCCGGCAGGGTTTGTCAACGCTTTTGAAGACCCCGCGGCGGCTGCCTTGCGCGAGTGCCGCGAAGAAACCGGGTTGACTGTTGAGATCGAAGGGTTGTTCGACCTGTTGACCGGGCGAGAACACAGCCGCGGCGCGGATATTTTCCTCGTTTACCGCGCGCACTTTCTCAGCGGCTCTCTCGCCGCCGCCGATGACGCAGATCAGGTTGGCTGGTTCCCGCTGGACGATCCGCCCCCTTTGGCTTTTGAAACCACCCGGCGAGTCCTGGAAAAAGCCCGCCATCTCCAGCTCTGAGCTACCTCCTGCTGGCCAGAACAGGCGCGCTCCAAACTCTTGCTCATTCGAATAGTAACCAGTTGGCTTGACCTTTTGGGGAGCGAGGTGGGGTTCGCGCGCAGCACATCTATCTTCGCGGCTGATGGGCGCGCAACAGGTTTTTAATAATCAGGGTTACTTGGCGAAAATGGGACTGGGCTGAATGATAAAGTGGTATGAAACCTGCATCCGTTAGGATGAGAATGGAAATATCGAATGGCGAAAAGCACGAAAACTCGTAAATCTTACGCTCATCCGCCTAAGTCCTCAAGGTCTTCTTCCAGAAGAGGGCAGTATTCGCGTTCGACCCTGACCCTGGACCAGCGCCTGAACTTCATCGGCGGGGTTACCGTGTTGACCGGGGTGCTTTCGTTCGTCGCTTTATTTTCCAACGCCAATGGTCCGCTCAGCGGGTGGATCGCGCAAACCACCACCCGCCTTGCTGGATGGGGTGGCGTGATCATCCCGCTGGCATTGAGCATTGGCGGCACGGTCCTGCTGCTGCGCCATTATGAGAAGCTCCCACGGGTTTCTTACTGGCGCCTGGCGGGTATCGTTTTGCTTTACCTCAATATCCTGGGCTGGTTTCATTTCATAGCTGGCGGGGGTTTTTCGACCGCGAAAGACGGGCGGGGAGGCGGGTACATCGGCGCTTTCTTTGACCGCGTTTTGGCCAATTCTTTGGGCCCGGCTGGAGAAGGGGTTTTTCTCTTCGCCTGGTTACTGGTGGCCATTTTGTTCATCCTCAACCTCCCGTTGGTTGAAATCGCCGCCCGTGTGAATACGCTGCTGGCAAGATTTAAGAAACCGAAAGAAGAAAACCCGCGCCAACCCATGTTCCACTTCACCAGCGCCAGACCTTACCGGGTAAAACATGAAGCACGAACAGACCTGCCGGATGGTTATAAACCGCTCGTGGTGGAGGAAGAAAGCCCGGCAACGGTGACGGTGATCGGGAGCGCCCCCGCGGCGGAGCCAAAAACAACCGGGGTCAGAGAAAAGCCTGCCCGGGTTGCGCCTGATACCCTTGAAAACCTTCCCGTCATCCGTACACGGGTGACCACGCCCGTAGCACCCTGGCCAATTCCAGCGGTGAGCGATATTCTTGACCTGGCGACCCCAGCGGTTGTGCAATCTCACTACGACCAGGGTCGCGCCCGAATTATTGAAGAAACGCTGGCTTCATTTGACGCTCCCGGGCGCATCGTTGAAATTCAGCGCGGACCCGCGGTTACCCAGTATGGCGTGGAACCTGAGTTCATTGAAAGCCGCGGCGGGCGCACGCGCGTGCGCGTATCCAAGATCGCCGGGCTGGCGAATGACCTGGCGCTGGCGCTCTCCGCCCCCAGCATTCGCATACAGGCGCCGGTGCCGGGTAAAGCCTATATCGGCATTGAGGTGCCCAACTCGGAGCTTTCACTGGTTTCGCTGCGCGAGTTGATTGAGACGGATGCTTATAAGAAAATCAGGTCCAGCCTGCGGTTTGCTTTCGGCAAGGATGTGGCGGGCAAACCTATTTGCGCCGACCTGACGTCTATGCCTCACCTGCTGATCGCCGGCACCACCAATTCGGGCAAATCCGTGCTGGTCAATGCCATTCTCACCAGCCTGTTGCTCAATAACAGCCCGCTCGACCTGCGCCTGGTGCTGGTGGATCCCAAGCGGGTGGAGCTGACCGGGTATAACGGCATTCCGCACCTGCTCGCCCCGGTGGTGGTAGACGCGGAACGCGTTGCTGGCGCGCTGCAATGGGTGCTGGGCGAAATGGATTCGCGTTACAGGCGCTTTGCTGAAGAGGGCGTGCGTAACATCATGGATCACAACCGCAAAGAGGCCGAGCGCCTGCCGTATATTGTGGTGGTGATCGATGAGCTGGCTGACCTGATGCTGCTGGCGAAAGATGAAACTGAACGTAGTATCACCCGCCTGGCGCAACTGGCGCGGGCTACAGGCATTCACCTGATTATCTCCACCCAGCGCCCTTCGGTAGATGTGATTACCGGGGTGATCAAGGCGAACTTGCCGGCGCGCGTAGCCTTCATGGTCGCCTCCAATCTGGACAGCCGCGTAATCATCGATAAGCCCGGCGCGGAAACGCTGCTCGGACGCGGCGATATGCTCTACCAGGCGCCAGATGCGCCCGCGCCGGTGAGGTTGCAGGGCGTGTACGTTTCAGATCAGGAGATTCAACGCCTGGTTGACGCGTGGCGTCTCATCGTGGCCAATCGCCGCGCTGAAGGCGGAGAGGAACTCTTTACCGCCACTTTCGAGTACCAGCCCCAGCACGTGCCGTTTAAACAGCCCTCATTTTTTGGGGATGGCGCCCAGGAGGATGACCCGGTTTTAAAGAACGCTATCGAAATCGTGCGCAAAGAAGGCAAAGCCTCCACCTCTTTCCTGCAGCGCCGTTTAGGCATTGGCTATACTCGCGCGGCGCGCCTGATCGATACACTGGAAGAGCAGAAGATCATCGGGCCGCGGCAAATGGGTTCGCAGGTTCGCGAAGTGTTGGATTTTGGCGCGGACAATGAAGAGCCCCCCGCTGAAACGCAATCGGATGACCCAGAAAGACAACTGCTCGGTTTCCGTTCTCCCCAGAGAATGAAAAATAGACAGGTTCATTCGGCTGGTTTTTCTGTATAATATTTTTTGTACAGTTCCTGTAAGCCAGCAACACACGCGACCGCGCCAGCCATGGACGGGACGGGTGGATAATCACATAACCGGTCGTGATAAACGAGGAGAGGCTACCCGATGCGCAAGCGCAAATCTCTTTTTCTTTTAATTGCCGTTTTATTGCTGGGGTTCCTGGCATCCTGCCGCTCCGCCAGGCTACCGTTGCCCGCCTTCTTATCAGCGGATACGCCCACGCCGACCGCGACCATGACCTTCACCCCCACGTATACCCCCCTGCCCACGAAAACCTTCACCCCCACGCCCACGCCCCCAGTGAACTTGACCCCCTGCGCCAATTATGATGCCTGTTCAGAGGGCGTATACATCCGTGAATACCTGGAGACGGTCGGCCTTTTAGACGAAGCAGATGAAGGGGAACAACCGTTTGAAGTGAAGGTGCCTTATAACCTTCCTCTCCGCTTCGGCATTAGCTGGATAGCCATCGATGATGAGACGCTGGCGGACAACATGCAGAAAATGACCTTCTTCTTTGAAGTTGATGGGCAGCCTTACCTGGACAAGAACGATCTGATCTACGAATATTACCCTGATGTGGACGATCCTTCCATAGTCTACTCTTCAGTCTTTATTGATTATTTGCTAACTGGCTGGAGGATCGGTGAACCTCATACGGTCAGCATCGGCTTCCGTTTTGATCAATCGCTTTCAGACGGCTGGAACACGTATTACCTCGGTGAAACAATGGGGTACAGTTACCGCATCCTACCCGTGGAACTGCCGACCGCCACGCCTACCCCTTCGCCCACCAGTACGCCCCAGCCGCGACCCACTGCCGTGCCGCCCACCCCAACGGTGGCGTGCGAGCTGGGTACCACGATTGAAATCAAAAATGACACCGGCGGACAGTTAACCTTGTACTTCACCGGTCCGG
>Ga0255344_1006725_pt1 | contig 10288 bp, 18 predicted proteins | sample wastewater_treat_5_FD_192414 | JGI IMG/M metagenome (GOLD analysis project Ga0255344, IMG submission 192414) | Wastewater microbial communities from Lulu Island WWTP, Vancouver, Canada - plant18 | ecosystem: Engineered > WWTP > Wastewater > Unclassified | place: Canada: Vancouver, British...
CTCGTCAACCGCCGTCGTGTCGCAGATCGCCTCGCGCTCGGTGCTCATTGGGGAATCATTCCGCGTTTGGAGCCTGTAGCAAAACAGTTTCTTTTCCTACGGCGCCCTCCTCCGACATGCGCCTGATCTCCTGTTCCCATTCGTCGTCAGCCAGGCAGTCGCGGCCATGCAAAACGGCGGCAACGCATTCCAAGCGCTCCACCGTTTCCTGCAGGCCGGCATGTGGATCGACCCCGAGCGTCTGGCACATGCCGCCGATCGCCAGCATCTTGGCGGCCATGGCGTCGGCGTTCTTCTCCGTGTGCCATGCCGCCAGCGCACCGAACGGATCGCGTGTCCTGCTCTCCGCCTGCCGCCGCATTTTGCCGAGAAGATCGTCGATCCTCCTCGCGTGGACGGCACGGTCGCTGGCCCCGAGGAACCGTGCGAGCCTGTAGGCGGCTGTCTCCCCGAACTCGCGCCTGGCGAGAACGGCATCGATCTTCTGTCTCTCCTCTAGATTGCTCTCCGCGTAGCTTTTCATTGGTGTTCGGTTGTTCAGTTGTTCGGCGGAGATCCCGCCTTGGCTAGTGCCTCCTCGAAATCCGCCCGGAATTGCAGCTCATCCTCCCACATCTCGGGGAGATGCCGCCATAGCGACCGATTAAGCCCTTTCGCCTTTTGCTCTGCGCAATACTCCTTGAAGTCCGTCGAGGCATAGAGAGGTCGCGCCGAACCAGCCGCCACACCGAACGCGGATTCGTCGCCCTTCTGTTTGCTCATGGGTTTCCCTCCGCGTCGGTGGTCTTGGTGTTGGCAGTACCGAAATCCAGCCGCCCTTGCGCGTGCCACCGCTCAAGGCGCTGTCGGGCCACCGTGACCCACCGCTCGTCAATCTCGATGCCTATCGCCTTGCGCCCGGTCTCCAGCGCGGCAATCAGCGTCGTGCCGGACCCGCAGAACGGGTCAAGCACGGTGTCGCCGTCTTCGGTGCAACACACAATCGCCCGTGTCGGCAACTCAACAGGAAACGCCACCGGATGTTCCGTGTTGGCCGCACTCTTGATCTTCCAGACCGATAGCCATGTCGTGTCAGCACGGGTCCATTTCCACGCATCCTTGCGCATCCAGTAGATGCGCTCCTCTGCCGGTGGGAACATTCTCGCATTCTGTGTCACCGACCCATCACGCGCCCATATCAATTCTTGGCGCATGACCCATTTCGTGCGCAAAAGCCACTCAGTCGGAAAGATCGGAACGGAGTCGCGCCACCGCAACTTGTGGTTGTAGAACATGCTGGCGTCTGGCGCACACGCGCCCCACGCCGCATCACACACGGCAATCTGCCATTCCTGGTAGTCCGACTCCGGCATGGTGTCGTAATAGGACGACGAAATCCTCTCGACCCATCTCGATTCCTTGTGCATTCCAGACGGTTTGAATGCTTGCAAGTTTTGGTTGTACGGCGGTGACGTGAACACGAGATTGACGCCAGACAACGACGCAAGGACTTCCCGGCAGTCCCCATGCCACAGCGTCACGTTATCGTTTTGGAAGGCGATCTTCACTTGTCCCCCGACTCCGGTTGTTCAGATACCGATCCCCTTGCTCCTCAGGATCTCGGCCTCGGTGAGCCGCGTCCCGTTCCCGTTCTTGCTCGTCCAGCGTCTGGCCGAACGCAGCACCTCTGGAAAATCCCGCAGCCAGAACAGGCACTTGTCGGGCCGGTGCCAGGCCGCGGCCTTGTCCAGCCTGTCGCGTGGGACCCGCTGGAACGCCTCGACGGCCCTCCGGTCGGCGTCCGAGAGCGCCAGGAACGCCCGTGCGTTCTCCGCCAGCGCCTCACGCTCCAGGGCCGAGAGGCACGGAGAGCCGAACATGCCTGCCACCCAGTCGTGCGCTTTGGCGAGGTCGTCGCCGTTGACGAACTCCCCGAACCCCTCCCCGTCCGGGGCCGGGGCCGGGGCTGTATTTCTGCGCGCCGGTTCGCTCTGCCGAGTAAATACAGCACACCGACCCTGTTTGCTATCTGCTTCTCCTTCTACTTCTCCTTCTTCTTCTTCTTGGGCTAACGGCGGTTTACCGCGGTTTACGTTGTTTACAGAATGTTTACGCTGTTTACGCTGTTTACGGTAGGCGCGCATGTACTGGCGCATGTACTCCTGCCGCTCGTCCTCATGCCGCCCTTCCCGGTAGAAGTGGTAGTTCAGGATCCTGTATCCGCCGCCGCACGCCTCGATTCTTCGTCCTTCGTTGTCCTGCGTGCGGCTGTCTGGATCAGGCGCAGAAAGGATTCCAAGCGATTTCTCGCACTCCTCCCTGGTCATCCTCGCCTGGTGCGCTAGGCCACCTGCGGATGCCCGGACGACGCCGTCCGGGTCGCACATGGCGAGCATGGTAATCCACAGGATTCTCGTTTCGTTGTCCTCGTTCCAAATGCTGGAACTGATGATCGAGCGGTAAAGTTTTGTGAATGACATGGTTGCAAGCGTTGTAAACTGTTTACGAGTTTACCGTGTCAAGCGTCCGATCCGCCATTCCTCTTGCTATCCAGCCACGCCCTCATCCATACAAGGATGCCCCGCGCAGGCGGTCAGAACGGGATGTCGTCGTCGTCGTCGCGGGGGGATGGGGGCTTGGAGGCGGGTTTGGCGGCGGGGGATGCCGCCTGTTTCCCGCCGCACGGCTGGATCCAGGCGGCCACCTTGTTGCGCTTTCGGCCGTTGTATTCCTCGACCGTGAGGCGGGCCGTGCCGGTTCGACCGATCAGGTCGTCGGCGACGATCTCAACATCCTGTTCCGGAGTGACGGACTCGCCGGTGGCGGCGCGGAAAGCGTCGATCTTCCAGAACGCGGACGGGATGAAGACGAGGTAGTCGTAGAGGTAGCTGCCGGCCTCGGTCCGCAGCTTCAATTCGATCATCTCGTGGTTGCTCTTGCTGAGAGTCTCAATCGCATCGACGACTTCGACTTCGTAATCGCCCGGTTCGACATGGTCGGGGCGTTCAGTGGGGGTGTTGGCGTTGTAAGAGGGCATGGTGGTTCAGTGTTTGGTGTTGGTTTGCTTGAGATAGGTGGTGGCGGAGGCGTGCTTGATCGCCTCCTCCGGGAAGGGCTTGTCGGCGGGCATCCGCTTGGCCCACAGGTCGCGGAACTTCGCGGCTGATAGATTGCCGTAGGCGGCGAGCACCGGGCCGAAGCCCATCTCGCCGATGTGGTGGCCCACCGTCCCGCTGTCGACGAACTCGGCGCCCTTGCGCGTCACCAGCCGCCAGCCGGGGATGGTGCCGCCGTCCTTGAGCCGCCCGATGGCGGCCTTCCTTGCCCGCTCGCGGAAGTCCTCGACCACCGCGCAGGCCGCCAGGAACGCGCCGAGCCGCTCCGGGTCGGCCACCACCGCGTCGAAGTCGAAGCCGGGCGCGGCAACCGGCAGGGCTTGGGCGACGATCGCCAGGCGGGCGGCGCAGGTTTCGGCCTTGCCGCACCACCCGCAGTAGCCGCACGGCGCGGGTTGCTTGCCAGGATCGTGGAAGGCGGTGGTGACCGCGTCCACCAGCCCGCTGGCCTCGTCATAGGTGAAGCGGTGCGTCTCCACCTCGCGCAGGTCGCAGAAGAGCAGGTGGCAGGTCCACTCCGTGGCGAAGCGAGCCTCCATCATGCCCAGCGCGTAGGCCGCCATCTGCTCGCGGTAGTTGCGCCGCGCCCCGGTCTTCAGGTCGAAGAGGATGCCCCGCTCCGGCACGATGGCGTCGGCCGTGCCGCGCATCCCGGCCATGGCCACCCGGCAGTCGTCCTCGGCGGCCAGCACCTGTTCGCCGCCGGCCATCGCCCGCACCACCGCCACCGCCCAGGCCACGGCCGCGTTCTCGTCGTCGCTCATCCTGTCGGCGATGGCATGGCGTTCGTCGCTCCCCAGCAGTTCGGCGCGGAACGCCGAGTCCAGCAGCATGCCGCGTTCGGCGGCAGGCCCGGCCACCGGGCTGCCCTCGTAGCACGGGCACTCGGCAAGCTTCGGCAGGTTGGACGGACGCAGCGCGCTCATCGTGCGGCGGCGACCCCCCGCGCCTTGTTGAAGTCGGCCACCGCCTTGAGGAACCGGTCCGCGTCGGCCAGCATCCTCGCGGCGTACCCCGCCGGCACCGCCTCCAGCCCTTCGCCGTCCTTGATCTGCCCCCGGTCGACCAGGAACGGCACCACCTCGGCCTCGCGTCCGCCGAAGACGGCCCGCAGGCCGAACCGTGCGGCTTCGTCTGGGTTAGCCACCTGCACGTACGTTGCAGCGCCGAACACCGGTGCCAGCGCCTCCGCGCTGAACGGCAGCCTGTCGGGCAGCCCGTGGCGGTTCTTGGCGTCATACGCCGCCGCGTGGTTGCAGAAGAGCACCCGCTCCTTGCCGCCCACCCCGCGCAGTTTGCCGTTGTCCTTCTCCACCGTGCGCGTCACGTAGGTGGCGAAGAGCAGCGCGTCGGCCCACTCCTTGAGCACCGGCGCCGCCTGCTTGCAGAGCTTGAGCTCGAAGCGGTCGTAGCTGCCCGCCTGGTCCGGCGCCTCGAACTTGCGCACCGTGGAATGCGCCAGGAACACCACGTGCATCCCACGGGCCAGCAGCGCGTCCAGCGAGCCCAGGAACCGGGCGAACTCCTCTCCCAGCAGCACCCAGCCCTTGCCGTAGCTGAAGTCCTCGATGCTCTCCTTGCCCGCCTTGCGGCAGAGGTGCTCGCCCAGGCGCTTCTCCAGCCAGTCGGCCGTGTCGATCACCAGCGTCCTGTACGGATGGTCCGCCCGCGCCAGCCTGCCCAGCGCCGCGGCCGTTTCCTCCCATGTCTGGCCCGCCTCCAGCCGCGCCACGTCGAGGTGGTGCGTGCCGCCCTCGGTGTCGAGGAAGACTGGGTCCGGCAACCCGCCGGCCAGCGTCGACTTGCCGACGCCCTCCGGCCCGTAGATGACGGCCTTCTGCGGCCGCGCGACCCGGCCCCGGCTCACCGCCAGGGCTGGCTTCGATGTGGTGTTGGTCTGCATGGTCATGATTGTCTGCTGATTGTTGTTTCGTTGATCGATGTCATTGTGTCCCTCATTACCCTCCTGTTAGACCGCCTCAGTATCAAACAGCCCGCGTTCTGCTCCGATGCAGGCAGGGCTGAACCAGATCCGCTCCCGCTCTGCATTGGCGCGGCCCTGCTCTTCGCCTTGGGAGCCGTAGCCGCCACGCGCCTTCCAGGCGAGCACGTTCCATCCGGCATCCTCTAAGGCGTGGTGGGTTTCGCCCTCATAGCCGCACAGTGCGATGCGGAGCATGGGGTTGCTACCGTTCTCCAGGCACCATTCCGTAACCTCGCGGGCCACGGTGAAGGACTCGGCCCGGTAGAGGTCTGCGCGGTCCTCTACCCCATAGGGCGGGTCCAGGAAGACGGCGGTCATGCCGTGCGCGGTGGTCACAGATTCGCCCATGACGCGCTTCCAGTCACCGCAGCAGACCCGCACGTCCCGCAGCCGATGCGCCAGGGCTTCAAACCAGAGTTGGATTCCTCCCAGGTGCGGGCGTTTGCGGTTGATGCCACACCCCGCGTGCCCCAGGTGCGGGCGTTTGCGGTTGATGCCCATCCCCGCGCCCAGGTGCGGGCGTTGGCGGTTGATGCCCCTCCCCGCGTCTCCCAGGTGCGGGCGTTGGCGGGAATCCACCAGTGTCAGGATGCCTTCCGCGTCTTTGGCAAGAATCCACGGACCATCCCCCGATGCAAACCCGGAACCGATCCAGGAGCAAATACCAAAGACCCAGTACCCGGCCATGCGGGCGTCAAAGTAGTCCGGGTCTGCCATCATGCGCCCTTGGTGTGCTTCGAGCCGCTGGACGATCCACGCATGGCGTGCATGGAGGTCCGCCTCGTTGACCGGGTTGTCGGCCCAACACGCAACGGCTTCCGGGTCGCGCTGAATGGCCCGCCAGAAGTTCGCGACCAGGCCGTCCAGGTCGTTCACTGTTTCCGTCTTGGGATCATGTGGGCGTCCCAGGAGAACGGCGCCGGAACCAAAGAACGGTTCGACGTAATTAGGGCAGTTACCGAAGCGGGACCATACCAGATCAGCCACGGTGGACTTGCCGCCAAACCAAGGGAACGGTGCCTTAATCAATCTCTACTCCTTTCTTTTGATCCCGACCGTTAGCCAAATCGGTTGATCGGTGCATTGTAGGGGTTGCCATGCTCCGCGAAGTGCTTCGCCCGATAGAGCATGTCGGCGGTTTTGTAGTCCACGGGCACGCCGTTCAGTTGGTTAGCGTGCGGGCTCACGCGCCCCTTGTAGAAGCCGGTCCGCAGTTCGTCCGCGTCCAGCGTGCGTTTCACTTTCTTGCGTTCCGGTCCGATTTCGGACGCATGGCACGCGAAGCAGTGGTATGGCCCGCACTGCACCATTCCGACGCCGACATCTACCCAGTCGGCATCCATCGGTTCTTTGCAGTAGGGACAGGGGCGTTGTGGTGTATCGTATGCGCTCATAAAAAGAAGGGCTAACCAGCGGCCAGAGCGCAACGGCTCGTATTGGGTTGGTCATTCATGGTTGGAGTCCTTTCATAGGTCAGCGGCAACACCTCTTGTGCCATGCGATTTGCCGCGATCTCGCAGTAGCGTTCTTCCCGTTCGATCAGTGTACACTTGCGCCCGAGGTCTTTCGCGGCGCGCCCAGTTGTGCCCGAACCAGCGAACGGGTCGAGGATCGTTTGCACGTCTCCAGCAAGGCCGATGCACCAGAGCATGAGGGCGAGCGGCTTCTGTGTTGGGTGTCCGTGTCGCTTCATGGCACCACCGCTGACATGGGCGAACATCTTTGCCGGTATGTCCAGCGTGGTCCATGCGATTTCCATGTCAGCCTGCGTCGGCACGGCGTTGAGTTTGCGCCATGCAAGCACACCTCGACACGGCGGAAGCGGAAAGTAGTTGCCACCCCACACAATCGACTTTTCGGACACACTCAGAACTAGGGTCAGGTCTGGTATTTCCATGTCCCAATCGTTGCCGTTCGACAGGGTGTTCCAGTGTCCTGTATTGTTTCCGCCCTTCATCAGCGCCCCGATCCCATACGGCGGGTCGGTCAGCAGCAGGTCGAAGCGCCCGAGCTGCGGCACGATCTCGCGGCAGTCCCCGTGGTAGATCGTCACCGCGTCATCTTGATAGTAGGGTTTCAGCATTTCGTAGCTCCAAAATAAGAGGCAGAACCAAGTGCCCAGAACCAACAGGCACCGGCTGTCCGTTTTCGAGAGCTGGAGAGATTGCGTCATGGACGGATGCGCGGACCTCGGCGGCGCGAAGATCATCAAGGACCTGGGGCCAGCGGAATCTGACCTTGCGGTTCCCGGCGATCTTGATAAAGGAGATGCGTCCGGTGCGTCGCATCCAGCGAACGGAGGCGACGGAAGTCTTCAGCCGGACGGCGAGTTCGGACTCGTCGAGGATTTCGGTAGTCATGGTCATCGGACGTGCTTGATGGTCGCGTCATGCGCCCACGCCACCGACCAGATGCCGGCGCAGGCCCACGCCATGATCGCCAGCGTGGCCAGAGCTGCTCGGCCGGGCTCGACGCTGAACGCCCATCCGAGGATCGGACGGCAGCAGGCGAACCAGAGCAGCACTGAGCAGAACGGGAGCATGATTTTCATTGTGGATTTATTCTGATTTAGGCGGTTTTACCGAAAATCGATCGGAACGGCAAGAAAAAAGTGGCCAGCGCCGAAAAAAGTCTTCGATCCGCTATTTGTTCGCTTTCGTACTACGCAAATTCATACAAAATAATTCTTGAAAGAAACCTAGCATTTGGTATTCTGGAGACGCTGGAAGAACACCAAACCAAAAACGAAAATGAAAATCATCACCAACTCCGGAGAACAGAACCTCGACAACATGGCCGGCACGCAATGCTGGACGACTCCGAGCGATGCGGCCCGCACCCTCGGGTCGATCAAGTCGGAGCGCAAGGCCCGCGCCGCGCGCCGGAACGGGAAACTCGGGGGTCGCCCCGTGACTCGCTTCCGCCTCGACTACTACGGAGGAGCGATGAGCCGCGAGAACAAGGCGATCCGCTACCGCCGGTTCCACGAAACGCTGGAAGCCGCCCGAGCCGAACACGCTCGCATCCTCCCACGTCTCGCCGGCAGTTCCAGCGGGATCATCTACGGCCCCGGCCTCCCGCAGATCGGAATCCCGGCCTAACTATCCTGCGCCACCAGCCCGCGCTGCTCCAACCTGAACCAATCGAAACCAAACCTACCACCATGAAATCAATGAAAGCAATGCTCACCTGCAAGTCCCTCGGCTTGTCCGCGCTCGACGCGGACTTCGTCATGGGCGACGACACCTTCGTCTCGCTGCTCCAATCCGGCGAGGCGGATGCCGCTGCCGCACGCGCCCACCAGCTGCTGGTGCCATCCATCGAACCGGGATTGGCCAAGCCGAAAACTGAACGCGACACGCTCAGGCTGCGATCCCGAGACCGCATCGATGGAGACGATGTTGTTCTGGTGTTCCGGCGCGGACGTGAACTCAGGATGCCGCTGGCGGAATGGACGGCCCTTGCCGCCGGGAACGATGAACCGCACGCCATCGCGGCCCTGAGGCTCGACCACGCCGCCGTGAGGTGAGCCAGAGCGACCTCGCACGACCAACCCGCGCTGCTCCAAAGGTGGCGCGGGTTTTTGTTAGGCCGGCAAACGCAGGAACGCCTTGGCCTGCCGAACCTGCCGCCGCCGTCTGGCCACCTCGACGCCTTCCCGGCCACCATCGTCGTCCGTGTTTCCTTCGATCGCCCAGAAATCCGATCCGCCGCTGGCCTCGACCACGATGCCGATGTGCGAAAACCTGTACACGGCGATGTCCCCCGACTTGGGTGTCCTCGACACATCAACCGCTCCTTGCAGGTTCGCCCAATCAACCCAATCGAAACAACGTGCGCTCCTGCACCGTTTGAACGGACATGCGGCCTCGCTGCCGTACCGGCGGACGATCGCCTCGCGCAGGCACCAGGCGGCGAACGCGGCGCACCAGGGCTGGCGCTCGTCCATCCCGCCAGGGTAACTCGTGGCGAGCCAGTACTTGCCGATCTCGGGCCCGCGGTTGCGGCTCGTCTCCGCAACCCCGATCTCGCCCCCTGCCACCTGGAGGAGGTGGGTCTGGAGCGTCGTCGCCGGAATGCCTGCCGGGACCACGACCCGTGGCGAGAATAACGACAGGAGCTTTGCGACCCAGCCGGTCATTTGTTGAGATGTATCCAACCTTTTCGTCCGGCGTACCCTGCCGCGAGACCGACGATCATGTCGAGCGCCCATTGGCCTAGTTTCGGAGCGATGCCACGGAGTTGCTCCATGACCCATGCCTTCCTCTGGTCACCAGTGGTTAATGCTTCCAGGTCTTTCTCTGCGACCTTGACCAGTTCCAGCACCTGCGACCATTGCGAGCCGTTGACGCCAGCGAGGAATCGCAGGATGTAGATAATGCACGTGTGGAGCAACATGTCGTTAGTCTGTGGGTTGGTCGTCATTTGCCGGCCTGGCTGGCGGGATGAAAATGTGGCGGTTGTTGATTGCGGATTTAATGGCGGCGTCCGTCTTCGGCCCGATCCAGCCGTCGCGCCTTCCCGCGTAGACGCCCTCATCGCGGAGCCTAGCCTGCCAATCGCGCACGGGCTTTCCGGTCCATCTGGAGAGCAACAACAAAACGAATGCCACCACGAACTGTGCGCTGAGATCGACCACCAGTTGCGGGTCAACGATTTCCGCCAATCCGGGTATCGCGTCGGCCAGCTTGCCGTAGCCCTGCATGACTGCGGCGGCGACGGCGGCGGTAGCGGCCAGCATGACACGCGGGAGGATGCGGCCCGTGGCCCAGCCGAGGATGGCGCTTTTGATGCGGTGGCCGAGTGGTTGTTTCTTGGTCATTGGTCGATTGCTTTGGTTACGACATTCTCAGTCGAGTTGATTAGATCGCCGCCCAACGGGATCAATTTGCCTATGGTCCATGCGTTCAGATTCTTCATGACCGGGCCGCCGTGTCAACGCCGCAGGCCTGCCGCCCTCTCAACGCTTCCGCAGCTTCCGCCACATTCCGATCACCGAGAGCACGCCGACCAGCAGGCCAACGCAAAGCGACGCAATCCGCAGGTGCCATTCGACCTGCTCTTGAAACGACGTGATGACGCCCAGCACCGGGCTGACGGTGCCGGCCACCGCCTTGAGGGCGAAGCCGAGGTCGATGGGCGATCGGATGGGCGACATGGTTCAGCGGACGAGGTCCCGGTTCACCTCGAAGCTCATGTAGTCGAGCAT
>Ga0255344_1006726_pt1 | contig 10283 bp, 9 predicted proteins | sample wastewater_treat_5_FD_192414 | JGI IMG/M metagenome (GOLD analysis project Ga0255344, IMG submission 192414) | Wastewater microbial communities from Lulu Island WWTP, Vancouver, Canada - plant18 | ecosystem: Engineered > WWTP > Wastewater > Unclassified | place: Canada: Vancouver, British...
TATCCATACAGCCTCATCTTTGACTTTATAGAAAATCGATACTGTCGAACAATAACCTCTAATACCTCGTCCATTTCAGCCGATACCAGCCCCCATTTCTTTTTCACCACGAGCGAGCAAGCGTAAAATACCAAACTCATACTGGAAGTTTTCACACGCGTTCATGCTGACCATTACTGCAACCGTCCGCCACATTGGGTTTTGAATACAGGTTCTTTTGATGCACAGAGCTTTTCGCAATATCACTGGCGTTTTGTCTCAAATTGAAAATCGGTATGATTTTTGGTGTCTTCGGCATTGGTTGTACCAATTATAATATTTTTAATAGTATAACCATTGTATCACTTCGTCAAGAAGTCTATCTTATTCTTTCTATAGGTAACGTGGGCGTCAGCCAGAGGCGTGACTCAATTTCCAGCTGGATGTCTGTACGCACTTTTTGCTGGGTTTAATTTAAGGTGCAATTCCGATAATAACGAGGGGAACAGCTGGAACACCTCGACCTTGCCTGACGACATTATATAACTCTCCCTCGTAATATGCGACACCGGAACTCATTTCAGACTGAAGAGATTTCATGGGCAGTATTTCAATTCCCACATCAATCTGGTCACCGACGTAAAACGCTAGATGCTTTACGAACAAGTCATAAGCTACGAAAGAATACTTGCCGAATTGGACTTCAACGGCAACGCGATCTTTGACAAAGTCGGTTTGATTGTAGCTGAAAATAGGTGTCTCTCCGGCATTTTCGATTTCTTTCTTCTGTTCTTGCGCCGGCATTGTGATGGTTTTGCGGATTAGTCTTTCGTTCTTCGTGACCCAATAGCTGACCCGGCTCTCTTCCCATAAACGGGAACGGAGTAGTTGTGAAAACGCAGAATTCATGGCAACAGGGCTATAGAGAAGCTTGCCTTTCATAGTTTTTTCTTTAGACACCTTGGTCTTGCACGTTTCTGCTTTGACCGCTGCCACGACATCTTGTATTTCTTTCCACAGATTTGGTTGATGGACTAAAAGGAATTCCCAACCGTTCAGATGTGAGTAAGTTTCGACAATCTTCATTTAGTTGTATAGCCTGTCTTTTTTTCGAGTAGCCTCATCTGTTTCGGGTCAGGTTTGGTCCAGGGGGCGATTCGTAAGCTGTTTCCGGCCCCCTCGGGATCGTATACGGGTTTATGCATCGGGCGAGTTCTCAGGGTGCCAACAAGCTCTCCGTGAATGCGCTGCCTTGCCAAGTGTACGTACTTTTCAACAGTTTCAGCTCCTGCTCCTCGGCGATTATGACGAATGGCAGCAACGATGGTTGTGCCAGTTCCCAAGAAGGGATCGAATACCCAATCTCCTTCGTTCGTCATAGAAAGTACAAATCGCTCAATGAGTTCAACAGGAAACTGGCATGGGTGATCTGTTTTTTCCACGTGATTGCTTTTGACGTTCGGAATGACCCATAAGTCACCGGGGTTCTTGCCGAGGGGATTACATGAATACTTGCCAGCATTTGGTCCTTTGAAGTATTTCTTGCCAGGGTATTTTTGAGGTACTCTAACCGGATCGAGGTTGAAGGTATATTTGTCACTCTTTGTGAACCATATGATCGTTTCGTAGCGGCCCGAGAACCTACGACTGCAATGCAATCCATGTTCGAAGTGCCAGATGATCCGGTTTCGCATCCTCAAGCCTGCTTTGGTAAAGATAGGGTAAAGCACAGTGTCCAGAGGTATAATGGCTCCGCCATCAACGTAGTTTCCCACTTGCCAGCAAATGCTACCTTGTGGAGAAAGACACCTCACACACTCGCGAATGACTGCTGCCTGCTGTTCAAGATATTTTTCCAGCTTCAGTTTCTTTTCGTACTCTTTTCCGATATTGTAAGGAGGCGAAGTTATTACAAGTGTTAATAATTCATCGGGGATCGTCTTCAGCAGATTTAAGCAGTCACCAGGATACAACACTATATTTTCTGACGGTGAGAAATTATCTGTTATTTTTCGGAGATTAAGCATGTTTCTATGATAGCAACAGGGGATTCTATAGTCAATCTTTTCGTATTCCTTTTTATCAGCGAACAACAGAATCATCAGCGGCTGGAGGGCGTCTGCTGGATTTTATTATTAGCCGTTATTTCTTCTCAGTGACCAGGATGACTGTGATGTCCCGCACATCATTTTCGATGTAAGGCCGCTGAACTTTCACCCAGAGTTTTGAACTCGCCAGGTCTTTGGCGTCGTCAAAGATGAAAAAAGCCTCATATAAATCGTATTTTTCGTATTTTTTGGGCTTGCCAGAGGTCCCTGAAGCACGAGGCATTATATATTCCTTTGACATGCCTTTGTAGAACGAAGATACTTTGGGGAAAGAATCCGTGGTTGTATAGATCGTGGATTGGCCGTTGGATATTTTGGCGCCCTGGTGGGCAGCCTCATTTGCCTCTTTGGTGGTCTTCTCGTCGATCTTCGCGCCAGGATAAACCTTAAATTCTGAAGCAAAGACAAGGGCAGCATAAATAAAAACGATTGATAGAATAATGTTAAACACCTTTTTTATCTTCATCGTCCTTATTAAACTTGGATTCAATTACACGGCTTTTTTTCTTGCTCAGACTTTGCTTTTTTCCAAGCTTCCTCACCATGAATCAATTTCCTTTGATTATTCAATACATTACATGTCCATTCAGGGTGTTTTTTACAATCCTTACTCGTTGGATTAGCAGGATATTTGTATAAAATCTTAAAGGTATCTTTATCACACGGAGGATCTTTTCTCCAGTCCACCATACGTTTTATACCGGCACGCCAATCCCACTCGATGACCTTGAGAGGAATCCATGCACAGTTCTTATCGTCAGGGTTTTCAGAAGGGATAAACATCAGAAATGTCTGGAACTGGTATCGAATATGATGTTCTTTAGTTGCTAACCCCAGTTCATTCATAGGCGTGTCATGCATTTCAATTTTGTTAGGAGCGGGGTCCTTATAGGGAGAACCCACCGGTTCCATTTTCCCGTACGGGTAATAAGTATCCAGACATGATTCTTTATTAGCCATTTGAAAATAGTCAATATCGTGATATTCTAATGATTCCTCTTTGACTGTCTGGACATGCTGAAGGAGATGGGGATGACCACTGAATTTCGCTGGCAATTTAATTTCATGAGAAATCATTATCCCAGGTTCACCCGCTGGAGGACTGGCCTTAATGAGTTTTCCATAATAAAGCCAGCATCCTATTTTCCCTTTTATTTTCTCAACCGGCCCCACAGTGATTTCTTTTGAAGGTCGTAATTCTTTCATTATTACTTCTGGTGAGAAGACCTGAAAGCTCGTTTTTCCCACTACCTTGCCGCCGTCTGCAGTGTAAGTTAGAGTTACTTTTTTCCCCTCAGGTTTTCCCTCAACAAAGAAAAACTCAATTTCTGATTTATCGTAATCTTTGAACTTTAAAACCTTACCTGTATCGTCATTAGCAATATAGCCAGAGATGGCTGTATCAGGAATGCCTTCCCAGCGGCCCCTGCCTGCATCAACATATGGAAGCACAACCGCTTTTATTTTAACCTTCTTTCCTACCAGCACATCTCTTTCTCCGTTCGTAATGTCAATATCTTTCTTTTCAGTGATGTGATAGATTTTGATAAAGGGTTTTATTTTTCCAAACTGCCACGTAACATTACAGTGGACATTATATTTCCTTCCCGGAGAGGGCTCGACAAACTGATAGGTCCCTCCGCACTCTTTAACAAGAGCCTGCTGATAATCGGAAGCTCTCGCATTCCAACTCAAGGAACCATGCATACCGTTTTCATCCAGTTTCTTTAGTGCTATATATAACGAAAATGCCTTGCCACCCGGTGACGGTACTTCGCATCCTTTTTTGTAATTCTTACTCGTGGTATGGAATGGGACTCCAAACAAAAACGTATAATTGTCGTCAGGAGGCCCCTCTCGTAAGGTAAATATTTTTTCTTGAATTTTATTAATATCCCCACAAAGTTGGAGGGCAGTACCCTTCCCAGCCATACCTAATAATGCCACTAATGAAAAGCCAGGCTCTCCAACTTGAACATCCTTACCTTTAACTTCTTTTGATCCAAAAGCCTCTTCTTCCGCACAGAGGCCCTCGCTAGTGTAATGTTTATTATTGAACTTATAGGTTACATTCATCTTGCCCTGTGGGAAATAATTGATTTCATCACTGACTCGAGGAGATAGCCTGCGACTGCGCCTCTTCTTTTCTTTTACAAATTTAATTACTTCTCCAGACGCTTGAATAAAACAAGAACCCTGCTCCTTGGTGTTGCCACCGGCATCTGGGAGTGTTTCCCACTTAATGTTCATCATGATATTGACGTCCAGTTTTTCCTCCAGCTGATAACCTGCATAGGTTGTCACTGACGACATAACCAATATGCCCAGGATCAAGGGGGGCAATGCCCAGATAAAAAGTATTTTTTTCATAATGATCACACCCTAATATTATTTAATTTGTAAGGAGATAGAAAGGATCATCATGACATTATTATTTCACCAACTCCACCCTACCGTCAACTTTATATTTTGAAACCAGTTTTTTTACCACCGTATCCACCCTTTGTTGGGAAAGCTTCATGTTGTAACTGATGTCTTCAACGTTATCTGTATGCCCACAATAAATACTTTCACGTTAGGCCTTTCTGCCTTTTATATATATGAATTTGAACCCGTCCACAATTTTCTCTCTCATTTAATATCTGGAGGGACGTCAAGGTTTAAATTCCAGTCTATGGTTTTCACATGTTTGCCGGTGGTTGACACTCTAGTTTTTGTTTCATTATTGTATGTTTCACGATCGAGAGGGATCTCCTTTCTGCCTCCGCCACTGGCTGTAGTTGGTGTAGACTGTTTTGCTTTCCAATCAGGGTTCATAGGGAGCTCCCTCGAATTTGCCGAAACCGCCTGCGGCGTGATATACTCTTCTTTTATGCCACTTCTCGATTCTTTAATTTCCCTATATCCGCTATTTTCTTTTCGTGTACCTTCTTTCTTGTAGTTCCAATCGATACGGCAGTTTGCATAAATAGGTATATCAAGATAAACCCATTTGATTTGCTTTGTCTTTGGATCTAAGTGAACATTTATGGCTCCTAAAAGAGGTTCTGCTTTTTTAAACATATGGATCCATTCCTTGTCCAAACCACTAAACGACCACGTTTCACTGTATATGGATGTGTATTGCTCACACAATCTACCGAGATTATCATGACAAATATGATCTTCATGAGTCTTTTTTTCTCCAGTGACAGTCGTAACCCTGCAATTCTTAATTCGGTAAGCTGCAAAAGGGCAATGTGTTCCCGCATCATAATGAGTGCCATATTTCAAAAACTCAACTACCTCCTCCGGGGTTTCCTTGGGCAGCATCTTTTTGATATCCCCGAACGGTACAGGCATGGAGACGGGACTGATGGGAGGGATCAAAGTTAAATCAAGGTCAAAAACCACTTTCCTGTCCCAGGAAGATGTTTGTTTTGTGGCTGCGCTTACGTAAAGATGCGAAGTTGTATTTTCATGGCGTTGGCCAAAGTCTGCCAAACTAATACGCAAGTGTGCCCCCGCACATTCCTCTTTCAAAGCTGGCTCGATCTCCAAGAAAAAAGCTTTCATCTCTGAAGTTTCTTCTGCCCAGCTTGCAACCAGATACAGGGTTTCAAAGTTTTGACTCTCATTGGCAAGGCAGAAGACCCGTTCTTCATAACCGGTCCAATCTTCCTTATCAGTCCTGCCATTCCTGTACTTGATGACTGCCTGAATAGCGATCGCTTCATTCTTGAGAAACTCTTTAAGGTTAAACTTGATGGCCGGAGCTGTTATTCCTGTGGCTTTGTTCTCCACCTTTAGATAAACAATACTCATTCCAGTCAGGAAAAAAGGTTTGTCAACTTCGATTGTACCATCGGCATTGATCTTGGAATTATCGTTAAATTGGTGGTATTCATTGACATTGAGAGGGTTTTCTCCGCCGTAGCCCCCTATTGAGTCAGGAAATTTGCCCTTGTACTGCTCCACATCCAGAGTGAAAAGTGCATATTCCTTAAAAACCTCCCGCAGATCACCCGAAAGGGCCGCCCGCACTGATTCAAATGTTTTAGACTTTTTGGCCGCACAATTCTCCCAGATCTGTCGCATAATGGCATCGCCGCCAGAACGTAGGCGTGTCAAGTAATAGAAAAAAAGATACATACCATATGCTTTAATACTGGCCTTCTCGATGATCTGGTTGTGCATCGCATATGAAGCGTCAAAAGTATACCCTGCCAGCCATTTCTGCTCTGTATTCCAATCATGACCAATGAAGTCTTCGGCCCATACCGCGGAACCTTCCATTAGCCATTTCTGTTCGAATCTACTGAAGGCAAATTGGAAGGAGTGGAACATTTCGTGCGCGAGAGTGGCCGCCAAGTCTGGATCGGGACTCACCTGGCGGGCGGAGATAACAATGTCGGTTGTAGCGGTCCCAGCTCCTGTGTTTAAAGCTGGGTCCCAGGTCAATGGTTCGCAATAACCCTTGGGTTCGGATTTGTAGCCAGCCTCGTCCTCCATTTCACTCAAACCTGAGAAAATATAAATTCTTAATGTTTTATCGCCGAAATCAGCAGTCTTGCGATTCAGGAGCTTTTCAAACCTTTCATACATCTTGTGCTCTTCGACCAGCCTGCGTGCTTTTTGCACCATTTTACCGAGACCTGGTTCTCCAAAAATCTCAATTGTGTAACCGGTGTCAGTTTGATACACTTCTTTAAAAGGTTCTTTTGCCCCTGATGCATGGGCCATGGCAATCGACCATGGTAATGCCCTGGATGATGATTGGCCTAACCCGTATAAACGTTTATAAAAAAAACTTTTTGGATTATCGGGCCTTACCATATAAGGTTCTAATGTCTTGACAGTCTCTGGCTTCAGCTTATCGCGGAGATTGGCGGCCTGAAGTATATCCCAGGTGCCTGAGCGAGGAGCCTTGGCGTAGCGGTATTTCTTAGGCACAGATTTTGGGTTGAAAATGCGCATGATGTGGTATTGAGCAGCCTCGTCAGGAGTGATAACGCCCAGGGCTAAATCAGACGCCAAGAGATTGCAAGGGTCAGGAGATAGCGTTTTGAACTGTGATTCAAGAGAGCCATCTTTAATTGACAGTTTGATATGGTATTGTTGCTGTGGGATAAATGGATTTTTATGATCGAGCCGTACCCTTTTTTGAGATTTATCCCAAATTACTTCCCAGCCGCCGGGATCAGGTTCAATTTTAAATATGAAATCAGAAGGTTGCACCGGTTGACGGAATGAAACAAAAATAGGCTGGCTGAGATGACGAATAATTTCGCCATCGCCAGGGGTGATGGAGAAGAGATGCTGCTGGGGTTTTTTCTCGGGTTTTGGAGATGATTTCTTACATGAAACGAAAGAAACCGTCGTGAATACAAGGATCGCCAGACCCGCCAGAACCACTCCCATCAGCCATGGTAGATTTCTTTTTTTCATTGACGTCTTTAAGTTATGAGCTACCCCACAAAACTCCTTTTAGACTGTGGAGACAAAATATGACATTGTAGAGTTTTGGATTCCTCTTAATCTCATTGTTTCACCAACTCCACCCTGCGGTTTTTGGCCTTTCCCTCTTCTGTGTCATTGGAAGCAACAGGGGCTAAAGGACCCACACCGCCTGCCTTAAGACGATCTGGCGCAATCTTGTACTTTGAAATCAATTCTTTGACCACAGCCTCGGCTCTTTGATGGGAGAGCTTCATATTATAATCGAGTCCTCCTGCATTGTCCGTATGGCCAACCACATAGATTTTCAGTCTGGGATCTTTCTGAAGCAGTATTGTTATCTCTTTCAAGGCTGGTTCAGATTCAGGTTTGACATCAGCCTTGTTGAAATCGAAATGAATCCCATAGAGAGCAACATGGCCGGTTGTGTTGATCCCTTCAGCCATGAACCTGGCATCGGCAACTACTTGCTGAGCCATGGCCTGCTTTTCCACAATGGTTAGATAGAGGTAGTTAGCTCCAAAGTTAAACTGAAGCTTAGCCCAGATCTCCTTATCATCTTTAATGAGTTTCATGGATGTTTCTGAGGGGTCCTTGGGATTTTTCTCATATGCAATACCCCCTATCTTTGTGATAGCATTTGTATAATTTCGGGAAACTTGTAGCCTGGAATATTTCCCTTCAAATGGTTTAAGCGCACTGTATTCTGTATGAAATTTCCTTCCTTCGATTGTCACCTTCTGCTGTGTTGCAGGGTCTATGAAATCCTCAGCGTCAAACTCCCTATCTCGGCAGACGGCAATCCGATATCCTTGCATTCTCGACAAGAGGGGATGATCCTTGCACCCCTTCCTATCCTCCTGAGCAAACACCAGAGAACTGAGGCTAAGTATGAAGACTGCGATGATCCAACAGATAGATGCTTTATATCTTTTCATGATCTGTGCCTCCTTAAATTATTGACTAACCCAGAATTGGGCCGGATCGTAAGTGATCGGCTCCAGCGACTGGTTATACCCGGTTCTATGAATTTCTATTGTTTTCGCCATGGGTTTCTATTGACCTCCTCTAATCTGAAATAATTGTTTGGATCATCACGCTGGAATGTATAGTATGACCGATAAGCAATATCTAGCGCATAAATTGCCAACTCTTTTGCGTCGCGTGGCGACTTACGGAAGGTTGTTTTGTAGTATTCTGTTAAAGACCGCTCTGCCTCCGTGTATTGCTGTTGAATAGCCTGATAGTGTTTCTGATAGGAATGCCCCTTTTGTGTCCACTTTTTTAAACTGGCGTCAACTTCATCGCGGGTGTTATACTTCTCTTTAAGAGCCCAGGGACGCAAAGCAGCATTGGCCCATGTCCATTCTACATCCATTCTCAGTCTTGCAGTCGGTTGAAGCGTACCTTCATCTTTGTCCTGACCGATGGTCTGGTCTAAAAGCACAGCAAGCCTTTGAACTGGTTGGGGCAGCAGGTATTTGGCGCTATGAACCTGAGGACGAAAGCGCACTGTGCAAAGCGATTTGGCTCCTGTCGTGTCAACACCATATACCCGCCAGTCAGCAAAGAACTGGTAGGGTTCGCCTACCTCGATGAACCAGAGCTCACCTGATACTTTGGAGCGGAATACGAGTGGCGGCCTCCACGTATCGGAAATGACTGGTTCAAATCCCGAATTCCCTCGGGTTTTGTTGATTTCTGCAAGAAACATTTTCGGTTCTATTTTGTTCTCAGTTATATAGAGGGAGTACATATCACCTCTCCACCCGACCGGGTTCTCACGAACGACCAAACGATATCTGCCTCCTGGTTTCTTTTGCCAATAAATACTCCGGGACGCCTTTTCTTCAGAAATTGGTATCTTATCAAATTCTGTATGATCGATTTTGATTGCGTCTCCCCCGGAGATGTCAAGGCCATCTGGCCCCAGGACAAGGACACTTTTCAAGTCAGAGGGAATAACTGGAGGAGCATAAAGTACTGACGCATCTGATTGAAATAATGCATCCGCTATCCGGAGGGCTTCGTTGCACTGAATGGACGTCTTTCCGCCAATCAGTTTGGGCCATGAATCAGCAAGAACCTGAGGCAAACTGCCAGCCCATGCAATGTGAACCAAAAAGAAGATAACTTTTCTCTTCATGACCCTCTCCATTTTGTTAGAGTTTTTGTTGTAGTATAACAAAAGCTCAACAGGAGCGAATCTTTTCCTTGATCTGTTGCAGTGATGGGTTATGCTGCCCTCTCCAAAACCATATCATCTTTTTGTCTTGCTGTACCCCTGAAACCCGATAGTCTTTCGTAATGCGCAATGAGAAAATAGCGCGGGTCGAATGTGTCTGCATGAAATGAAGTCCCGGGTGATAGGGGTTCTTTTTGAAGATTCTATATGTTTTTCTTGCTTCCTTCCTTGTCTGTTCAGGAAGTTCTCTATAACATTTCCAGAAGGTTGTGTGGTTTGAGAGGTCATTGATTCCCTACGTTCAGAATCTTACTTTTCCCTGCCTTATGCTCTGCAAGGGCTTCGTCGGCAAGTTTATCAAGGATGTCTTCAGGCGATGCAAAAGCCTCCTGCAATTTTGCTTCGGTTTTTAATTCATCCATTACCCATTTGGCAAAGGCATTTTGTTCAAGCTTGGGAAGTTTGGATGCCTCCTTAAATGCCTTTTCCAATAGTTTTGTCATGGTTCACATCGCTTCTAATCTATTTCAGAGTATTTTACCATAATGGTACCGTAAAATATCACCTTCAATTCT
>Ga0255344_1006728_pt1 | contig 10282 bp, 7 predicted proteins | sample wastewater_treat_5_FD_192414 | JGI IMG/M metagenome (GOLD analysis project Ga0255344, IMG submission 192414) | Wastewater microbial communities from Lulu Island WWTP, Vancouver, Canada - plant18 | ecosystem: Engineered > WWTP > Wastewater > Unclassified | place: Canada: Vancouver, British...
CTCGACGCACCCATTGTGTGGTCGCATCGCAGACTGCGCTATGAATATTCAGAAACATGGAATGGCCTTCGCTTTGCAGACGAGACATCGTTCTTTGCTTTTGCGTTCCTGAGAGCCATTTTGGACCGCTATGCCTATGTCCCAGTTGTCTCGGAAGAGATAACCAAACTCCTCAAGGAAAAGATAGGCGGGCGCTACATCTCAATATCGGATAAAGTGCGCTATGAGCTTCCCGACATGGAAACCATCGACGGAGAAGCAGCCTTTACGATGTGCCAGGCCCTGCTCAACAACAGCGCGCTCGATATTTCCTACATCGATGCAAAAGGCGAATCGAGCCAACGAAGAATTATCCCCTTGAGGCTCATCAACTATGCCGGCAAGTGGTATTGCATCGCATTCGACTCAAAGTCCATGGAGCTGAGGACATTTTCTATATCTCGAATGGACAATGTCCGAGCTGCGGGCGGATTGTCTGCAAGCGCCGAGTCATCAAGAGCGCTGTCTAAAGGCAAGCAATCTAGCGAGACTTTATCAAAATGCGTACCCGATTTTGCAATTCCAAGCGATGACGCAATCGAAAGCTATATTTCATCCTCATATGGCATTTTCAAAGGCGAAGTGCTCGGCATAGCGACCTTGAGATTCTTTGGGGGAGCAGCCCGTGCCATCAGAATCCAACAGTGGCACAAGGATCAGATAATTGACCCAGTTCCCGATGCTACAGACCCCGACGCCATCGACCTCTCCCTGCCCGTCCACGACTGGACCGAAATCCTTGGCCGAGCCCTTCGCTGCGGCGCCAACTGCGAAGTGCTTGGACCGCCGGAGTTTCGCAAGCTGTGGCAAGAAGAGATAAAAAGGATGGTGGAGAGAGCAAAGGAGAAATGAAGAATTTTAGAGAAAAATTAAAAAAGAAGTCATGCGGGACATCATATGTCCCTATTCTTGTCATAAAATAATTATTCACAACAAGAGGATCGATATGAAAAAATGCTTTTTGATCATGACATTATGCATAGCAGCCTTTTCGGCGTATGCCCAATCCAACAAGCCATACGATGATCTTGTAGCTGCTCTCAAGCAGGCTGCTACAGAGCAAGACGATAGCGCAAGACTTGCCTTATACGATGCCATTGTCCATAGCCTTGGTGTAGTGACTATTGGCCAAACTGCCGAAAGTCCTTCGATTCAGACTTCATCAAAGTGGATTTTTGATCAAAAAGTCGATCCCCTCACCGATAACAAGAAATATTTCTTTATACTGCAAGCGGATAGTGGCAAGAACGACTACGGCGAGCTGCCAGTACTTGTTATACGACAGGATGGAGATGAACTTGAGCTCTTTATTAACTGGCATACCTACCTTGGCAATGACACAGATGATTACAAATATGAGGCAAAATATATCACCACGCGTGTGGATCAAGATCAGCCAGCTACCTTACTTTGGGACAATTCCACCGACAGTAAGGCCTCATTCTGCCCTTACAAGTACACGCGTGAGCTGGTACAACGACTTGGAACTGCCTCGCAGTTCGTCGCGCGCTGCACACCCTATGGCGACAGCCCCATCACCGCAGTTTTTGATGTCCGCGGTCTAAAGGAAATTTCAATGCCCTATAATGATCGGTTAGGTTGGTAGGAGTGAAAAGTGATTGGCTCAAAGTTTGCTAGAAACCTTGGTATATCAAACAAAAAAGCGAAATCTAATATTAGGCCATATGGCACAGAAAATGTTTGCTGTACGAATAAAGGATGATATAATAGCTGCTGTCTATAACATAAATTAAAGGCATAGGGATGTTCTACTATGATGATTTTTCTGCTCCGAATCGGAAGCCGATAGCAATGCACTTTCAAGGGGCTAAGACAATATGAATGATTTTACGATAGTCGCACATGTAAGAAGAAATGATAACGGAACATGGGCACCTCCACAACCCCTTATGGATCACTTAAAAGAAAGTGCACGCCTTGCCTCTGAATTTGCAAGTACATTCAACTCTTCATCATGGGCCTATGCAGCAGGCATGTTGCACGATATAGGCAAATCAACGCCTATTTGGCAGAATTATTTAAAGAAGAAAAGCGGTTATGATGAAGAAGCTCATTTGGAAACAAAACTCAACAAAATAGATCACTCATCCCCAAGTGCCAAACTAGCTGAAGAACTTTTAGGGGGAGGTGTTGGCCGAATTCTAGCATATTGTATAGCGGGCCATCATGCCGGATTGCCCGATTGGATAGGTTCTCAGAGCTCCTTGTCATTCAGGTTACAGAACGCAGACATGTCTTGTATCAACTATGAATACCAACACGACATTCAGGTTTCACGGCCTTCTTCTCCTCCATGGAAATTCGACAATTCGGGGCTCGATATGTCTCTTTGGATAAGAATGCTCTTTTCGTGTCTCGTTGATGCAGATTTTTTAGATACTGAAGTCTATATGGAGCCAGACAAAGCAAAAACAAGAGGTGGTTATTCGTCCTTGACTGAATTGTTAAGTCAGTTCAATTCTTATATGAATGAAATGACAAAAAGTGCCCTTGCAGGAGCAGACACACCAATAAATCGAGCACGACAACGAGTACTTGCTGACTGTCGTTCGGCAGCAAGGCTCGGACCAGGATTCTTCTCTTTGACAGTTCCAACGGGAGGAGGCAAGACACTCTCAAGTATGGCCTTCGCGCTTGAGCATGCGGTGAAATTTGGGGAAAAGCGCATCATTTATGTCATACCTTATACAAGCATTATTGAACAAAATGCTGATGTATTTCGAAAAGTCTTTGGCGAAGGCCAAGTAATAGAGCATCATTCCAATTTGGATGAGAATGATTCAAGTCCAAAATCACGTTTAGCAGCAGAAAATTGGGATGCTCCGATTATTGTTACTACTTCAGTTCAGTTTTTTGAATCACTTTTTGCTGCCAAACCAAGTAGATGTCGGAAGTTGCACAATATTGTGAACAGCGTGGTTATACTCGATGAAGTTCAACTCATACCGACAGAGTATCTTCAGCCAATTCTCGCAGCCATGAAGCTTCTCTGCGAACATTATAAGGTAACTTTTGTATTATGTACGGCGACACAACCAGCGTTCGAAATTCAAGATGATTATCCTCAATTTCCTGGCCTCCCCAAAGGGAGTGTGAAAGAGATTATACAAGATGTCCCCCGCTTGTATCGCGAATTGAAGCGGGTTGAAGTAATGCCCGTCGATACAGAGACAGTCAGAACGTGGAAAGAAATCGCGGAGGAACTCAAGACCTATGAGAAGGTACTCTGTATTGTCTCCGATAGAAAGAGCTGCCGAGAACTTCATGCTCTTATGCCAGATGGCACCTATCATCTTTCTGCGCTGATGTGCGCTCAACATCGGAGTGAAAGAATTGCTGAAATTAAGGAAAAAGTAAAAATGCCAGGGCCGGTTAGAGTGATAAGTACGCAATTAGTAGAAGCAGGGGTGGATATAGATTTCCCTATCGTCTATAGGGCGATGGCTGGGCTTGATTCCATTGTACAATCAGCCGGCCGATGTAACCGAGAAGGCAAATTTGAAATAACCGCTAAGTCAGGAAAAGTGATTGTTTTCGTCTCACCGCGAAAGCCACCAGCAGGAATTTTGCGTAAGGCAAGCGAAACAACCGCAAGGCTTTTGGATTTAGGTCTTAAGGATCCTATAGATCATGCAGCCTTTGGTCCATACTTCTCAGAATTATATTGGAAAGTAAATTCACTAGATGAAAAAGATGTTATGAAAATGCTCTCTCCAGACATGGAAGATTTTGGTATAAAATTCAGGACTGCTGCAGAAGCATTTCATATTATTGATGATACCATGCAAAAAACAATTCTTGTTCCCTATGGTGAAGGGGAAAAGTTCATCGCAGAACTGAAAGCTAAAGGGCCGGAGCGCTGGCTTCTCCGGAAGCTGCAAAGATACTCCGTAACGATTTACAATGAACAGTTTAATATTTTGCTCAATCGAGGTTCTATTGAGGAAGTAAGTCCAGGGCTTTATGCGCTTACTTGTAAAATTGAATACGATGACGCGATTGGACTTCTTATTGATGAGATGCCCAACGATCCCGCATCATTTATGGCCACATAAAGAGGAGGCGACATGAAAAACTGGTGTCTTGAAGTTTGGGGAGATTACGCCTGTTTCACACGACCTGAGATGAAAGTTGAACGGGTGAGCTACGATGTCATAACTCCTTCAGCTGCGCGAGCGATATTTGAAGCCATTCTTTGGAAGCCTGCCATTAAGTGGCATATAACGCAGATAGAGGTGTTAAGACCAATCAAATGGATATCGGTACGACGAAATGAGGTGGGAAGGATTGAGAACAGCCCTACGCAAGCGCAGATGGAAGGGAGAAGCACTGATCCGATGGGCCTTTATATCGAAGATTGCCGACAACAGAGAGCTGGACTTTTTTTGCGTGATGTACGTTATCGCATCCATGCGTGGTTCGAGTTCATTCCTCTGGAAAAGCGCATGTATAACCGTCCAGTAACAGAGGAATTTTGGGCTGATGAGGAAGAACGCAAACAAATATCGAGAGCTGATGAAAATGAAGCGAAATATGCCGCTATGTTTGAGCGAAGAGCTAGGAAAGGCCAATGTTTCCATCGTCCATATCTTGGTTGTAGAGAATTCGCCTGCAACTTCCGTCTTGTCGAGGGCGGTGCCGAAAAGCAGCCACCTATCGATAAGACCGATGAACTTGGGTGGATGCTATACGACATTGATTACAGTAATCCTAGTGATCCGAGGCCGACCTTTTTCCGTGCGAAGATTGACAATGGCATCATCAACACGGATCAAAGCAAAGTGGAGGTACGGGGATGATACTACAGGGCTTGAAAGAATACTATGATCGTATGGCAGCTGATCCCGAAAGTGGGATAGCTCCGGAGGGATGGGAATGGAAAGAAGTGCCTTTTGTAGTTGTGCTGGACAATGATGGAAATCTGCTTCAGATAGAGGACACACGAGAAGGCGAGGGAAAGAAAAAGCGTGGAAAACTGTCTCTAGTTCCACAAAGTGTCAAAAAAACCTCCGGTATTGCTGCAAATCTTCTCTGGGATACTGCAAATTACGTGTTTGGTATTGCGGACGTTAAGGGTTTGGATCACAAAGAGGCTAATGAAGCCCAAGATCGTGCGTCCAAGCAGAAACAGGCTTTTATCAAGCGTATAATGAACGAACTTCCCAAGACTCCTCATCGAGAAGCCATTATAAGATTTCTAACAACCACTGCACAGGGAACACTTGAGAGGGAAGACGCGTGGCAAGACATTTGGGCATCCAATTCTGTTATAAGCTTCCGTTTTGATGGAGAAAAACAATTGTATTGTCAATCAAAAGAGGTGCGGGATGTATTGAATGCGAATCTAGTTGTAAAAGAAAGAGAAGATATCTGTCTTGTCTCCGGAGAAAAGGACAAGATTGCAGAATTACATGCTCCCATTAAAGGAATATATGGTGCACAGAGTTCAGGGGCGAATATTGTCTCATTCAATTTGGAGCCTTTTCGATCTTACAATAAGAAACAAGGGAAGAACGCTCCGGTTGGAGAAAGCTCAATGTTCGCGTATACCACTGGATTGAATACACTACTAGCTAAGCAATCAACACAGCATTTTCTGATTGGCGATGCATCTACTGTGTTCTGGTCAGCAAAAAAAACACAATTTGAGTCAGATTTTTCTTTCTTTTTCAAAGAACCATACAAAGATAATCCTGAGGAAGGTACGGCAAAAATAAGAAACCTCTTTGAAGCACCAATAACAGGTGGTTATCTTGACGATGATAGTGATACAAAGTTCTATGTGCTCGGCCTTGCACCGAATGCAGCACGGATTGCGGTAAGATTTTGGGAGGTAGGCACTGTCTCTGACTTTGCAAGAAAGATCCGACAGCATTTCGAAGACCTAGAAATACTGAAACCAACTTCTGAACCTCGATACTACTCCATATCGAAAATCCTTAAGTATATTGCTGTTCAGGATAAGAGTGAGAATATCCCGCCTAATGTAGCCGGGGATTTTATGCGTTCGATTCTGGACGGTACGCCTTATCCTGCAACACTTCTTCAGGCCGCTCTGCGCCGTATTCATAGCGATACTGAGAATAGAGTAAAACCAGTACGCGCAGCCTTAATAAAGGCTTATCTCAATAGATATCTGCGTGTTCATCCAAACCCAGAAGAAAAGGAGGTAAAAATGGGACTCGACACGGAACAGCCCTCAATCGGCTATCAACTTGGACGCCTTTTTGCAGTACTCGAAAAAGTTCAGGAGGAAGCCAATCCAGGCCTCAACGCGACGATCAGGGAACGGTATTATGGTGCGGCCTGCAGCTCACCCGTAACGGTTTTTGGAACGCTTATGCGTCTCAAAAACCATCATCTCGCAAAGATGGATAATAGGGGACGCGCTGTTAATCTTGAAAGATTAATAGGCTTGATTACAAGTCACATCGATGATTTCCCCTCCCACCTTGATCTCCATGAGCAAGGAAAATTTGCCATTGGATATTATCATCAGAGGCAAGATTTTTTCACCAAAAAAGAGAATGATAACCAATAACTGACAAAAGGAAAGGAGACTATTATGGACTTAGATAGACGCTACGATTTCGTATTTTTCTTCGATGTCAAAGATGGTAACCCCAATGGTGATCCCGACGCCGGCAACCTTCCACGCGTGGATGCAGAGACTGGCAATGGACTTGTCACTGATGTATGCTTGAAACGTAAAGTACGAAATTATGTAGCACTGAAGAAAGAGTATAAGCGGCCATTTGATATCTATATAAAAGAAAAGGCCGTGCTTGGACGATCTCAAGTAGAAGCATTTCAAAGTATTGGTATTGAGCTTGGGACAGAATCTCGAATCAAGATTCCAGATGAACTTCAAGATAGGTTTGATGATCTGGGACTTCCTGATGGTCTGACGATTGAAAATGAAGATGAAATGGTACTTGTTGTTGCTCCAGATGCAGATATTAAAGCAATAAAATCAGTGCTAAAAGAGTATCCTAAAGATGTCGCAAAATTCATTGCAGAATCAATAAAGGGGGCGCGTACTCGGAAACCATCAGCAGAAGAAGTTGAAAAAGGTCGAGAATGGATGTGCACTAATTTCTATGACATACGAACATTTGGAGCTGTTATGTCACTAAAATCAGCGCCCAATTGTGGGCAAGTCAGAGGTCCAGTACAATTGACATTTGCTCGTTCAGTTGAACCGGTTATTCCAACAGAGCACAGTATTACACGTATGGCTGTGGCAACAGAAGCAGAAGCGGAGAAGCAAGGTGGTGATAACCGCACCATGGGTCGTAAATTCACAATTCCATATGGATTGTACCGTACCTATGGCTTTGTCTCAGCACCTTTGGCGAAGCAAACAGGTTTTTCTCAAGAAGACCTAGATCTTTTCTGGGAAGCGCTCCAAAATATGTTTGAAAACGACCATTCTGCTGCTCGCGGTCTTATGACCGCCCGAAGACTCATCATCTTTGAACATTCTTCAGCCATAGGAAACAAAAGCGCTCAGGAACTTTTCGATAGGGTGAAGGTAGAGCGTGCCATCGATGAAAACAAAGCCGCGAGGGATTTTTCGGATTACCGCATTATGCTCGATGGAAATACAATTGAAAAGTTCAAGACAATAGTATCCGTGTAGTAGGTTTTATTGAGGATGCAGTTGATTTCTCTGTTTCGATCAAGCGCTGATCTGCAGATAAAGCTACCATACAAGCCTTTGAGGAGATCAACATTTCGCCAACTCTCATGGTATTTAACATTATAATCGCTAATATTGTTGGCGATGATTAGCATTTTGGAGAGTATACATGCAGCGTGAGTATCGCCATAGAGTCTTGGATATAGTCCCCGCCCTTAGGAAGAGATCGGCCTTTCTCTTTGGCCCACGGCAGACGGGGAAATCTTCGTATGTTTGGGAGCAACTCGAGTCACATCCTGTTTTGAGCTATAATCTGCTCGATGGAAGACTGCGACTATGGCTCCTCGTTGACCCGACTTTGATACGACAAGAAGTGGAAGCACGCAACCTTCTCGCCTTTGCTCGTTTTCTGCAAACAGCAACGATCGTAAACGCAAAAATAATCAACTACACCAACATTGCAAATGATGCGCAAATACCGCGTCAAACCGTTCGCCTTTGGTTCCAGATTCTCATCGATACAATACTTGGTTATGAACTTTTGACATATACATCGACATTGAAGAGAAAGGCGATCAAAACTGCAAAGTTCTACTTCTTCGATATCGGGGTCGTGCGTATATTTAGGCGGCTCCCTCCAATAGTGCCCGAAAGTGCAGACTTTGGTGAATTCTTTGAGCACTATATTTTCATGGAACTCAAAGCTTATCTCGATTACCGAAAACCTTCATCGCGCCTTTCATATTGGCGATCTATCTCAGGCTATGAAGTGGAATTTGTGATCGATGATGAGGTGGCGATTGAAGTAAAAAAAGCGGGAATAGCCCAAGATAAACATCTTTCTGGCTTGAAAGCACTGCGAGAAGAAGGAAAAATCAAGCACTTCTACCTCATCTGCAGGGAATCCCATCCTCGAAGGCTCGATGGTATCGATATTTTGCCCTGGCGCGAATTTCTTACTCGGCTATGGGCGGGCGGATATTATGACAGGAGGGTAATCTCTTGTATTCAGAAGATGATTTGATTGCTCTCTCTTCTCTCCAGCACATTCTCTTTTGCGAGCGGCAGTATGCTTTGATCCATATCGAGCAGGTCTGGGAGGAAAACCTTTTCACCGCAGAGGGAAAGGTCCTCCACGAGCGAGTCGATGTGGAGCATCGTGAATCTCGAAGACTCTTCCGTCAAGAATATAGTATGGCTGTGCGCTCTCTAAACTATGGTTTGATAGGGAAATGTGATCTTGTTGAGATCTACCTTGCCCCAGGAGGGACGGTTGCTGAGGCAGTGCCAGTAGAATTCAAACGCGGGAGGAACAAAGAGGAGGATGTAGATCGTGTACAGCTCTGCGCTCAAGCTTTATGCCTAGAAGAGATGCTTAATATTACAATAGGGACCGGACAGCTGTATTATCTGCAGGAGCATCGTAGAACAACCGTGAATCTCGATGGAGCTCTGAGAGCGAAGACTGTTGAGCTTATAGCAAGAATACGGCAATTGCAGTCTTCTGGAATAACCCCTTCAGCCGAATATCAAAAGCGCAGATGCGATCGATGTTCTCTTTTTGAGGTATGCATGCCAAAAAGCGCTGGATCTGGAGGAAAAGAGGTCGATCGTTTTATACGCTCACAGGTTCGCGCAGCAAGAGAAGATTTGGATCAATGATAATATGCAATAGAGGAAGGAGAGAGTGAGAAAGCTTCTCAACACACTATATGTCACTTCCCAAGGTTCATATATTCACAAAGAAGGCGAAACCATCATAGTTGAGCGAGAACAACAAAAGCTCCTTCAGTTGCCTGTCCACACACTGGGCGGTATCGTATGTTTTGGTAATGTGCTTTGTTCTCCTTTTCTGCTTGGATTCTGTGCAGAACATGACATAAGCATATCGTTTCTTACAGAGAATGGTAATTTTCTTGCTTCGGTACAAGGGCCTGTTTCTGGTAATGTCCTTCTTCGTCGAGAACAATACCGCATAGCAGATAATCCCGATAAGACAACTAAAATCGCTGCGAATATCGTAACGGGCAAACTTGCGAATTCGCGATTGGTCATGAATCGGGCTATTCGCGATCATGGCGATAAGATCGATATAACTGCAATAAAGAGCGCTTCTGCTTCTATAGATAGGCTCATCGGTGCGCTTCCTCATGCTGTTGATTTAGACGAAATACGAGGGATTGAAGGTATGGCAGCCTCAGAATATTTTGCCGTGTTCAATCAATTAATTGTCGATCAGAAAAATGATTTCATATTCAATGAAAGAAACCGAAGGCCTCCTCTCGATCCTGTCAATGCCCTTTTATCTTTTGTATATACTTTGCTAGTTCATGATGTGCGATCTGCGTTAGAGACCGTGGGGCTTGATCCAGCAGTTGGATTTCTTCATCGAGATCGCCCTGGAAGGCCTGGTCTTGCTCTTGACATCATGGAAGAATTCCGTCCAGTTATTGCCGATCGTCTTGTGCTCTCTTTAATAAATAGAAGACAAATTGCTCCAAATGGTTTCAAAAAAGCTGAGAGCGGCGCAGTCATAATGGATGATTCAACAAGAAAGACCGTGCTTGTTGAATATCAAAA
>Ga0255344_1006732_pt1 | contig 10279 bp, 8 predicted proteins | sample wastewater_treat_5_FD_192414 | JGI IMG/M metagenome (GOLD analysis project Ga0255344, IMG submission 192414) | Wastewater microbial communities from Lulu Island WWTP, Vancouver, Canada - plant18 | ecosystem: Engineered > WWTP > Wastewater > Unclassified | place: Canada: Vancouver, British...
TGGGTTTCTCTACAAACTGCGGCGAATCGACAAGGTGAAGCCCGAGTTCACGTCGGACGCGCTCGTCTTCGGCTCGACCATCCACGCGGTGCTGGCAAAATTCCATGAGCACAAGCTTATTGGCGAAAGGCTGAGCCTCAATGATCTCCTTGCCGTCTTCAAAACCCACTGGGAGAAAGCGGCCAAAGACCGGGAAGATATCCGCTACGACCCTGGCAAAGACTTCAAAACACTCCTCGGCGAGGGTCAAGCGCTTCTCACCACTTATTACCGGAACCTGGTGCAGGACGAGTTCAAGGCCATCGCCATCGAGCAGCCCTTCCGTTTCACGGTTGGGGGTGTGCCGGTAATCGGGGTGACGGACTTGATCGAGGTGGACGAGTCGGGGACAGTCATCATCACGGACTTCAAGACGACAAGTCGCGCCTACTCTGCCGATGAAATCGATTCCAACATGCAGCTGAGTCTTTATTACATGGGGGTCAAGGCCAACGGCTACCACGACCGGGATATCCTTCTTCGGATAGACAGCCTGATCAAAACCAAAACGCCCAAGTTCCAGCAGTACTACACCTCTCGCTGCAAGCTGGATGAACGGCGGGTGACCAAGAAGATCCTGGCGGTTTGGGACGGCATCCAGAAGGGCGTTTTCATCCCCAACGACGGGAATTGGAAGTGCAAGGGGTGTGAGTACAAAAGCTTCTGCGACGACTTTCTGCAAGGTGAGGAGGCGGCATGATCGCTTTAAACGAACGACAGCAGGAAGCCGTGGACTTCATGGACGGCTGTTGCATCGTCCACGCGGTGCCTGGGTCGGGGAAGACCACGGCCGTCGTCTACCGGATCATCAATCTGGTCAAGAAATACGGCGTGCCACCTGAGTCAATTCTCGGCCTGACTTTTACCCGGTCGGCGGCCTCTGCAATGAAGGAGAGACTGGCCGACGTTCTGGGTAAACGGGCCTCGAAGGTTACCCTGTCGACCATCCATGGGTTTTGCCTCCATTTCTTGAGACGGGAAGGTCGGAAATTCGATCTTCTGACGGGCAAGGACCAGGTCTTCTTCCTGAAGCGGGTGCTAAAGAAGCTGAAAGTGAAGGACATCCTTCCGGGGATGGCTTTGCGGGATATCAGCCTGGCCAAAAGCAACGCCATCGATGTCGATGAGTTCATGGATCTTTACCAGGGCGATTCGTTCATGACGAAGATGGGAGAAATCTACCGGGCCTATGAGTCGGAAAAGAAAGACGAGCTGCTGCTGGATCTGGACGACTTGCTCTTCATGACCTACCGGGTGCTGAAGGAAGAGGAGAGCATCAGGGACAAGTACCGGCATACGTACCGGCACATCATTATCGACGAGGCTCAAGACACGAATCCTCTGATGCAGCTTCTGATACGGGAGCTTGTGCAGGATTTTGGCAGTGAATCCAGTTTTTGGCTATGCGGCGATGAGATGCAGGCGATCTTTTCTTTCAATGGTTCGAGTGTTGCCGCCATCCTCGAGTTTACGAGGATTTTCGAGAGACCTGCCAAGCGAATCGTGATGGATTTGAACTATCGGTCAAGCCCGGAGATCGTCGAGGTGTGCCAGAATCTCATGCGCCACAATGTCCGAAAGATCGACAAGGAGCTCAAAACCATGAACGGCCATGATGGCGACAGGGTGGTCATCATGGAATGTGAGAACCAGAAGGACGAAGCGCTCCAGGTGGTGAACGAGATCTTCGATCTGGTGAACCGGAGGGGCTATTCATTTCGGGACATTGCTGTGCTTTATCGAGCTAATTTTCAGGCACGAGTGCTGGAGGAAGTGCTCTCCGAGCACGAGGTGCCCTACAAAGTGGAAAGCGGGGTGAGTTTCTACGAACGGTATGAGGTGCGCGGGCTGGTCGATTACCTGCGGGTGATCCACAATCCCGATTCCGACGAGGCGGATCTTGCTCTCCGGAACATCGTCAACATCCCCAACGTTACGTCAGCCGAGCCTTTTTGAACGAGCTCGAATCCTACTCGATGGAAAAGGGGGTCCACTTCTTCCAGGCGCTGAAGACCATCCCCATTCGGCTCCCGTTCCTCAAGCACAACCTGATGGGGCTGGTCAAGTTCCTGAGCCCGCTGGTCAGGGAAGCGGGCACGATGAAACCACTGGAAGCGATTCAGGTCCTGCGGGGCTCTCTCGATTACGACAACTTCATCGCTCAGGATGAGATTCCGTCGGCGGATGACATGAGAATCGCCAACCTGGACCAGCTCGAACTGGCTGCGGGGGATTTCCGGGACATCGGGTCGTTTCTGAAGCATGTGGACAGCTTCCGGGATGATTCGACGGGTGATGAGGAAGGCGTAGTGCTCTCGACGGTTCATCGGGCAAAAGGGCTGGAGTGGCCTGCCGTTTTTGTCGTCAACCTGATCGATGGGTTGATGCCGTACAAGAACGGGCTCATCGAGGAGGAGCGGCGGATCTGCTTCGTGGCGCTCTCCCGGGCGATGCGGGTACTGCATTTGTCGTATCCGAAGCTCTACTTCGGCAAGCCGGTGATGCGCTCCCAGTTCTTGAGCGAGATTCGGGCTGGAAAGTAGGGATGGTGCCCAGGTCATTCTTCAATTGGTTGGGGGGTAGCGCGTCACGGTTTAGGACGTTTTCGAGCTAGTGCTCATGCGCTTCTACAGACGTCAAAATCCGGAAGACGATGGATCTCGTATTACCACCCTAATGTCACGCTTTAGGAAGCTGATCTGGGGGGCCAGCGAACGCGAAACCGAATCGGTCCCCGAGCACGACTCACCGGGGAGTGCCGTCTCATTAGCCACTTCAACCGAATCCATTCCAAAAACAACTGCCATCAAGAAGGAGGTATCTTATGGCAAAGACTATTCCCTTTCCAGGTCCAATTCAGAAGATTCCAGACATCGACTGGACTGACATCAGTCAGCTTCGGGAGCTACGATATCCAAAGATCCCGAAGAAAGTGCAGGCCATGCTGCAGACGATCTTCGACAAGAAACGGTCGCCTGTTCTTACCGGGGCAAGCTACGTCAAGCTCGATTGTGACGAGCCCGGCTACCCACCAGATCCTATTCCCATCAGGCTACGAAAGTACCATGTCCTGTGGCTGATGGAACTGCTGGACCGGTTTGGGGGAGAAATCTCGGACAGCAAGGCCACATATACCGTCCGAAGGAAAGTCAAACGGCATCCCGTATTTCTGGTCCAGGAGGTTTCGCATGACGCCAAGCAGGCACTCAGCAAGGCCTTGGGCTACCGGTACGAGTATTATTTTCAAAAGGGTGAATGGAGGTTCTTTGGTAGAGAACTGCCCGAGACTGATCTTGCCGTATTCTTTGCCCAAAGGCTTGAAAAGGAGCGCCACTTCATCGGTTGGTTCGACCTTGAGACCACCTCATCTGTCATGAATCGCCTGAGGGAAGGGGCCAGTGTTGAAGAGGTGATGATGATTGGCTGAAGAGTCTGCTCAACCGGTTGCACCGTCATCGGCTTTACAGTGGCAGAGCCTGCTTGAATGAGCTCGATCGTCGTACAGTTCGGATTTGGTCGCTCGATGGCAAAGTTGGTTATATGGGACTTATATCATCACCGCCGACAGCAGCACCCAAAGTGAAGAAGGCAGCTATCTTCACCTCACTGCAGGGGGGCGATAGGCGCCTCGATATCCGTGAAGATTGGAGCTGGCCGAACCAAGAGACTCATGTCCATGCCTATAAAGGCGTCGAGGTGTGATTCCCCTGCGCCACTCGGGTCCATGCCTGAGCCAGCAGGGGGACGCTTAAGAACATCTTAAGCTCAAGACTCAGGATCTTTTCAGCGATATCTTGTTCGCGTTGCTTTCCCTCCGTTAAATGACTCTCCAAAGTTGATTCCGGGCTCAGCGCACGTCGCTCTCGTTCGGGAGCAGGCCAAGGTAGTGCATTTTCTTGTACAGCTTGTTGCAGGAAATCTTTAGCTCGCGGGCCGCCCGACTTCTGTTCTGGCCGGCGCACGCCAAGGCCTCCAAGATCACCTTTCTTTCGGCATGGGCACTAGCCTCGGTAAATGTGGAACCGGCCGCGCCTAGCGAGAGCCTTTAGCTTCCGCCGCTTCGTCGAAACTTTCTAGAAAACGTTGGGGCAGATGCTCGGTGCCTATGGTAGAGGTATCATCTTCCAGGAGACAGAGTGCAAAGGTCAGCACGTTGCGCAGTTCGCGCGCATTGCCGGGCCAAGGATAGCGATTCAAGAGAGCGAGCAACTCTAGAGTAACGTAGGCATTGCGCCCGCTCCATGAAATTATGTTAACAGGCCGACACTCCGAATTCCATCAAATGGCTCTATAAGTCCTCCATTGGCCATCCAGCCTGCCCCAGGTTCGTATGTCGAAAGCCCTCCTTATTCACTCAACTCGAAGTTCTCGACAAACTGCCCGATCTGGACCCCCAGGTAGATGCACTGAACGCCCTCAAAACAGGCTTCGGCATCTTTTTTTTCCAGGTGGGTTGTTAGTTCGTGCTTGCCTTTGCTGAGGTGTACGATCCATGCGTCTTTGTTGGTGTCAAAGCTCGTCGAAAGAGCGAGATCATGTTTTTTGATCTCCGGATACATCTCGCGAAGCTTGCTTTCCAGTAGATTGGAATTGACCTTCATGGCATCTCCTTGCACTCTTTTCATCAATCCTTCCCGGGTGCTTTGCCGGTTGAACCGACAGCACTAACGGGGCCGTCCCAATGACCTTATTCCTCTTCCGGCTCAAAATCATCTTTCGAAACCCCGTAAATCGGTCCCAGCCAGTTATCCGGCAGTTCCTCAAAAGCTGTTTCCGGGGCTATTCCCTTATCGGAATCACCGACTTTCGGATCATAAACCTAGCCACAGCTCTTACATACGTACCGACCCATCCGTTCGCCTTCCTTTCAAATATCAGTGTTTCAATCTTCCCACGCAATGCATTCCTCCGGACATGCCGCAATGGCCTCTTCAATGCATTTTTCATCTCCCTCCTCCGGGAGAATGACGCGAGCCTTTTCTCCCTCTTCATCCATCTCGAAAACTTCAGGACAGAGTTCAGCACAACTGCCACAGCCAACGCAGCAATCTTCATCAAGTATGACCTTACGCTTCATCTTCTCCTCCTCTTCGGTCACTGTACCGATCATACGTTTGCTATTCAGAAGTAATGCCAATTGCCCTCGATTTTACTCAAGCGCTCTTTAAGAGCGTTTTCTCGGTGCCAGCGTCCGGTAACGTCTCGAACAATGGCGGCGGAGCCCACGATCTCAGCGGCGGAGTCCCGCAGCAGAACCATGCTGAATTCAACGGAAATGAGCAGGCCATCTCGGCGCATGGCCGGGACGGCCAACAACTCCCGGCCATAGCGGGTGACCCCGCTTGACATGACCGTTCGATACCCCTGCCAATGACGTTGGCGCAGGCGTTCCGGAATGATGATATCCAGAGTTTGCCCGAGAGCTTCCTCGGAACTGTAACCGAAAATGGATTCAGCTCCTGCGTTCCACAGTTGGATGATACCCTCGCGATCGGCGAAGATGATCGCATCGGGGGTCCCTTCAACGATTTTTTGGCAGAGCCATTCATGGGCATGCATCGGCATTCAATCGCACTTTCAGGTCTTAGGGCGCTTCAGAGTCCCTGCTTTGAAGTGTTTCCCGACAGGTGGTGAAGGTGGAAATCGGGTCAAAGAATGGAAGCCGGGATTCCCGTCTTCACAGAGACAAAGATGGTGGGTCCGCCTGCGGTAGCTTATCATGCGTTCGCTTTCACCTGCCGGTACGTCAGGACGGTGGCAATGACCATCGGGACCACTCCCAGGACGATGAAGACGACATCGCCGGGCATTCTCATCCATTCGAGAAAACGCACGAAGCCTTCATTCAAGTAATCGAGGCCCCGAGCATGCCAGTAACCATTGTTCATTACATCCCAGACCTGAAACACGCCGCCTGGGAGAAGACTCCCCAAAACCATCAGGGCAAGGCCAAGGTTAAGGCCCCAGAACGAGATCTTGATGTACTTCTCGGGCTTTACCCATTGTTCATCGGTTAGAACCTGCCGGAGCCCCAGGACCAGCAGGGCCATGGCCAACATCCCAAAGGCACCCATGAAAGCCGAGTGGCCGTGGTTGGGGGTAAGAATGGTGCCGACCTCAAAATAGCTGACCACCGGCAAATTGATGAGAAATCCAAATACGGCGGCCCCGACAAAGTTCCAGAAGCCGACGGCCATCAGGAAATAGAAAGCCCACTTGTGGGGAATGATGACTCCCTTGTCGCACACGTCGCATTTCGTGCCGGTCAGTTTGATGAAGTCCCATGCGTCCAGGGTGAGAAGGGTCAAAGGCACCACTTCCATAGCGGAGAACACGGCCGCAAGAGCCATGGTCAGAGACGACTGACCGGTCCAATACCAATGGTGCGCCGTACCCACAACGCCGCTGCCAAGAAATAGGATGGCATCAAGGTAAATCACCCGCGCTGCCGTCTTTCGGGAAACCATCCCCAGTTGGACGAAAATCACCGCAACCAGAATGGTCACGAAAAGTTCAAAGAAGCCTTCAACCCAAAGGTGGATGATCCAGAATCGCCACATGTCGACCACTGCAAAATTCGATTTGCTTCCAAAGAAGAAGGCGGGCAAGTAAAAGAGGGGGATGGCCGCAGCTCCGAGCAGAAAGAGTGTGGCGATTTCCCGTCGCGCCGGGTCTTTCCTTGCCGGGGCGACCGCTCGGTATAGGAGGAAAAGCCAGAAAGTCAGGCCGACTGCCAGCAGAATCTGCCAGGCGCGGCCCAGATCGAGGTATTCCCAGCCCTGGTGTCCGAACCAGAACCAAAGGTCTCCAAGATAGCGTTTGATGCCAAGCAGTTCCCCCAGCAGGCTGCCAGCAACGACCAAAACAAGCGCCCAAAAGAGCGCGTGGACTCCCCTCGTCTGCCGCTTCGGTTCCTGCCCGCCAAGGGAGGGAGCAAGCAGCAGGCCGCCTGCGACATAAGCGGTGGCAATCCAGAAAATCGCCAACTGCAGATGCCAGGTCCGAAGGATGGTGCTGGGAAAGTATCGGGATAGATCCATACCATAGAAGCTCACCGGGTCGGCGCGGAAATGCGCGGTGGCGCCGCCGACAAGCACCTGGGCCAGAAAGAGAAGGGCTACGATGACAAAATATTTGATGGTCGCCTTCTGACTTTCCGTGGCGATTCCCGGCAGCATGTGAGGATGAATGTGGTCGGTGTGGCCCTTCCACCCGAGGTAATCGAACCTGCCGAAAAGGAACAGAACGAGAGCTGTTGCCGCCAGCAGGGAAATGATGCTGAGGGCGCTCCAGAGAATGGCGTTGCTGGTGAGAATGTTGCCAACCATGGGGTCATAGGGAAAATTGTTCGTGTACGAGTAGGGCAGGTTGGGGCGATTGGCAACCGAGGCCCATGCCGTCCAGGCGAAAAAGGACGTAAGGCTTTTGAGCTCTTCGGGCTGATCGAGGTACTTGACTGGAAGCCCTCCGGTGACCGTCGGCCCGGAAAAGTGAGCGATCCATTTTCCGATTTGCTTTTGATAAGACAGAAACTCAGGCTTGGTGAAGATGAGCGTGTCGGTCTTGGGTTCATAACGGTTCTGCTTGAGCAGCTTCTGCACTTCCGCCTGAATGGTATCGCGCTCGCTCTCGGTGAGTCGGGTGAATCCCCGCTGGAATCGGTCTTGGGCGATCACCTCCCTGGTGTCGAGAGCCAGAGTGTGAAGGTACTCAGCAGAAAAATCGGGGCCGAGGTAGGCCCCATGTCCCCATATGGAGCCATTCTCCATAAGCCCGTATTTGAGAAAGACCTCCTGACCGGCGAGTATGTCTTTGCCGGTGAAAATCATTGCCCCATCGGGGCCGACTACTCCTCCAGGAATTGGCGGCGCATCTCGGTAGGCCGTGGCAGAGATGAAGAGCAGAATCGCCATGCCGATCACAAGCGTCCAGATGACTCCTTTGCGCCACCTGGGGGAGAGGGTCTCAACCTGTTCTTCCAAAGTCCCCATGGTCCCTGATCCTTGGGAGGAAATACTCTTACTGAGAGCTCGATCCCCCTCGTAGAGCTATCCTATAAGCACTTCATAAAAGTGAGGTGTCGGATTGCCATCAAACAGTGGTTTTACACGTTCCCCCGCTTTATCATGAGCAGGGCTACTATGCATTGCCTTGAAAGCATCCTGACTTTCAAACTCAACGATAGCTGCGTAGTGACCCTCTCCAAAAGGCTTCAAAAGCCTTCTCCTGATAAAACCCTTAAAATCAGCGAACTCTTTGTTAGTCAGGGCAAACCACTCTCGAAATTCAACATCTTTACCCGCTTTTATGGGCGGGAAAGAAATCACAACAACAAACATGAGATCATCTCCATCCAGATTATTTATATCGGTGCCTTTATACGTACAACGGTTTGTTTCTAGGCCCCATTCTTTACATACGCCTCCTTTTGCAGCACGATTCGGGGCGACTTGGAAGTCCCCCTCTGGCAAAGGGGGATTGTGAGCGAGTTTTTAGAAATCCGTCTTTAGCCCCCATTTAAGAAGAAGGGAGCCGAAGCCATTTGAAACCGGTGGCTTACATCTGCCTAAGGCAACCCACGTCTCCACTTCTGCGTGTCTTTAAATACGGGAACCTGCGTCTCCATCACTCTGAAGAGCAAGGTTGGCACCGTTGCGTGGGAAAGCACTTTTTCGGCGGTGCTCCCTAGAACCCAAGCCACCTCTCCTCTACCGTGAGTAGCCATGGCAATAAGATCCATATTGTTCGCTTCAGCGTAAGCAATGATCTCTCGAGCGGGTACCCCTTCCACGCATTCGTGATTCACATTGAGCCCCTGCAATTGCAGTTCCTTAGCGGCCTTCCCCAAGAAGATGGCACACTCTTTTGCCTCTTTGTCCTCAGCCTCCCTTGCCATCTTGGGGGGCAACGACTCCGTAGCTGCAACCACGGGAAAATAGCACACATGGAGTAAAGTTACCTGTGAGCTCATGCACTTCGCCACGGCTAACACGTCAGGAAGGATTTTTGCAGCTAATTCGGACCCATCCAACGGAACCAAAATCTTCTTAAACATGACCTTCTCCTTTCTTGCGATACACACACTTCCAATTCACATCTGCCAGGAACACCGCCAGCATCAACCTAGTCAATATGTACCCGGCTGCTCCTTTGTTACAAAATACCCTTGGTTATTCCTCAGAAAGAACCACTCACCATGGTTTTTGAACGACTTCACTCGTAACACGGCGAACTGACTCTTCTGAGATCTCGATACTGTTCCCTGGCATCCAAATGAAACTGAGCATTCCCCTTTCTGCAAGCTCACGGACCTCCCGAGAATGACATCTCAGCTGATCAGCCACTGCCGATACTGGTAGATACCAATCATTTTCCTTCTGATCACTCCACATCTTTGGGCTCCCGTGAAATGCCTGAAGACCCTCTCCGCACGTGTAAAAGCGGTCTTGAAGATACTTTCAGCTGTTGTCATCAGCGTATGGGGAGCATATTGCACGTCTGATGGCGAACTCCTTCTAGTTAAACTAAAAATGTCAGCCATGCTTTAGTGCAGCTATTGTGCCGGATCATGCATAAATCAGAATATATCCAGAATGACGAACAATCGCTGATAGTTAGAACGCGTTCGGCGGTTCTACTCGGTCAATGGTTCTGAGTTCCTTCGACACGAAGATGAGAATATTGTGATGTGCCATTCTCAGCAGTTGGCTGAATTTCTATATTTTCGTAACAATTCAAGTATATTTATATTTTCATGACGTTTTACAATATTCTCACTTCTCTAAGACATGGAGGAACACCCGATCTAATGACCATGAACGACCAATACCGCAACCCGCTCTTCTGTAACTGTGTGGATGCCTTGCAGGATCGAGTTCTTTGATTCGAAAGGACCTCTTGACAGCTCAGGATCCTTGGAGGGGACGGTCGTTTGGCAGGGATATTGTTCTTCAGCCACCAACTCTTGGCGATTAGATCTTTTCCTCGATAGGGCAGCTATTGGCTCTTTGGTTGATCGGGTTTGCGGATCGAGAAAATGGGCAACAGAGAATGCTCTCTTACAGTTTCAACTCCTTGGTGCAGCGGGAAGTTCCACGACAAATGTCGTTCCCACATCCGGTACACTCTCACATGAGATGATCCCCCCGTGGCTGACAACGATCCGATGCGAGATGGCAAGCCCCAAGCCGGTCCCCGTACTTTTTGTGGTGAAAAATGGATTGAATATGTTTTTTTGCTG
>Ga0255344_1006739_pt1 | contig 10273 bp, 9 predicted proteins | sample wastewater_treat_5_FD_192414 | JGI IMG/M metagenome (GOLD analysis project Ga0255344, IMG submission 192414) | Wastewater microbial communities from Lulu Island WWTP, Vancouver, Canada - plant18 | ecosystem: Engineered > WWTP > Wastewater > Unclassified | place: Canada: Vancouver, British...
TAATCCGGTTTTTAATATTAAATATACCGGCTCCTTGGACAATATTGAAGAAGTATTAAAAAGTATGATAGATAAGGATACTTATTTAAAATCTAACATAACGCGGGTGGATTGGGATATATCAGGCAACAAGACTGCAAGCAACATAAATGTAAGAGTTTCTTATATTATGACTAAGGAAGAAAGAATTGAAGCAGATAAAATGATTGACGAAATCTTGGCTGATATTATTAAACCTTACATGAATGACCACGAAAAGGTTAAAGCAGTTCATGATTACATAGTATTAAACGGTAAATATGATAACAACTCTTTATATTTTTCGGATTATGATTTGCTGACGAAAGGAACTTCAGTTTGCAACGGATATGCTCTTTTAACCTACAATATGCTTAACAAGCTTAATATTCCGGTTAATTTGGTATCCGGTACTTCCGCGGGAGAAGCTCATATTTGGAATATGGTCAAATTAGATGACTACTGGTTTCACTTAGATGTAACATGGAATGACCCGGTGTCAGACAGAGATGCAGTTTTTTACACATACTACATGCTAACGGAAAAAGAAATTTGTAAAGATCGCGCAATTGATGCAAATTTGAAAATACCTAAATCAACCAAGGAATATTATGACTACCTTGTAGAATCATCCTATAACAAATTGTTGGTTGAAACAGGGCTTGATATGTATAATGAGGAGAATTTTGCCGCGGACGAATCTGAGTTAAAAAATTTACTGACTCGTAAAATTACACATCATCCTCTAATGATTACCGTAAGATTTGACAAGTCAATTTCTCAAGACAGTATAATTAATGCTATGTCTCAATTATATAAATACGATTATATATCCGTAATTAATTACAGTCTGATTGACAATGACAGTAAAGGCGAATGGAATATTTTAAATATATTTATTAAGTATAAAGAAACACCTGACAATATAACTTTAGACTTTGCAAGGAGTGTTTACAATACTGCAACGGAGGTAGACTATAACGTCTATGCCCAATATGGCAACAAAAAAATAAACATTACAAAGGATGTATATATTTATCCCTATGATACAAATAAAATAAATGTTTCAAAAGGAACTTTAAAATTCAAAGAGCCCGGAAACTACAACTTAACGTTTGAATACCAGGGACTTCGTGAAACAGTATCCATAACGGGATTAAATTCAAATGCATTTGAATACATTACTGATAAAAAACCGGACAATTACGTTAATGTTAAAGTTTATGACCAATATATAGATTTCAGTTCAATTAATCAGTGGCCTATTATAGAAAATGACAGGACTATGGTTCCATTAAGAGCCGTCTTTGAAGTATTAAACTGTAATGTCAAGTGGGAAGAATCTTCTAAGTCTGCAGTTGTTGAGCACGGCTCAACAAAAATAATTATACCTGCAAACTCTACCACGGCTTATATTAACGGCAAAGCTAATTCTTTGGACGTTCCTGCAAAAATAGTTAATGACCGCATAATGATACCCCTTAGATTTGTCAGCGAAGCTATTGAAAAAACAGTTATTTGGGATGATCCAAACAAAACAGTGCTGATTTATTAGGAGGTAGCAACATGCCTTATGATTTCGGATTTATGTTTATGATTTATCCGATTATGTTTATTTTAATAATTGGTGCCTTAATAATTCAATATATTAAAAACAGAAGAGACAGATAATTCTGTCTCTTCTACTATTTTCTTAATACTTCAACTGCCTTTTGGAGCTGAGTATCCGTTTCATAAAAATCATATCCATAGCCTTCTGCATCTTCAGGCAACTGTATCTCAATATCCGGCTCGATTCCTACGCCATGAATGTTAATTCCTGCCGGTGTGAAGTATTCTGAAATTGTCATTTTAATTCCTTCACCATCATTTCCGAATCTTTGAACCTTCTGTACTATTCCTTTTCCAAATGTCTTTTGCCCTATTAAGACTGCCCTATTGGTATCCTTCATGGCTCCGGCCATAATTTCAGAAGCACTTGCACTTCCTTCATTTATTAATATAACAATAGGAATATCTTCCATCTTATCATCTGATTTAAAGTATTCGATTTCTCCTGCCTTTGTCTTAGTATAGGTTACTATACCTTCACCCATAAACATATCTGCTATTTCAACAGTGGTGCTAATCATTCCTCCCGGGTTAAACCTTAAGTCTATGACCAACCCTTTCAAACCTCTATTTTTTAAAGTCGAATATGCAGCTTTAAAATCCTTTGCTGTTTGCATGTCAAATGTTGTAACTCTGATATATCCAATATCATCGCCAAGCATTGCAGGCTTAACAGTTTTAATTCTTATTTTCTCCCTGTTAATAACTATATCTGAAATATCTTGAGTTCCGTCAGAAGCAGCTCTTTGAATAGTTAATGTAACACTTGTACCCGGCTCACCTTTCATAACCTTTACAGCTGCATCAATTTGGTCTGCCGTATATTCGATACCGTTAATACGAGTAATTTTATCACCTGTTCTCAGTCCTGCCTTTTCTGCCGGAGTATCCTCAATAGGTGAAACAATAATTATTTTATTGTCATCACCTGCAGTTATATAAACTCCAATGCCTTCATATGACCCTTCCGTATCCTGCATTAAAGATTCAAATTCTTCCTTAGTCAAAAACTGTGTATATGGATCGCCTAAAGCTTTTAACGTTCCCTGTAACGCTCCTTCAAGCATTACTTCTTCATCAGCTTCATATAAGAACTCATTTTGTGCTATTTTCATTATACTTTCTTGTTTGGCGTACTTTTCAGATATTTTTTTCAATTGGCTATATTCATCTTTTGATAAAAATACCTTTTGTCCTATTTCAACCAATAACACATTCCCAAGTGTCAAGGTAAGAAAGGCTGTAACTAATACAACCGCAACTATTGTAAGAATATATTTCCTCTTCGATACCATATACTCACTCCCGCTATTAAAAATTAAGCTGAATTAAACGCTTATATTTATTTATATGCCTTCAATATTATTTTATCCTATAAAAATAATACAGCCTTACATACAAATGCTATTATAGCATAAATGCAAGCGAATTAATATATCTTTTTAGGGGATATTCCCTTTATGAGATCCTTCGCTTACGCTCAGGATGACAAGGCAAAGCTTACGTTCAGGATGCCGATACAGTAAAAAATATTTTAACAGTTATGAAACTTACTTATTTCTTCTATACATTTAGCACTGAATAATGTTGTATCCATGCCCACAGCTATATACAAAAATCCCTGCTCTGCGCGCTTTCTTGCAGTTTCTCCGTTTCCTGCAAAAATCCCCGCTATTTTATTGTATCGTTTTGTTACTTCAAGAACCTTCTCAGCCGCACTTTCAACTAATTCATGAGTTACCTGTCCCGTTACTCCCATTGATTGAGACATATCGTATGGTCCTAAGAATATAACATCTATTTCAGGAATTTTACATATTTCTTCGAGGTTATCCAAACATGTTTTATTTTCGCAGTGAGTGATTATAAGAGTTTCTTTATTTGCATTATCGGTATAGTTAGAAATATCGCACAAGCCGTAGTCAGCCGACCTTGGAAAAGCCAAACCTCTTTTACCTACAGGCTGGTACTTGCTTCTTTCTATAATTTCCTTAGCAGCTTCTACGTCATTAACCTGCGGGACCTGAATCCCGTGAGCTCCAATATCGAGGGTATGAAGTATTGTGCTCTCTTGCCTGTCAGGAATTCTTACTATTGGAGTTATTCCTCTTACTTCCGCTGCTCTAATCAAGTGTTGAGAGCTTTCTGCCCTCATAGGACCGTGTTCATTGTCTATTATTACAAAGTCAAACCCTGCCAAACCTGCTATTTCAACCAAATCCGGAGCGTTGCACACAATGAACGTTCCAATTGCCGCCTTTCCGGCATTTAACTTTTCTTTGAGCTTATTCTTTATCATTTTTCCTCCAATTTAGATTTAATTAAATTTCCCAATCTTTCAATTCCAATTCTTATTTTATCGGGAGGATTGGCACCAAAACTAAGCCTCATGCAATTACTGCCCTTTCCCTTACCTTCGGTAAAAAATCCCTCTCCGGCAACAAAGGCAACCTTAACTTCAGGATTTGAAACAGATTCTTTTAATAATTCTGAAGTATTTATTCCACCGGGCAATTCCACCCATGTGAATAATCCTCCGTCAGGAAATGTCCTTTTAGTTCCTTCAGGGAAAAACTTATCTATACTTTCCAGCATTGCATCTCTTCTTTCTCTGTGAATATCGCACAGCAGCTTGTGATGTTCGGGGTAGTATCCTCTCTTGAAAAACTCGGCACAAATTATCTGAGGCAACAGCGAGGTATGTGAATTTGAAGCTGACTTTGCATCTGTCATCTTTGATATTATATCATCATTTGCATACACATATCCTATTCTGCTTCCCGGCGAAAATATCTTCGAAAAACTATTAGCCAGCACAGTGTGACCAGTATTATCAAATGCTTTAATCGGCAATAAATCTTCGCCGCTGTACCTTATATCCCGGTATGGGTCATCTTCTAATATAATTACATCATACTTGCTTCCAAGCTCTGCAATTTTCTGTCTTCTCTCCAAGGATAAGGTCCTGCCTGTAGGATTTTGGAATGTAGGAATTACATATACTATTTTTGGATTGTATTTAATAATTTTTTCCTCCAGCTCCTCGGTAACCATCCCATCATCATCCATTTCAACAGCAACACATTTTGCTTCAAACATGCTGAATGTTTCAACAGAATGAACGAAGGTAGGAGATTCCACCAAAATTACATCACCCGGCTCAATGAAAAGCTGACACATTAAGCTCATTGCTTCCAATCCGCCGGTTGTAATTATAATATTGTCGGCATTTGCCTTGACCCCTTTTGGAGCCAGTAGATACTTTACTATTACATCTCTTAAATCCTTAACACCAATTACAGGTCCGTAGGACAGTATTTCATAACCTCTTTTCTCAACTGTCATAATATCAGAGGTAATTTCTCTTACAATATCAACAGGAAGACATTCCTTTGCAATTGCCCCGCCGCCAAAGGAAATCACACCGGGATCATTCATGGAGCTGAATAAACCTTTTATAATATTGGCCGGCTCCTCCATAGTTTTCATTCGTTTTGCATATTTTGACATATTATTTCTCCTTAATTCTTATTATTATCCTTAACAGTAATCTTCCGTGAGCATTATTAAATTTCTTAAATTATACCATCAAAAATTACTTTAGCCAAATAAAAGTTCAAATATATGTAAAAGCACCGGCATGCCGGTGCTTAGACTGTTATCAAACTCTATGTATGTCATCAATTATTCCATTGATGCGGCATTATTATAGATTTTATCTATTTCTCTCTTTGATAATAACTTTTCAACTGTATATGCAATAATGGCAATCCCAAATATATTCAATATGAATCTTGTAATCATAAATTTTATTCCCATTGATGATGCTTCGAATAATAATAATGGTATTTTTGTTGTAGACCAGGCACCAATCATAATTAAAACATTTGAAAATTTGCTTCCCTTTTTAAGAAGCACTGCAGCCACCGGAAAAGCCGCATATAATGGACCTGCTGCGGCAGAACCTAATAAAAATGCTAGCAAGACACCGATAATCCCTGATTTTTCACCCATGAATTTAATCATTGTTTCTCTTTTTACCCAAACATCTAAAAGCCCCAACAGAATAAAAACAGGCGGCAGTATGGACAACATTTCAAGGGCATTGCTTTTTGTTAACTGTAAAGATTTTAGTCCAATATCCGGTTTTACAATTAAAATTACAGTATTGATAACTAAGAGGATTATAAAAAATCTATATCTTTTAATTACTTTTATAATTTTATCCATCACATTACAACCCCCATAATGTATGCTACTGCTAAGGAAAAAATAAATGCCTCCATATTTCTGATTATAGCAGTTTTTTTGCCGAAATATTTTATTTCAAGAGGGATGGTTACTACTCCAACCATCATAAGTGTTGAAATAAATGCTGCTATCTGCATGTAGCCTGCCCCGCTCTTTAATAATGCGGAAGCAAGTGGAAATGCTATAAAACCGGGCACAAGAGTTATTGAGCCGATGAAAGCAGCAACCAATACTCCAATCCATCCTGATTCGCTTCCTACCAACCTTGAAATTTGTTCAGGTGTAAGTATAGCAAGTGCAATTCCTATAATGACAAGTATAGTCAAAAATTGAGGTAGAATATTTTCGAATGATTTCCACGCCTTCTTCAATGAAAGTATTGTTTTATCCTTATTTTTAATAAATGATACAACCAATGCAGTACCTGTAATTAAATATAATCCAATCGTGGTCATAATATCCTCCGTTAATTGGTTTTTGTTTCCTATTATATCACTTTTCACCATGTATGTATGTAACAAAAGTTACTGATGGAATTTATTATACTACTGGATAAAACCAAAGCCGTATATAGATAAAATATTTTAAATGGTATTATTTGGTGATAGTCTTCGATGTAGGCAAAAAGAAAATGATATACAGTATCAAATTAAAGAAAACAGTATTCGACATTTCAACTTATCGAATACTGTATCTAATATTATATTCTTATTTTATTAATAGAGGAAAGACACATTTATTTAACTGTCTTAAGCCTTTTATTTTTTATATTACTTAAATTTTATTCAGAATAATTAGCAGCATTTTCACCTGCAATTTTTCCAAAAACTATATTGACTGCTGCAGGGTTAGCTCCATATGTTCCTGCGCTTGCACATTCTCCGGCTGCATAAAGACCCGGTATAATTGTGCCATCTGTTTTTAAAACTTGTGCATTTGTATCTGTTTTTATTCCTCCAAATGTTCCTTGTACATGACATGTCATCTTGCATGCATAGAATGGGGCTTCATCAAATGTAAGATTTAGCATCTTGCGTCCAAAATCTTCGTCAACTCCCTTTTCAACGAAACCTTTGTATTTTTCAACTGTTGCAATAAGATTGTCCTTATTAACTCCAATTTTATCAGCCAGTTCACCTATTGTAGGAGCACTTTCAAATAAACCCAGTTCATAATATTCTCTTACTTCTTCAATACTATCTATCATTGATTGATCAAATATCATCCAGCCTGTCCCGCCTTGGTCCACAACTGTTTTTCCTGCTCCATAAGCGGCTTGATCATTAATAAATCTCTCTCCTTCATTATTTACAAAAATTGCACCATTATTTGGAAGGCAACCTATATAATAATAACGGACCCCATCTGTATGATATGTGAAATTAACTCTTATATAATCCATATCCATAAGCTCAGCACCCAGTGCTTCGGCCATAAGGTGACCGTCGCCCTTTGCACCTATGCTGCAGGAGCTATTATACCCCTTAAGTTCAGGCATATATTTTGAAACCATTTCATTATTAGCTGCAAAACCACCCGAAGCAATAATAACAGCTTTAGATTTTATGACATATTCGCCTGCCGGATTTTCTACCTTTACACCTGCTATTTCTCCATCTTCCATAACAATTTCTGTAGCCTTTGTATTAACGCGAATATCTACACCAGCCTTTTTCATTTCTGCTGCCAAAGCAGAAGTAATAACTAAACCAAGAGGACCGGCTTCTCTGTTAGATGTAACAGAAAACGGATTATTTGTAACACTCAAAGGTGCACCTATACTTTTTAGCCAATCTGCAGCTTTTCCATTATTATCAGCTAATATACGAAATGCTTCCGGGTCTCCCTTAGGATTAGCTTTAACAAAACTCTCATAGTTTTGCTCAGAAGTAGCAGTAATACCTAACCCTTTATGTACACTTGTTTCTGAAGAACCAAAACTTTCAATTGAAAAAGCAGATGTACCCCCAACGAAACCTAATTTTTCTACCAATATTACTTTTCTGCCTGCGTTTGCTCCATAAATAGCTGCAGTCATTCCGGCTGACCCGCCACCAATAACAACAATGTCAGCAGTTGTGTCTTCTGCCTTTTCCGCAACAGGTATTGGTTCTTTTAACTGTGCCGGATCTGCACCGGCTTCTTTTACACATTGATTAACAGCTTCCATAAAAGCTACACTGCTTATAGTAGCACCGGATATTATATCAACATCCAAGGATTGATTTTCTACAATTATTTTCGGATAAGTCTTTATAGGCACATCTCCTACATTGTATGTTTCCCTATGACTTATAACCCTTACATCATCAATCGTATCATCGCTAAAATCAATTTGTACTACTATAGGGCCATTTCTACCTTTACTAATACCTGTATAAGTTCCGGATTTAAAAAGCGTTTCTGTTTCATTTGCAGCATCATTAGATTCAGCTGGTTCCGGAGGTTGTTCTTTATCAACCGTCTGATTACATCCAACTGAAGAAATAACAAATAAACAACATAATATAAAGCTTATTACTCTTGCATATTTCTTCATAGTTTACCTCCTATAAAATACTTTTAGTTAATTAAAATATAGCACTTAAATAACAATTCATCAATATTTTTTATTGCTTGTCAGAAATTTTTTTATCAATAATTGCTGAATAGAGTTTATTAAGCTTTTATTAGTAAGATAAAATTTTGTTGGAATATCCTCACTTACTTATATTTTTAAATATGTTATAATATTTTCAATAAATAAAAGAAAAGTGATGAAAATACGTTTAATTTTTGACAATAATAGTCAATTTCAATTCTATCAGATTTACAAATACTAACATTTGGTATATGATATTGCATAGATGATAACGTTAAGCGGAGGGATAAGTATGTTTAGAGAAATGCGAAGAAAAGACAGAGAAATCAAAAAGGATGAAGCTATCGAAATTTTAAAAAACAATAATTATGGTATACTGTCAACTATTAGTCAAAATGGATATCCATATGGCGTACCAATTAGTTATACTTATATTAATGGTTCAATATATTTTCATTGTGCAGCTGAAGGACATAAATTGGATAATATTAAGAATAATGATAAAGTATCTTTTTGTGTAGTTGGTCAAACTAAAACCTTACCTGATATATTTAGCGTAAAATATGAGAGTGTAATTGTATTCGGAAGAGTAGTTGAAGTCTATGGTGATGAAAAAAATATGGCTCTTTTAGAAATATTAAATAAATATTCACCGGATTATATTGAACAAGGACTAGAATACATCCAAAACAGTAGTGAAGATACAAAAGTAATAAGAATAAATGTTGAGCATATTTCCGGTAAAGCAAGGAAGCAGACGAAATAATAATATAAAACAAAAATGTAATTAAGGTTTAATACGTATTTGTAGTATTATATGTAGAAAGAAGGCAGAAGAAGGAATGAGCAGTGTAGAAGAATTTTATAATAATTTATCACTTAATTATCATCTTCAGTTTTCAGATTGGGAAGAGTCTTTAAAATATCAATCGATGGTAATAGATAACTTAATTGGCAGGTATCTTCACCAAAAGCCTGAAAACATTAAACTCCTTGATTGCTCTTGTGGTATCGGGACACAAGCAATTGGACTTGCACTCAAAGGATATAATGTAAGTGCTACTGATTTAAGCGAGAAGGCAGTAAAAAGATGCAAAGAAGAAGCAGATAAGCATAATGTTAATATTAAATGCAAAGTTGCAGATTTCAGGACTTTAGAAAAACAAATCGACGGACTTTTTAACTGTATCATTTCATTTGATAATGCATTGCCACATTTGCTTACAAGAGAAGATTTGTATTTAGGTATAAAAAGTATATATAATAAATTGAATGCAGGTGGCATTTTTCTTGTAAGCATTAGAGATTATGATTCTGCTTTGGAACACAGAACGAAGGTTCAACCACCCTATGTTCATGATGATGAGAATGGCAGAAGGATTACCCTTCAAGTATGGGATTGGAATGAAGATAATACATATAAAATAAATTTATATATAATAAATCATCAAGGCAATGAATGTATTACTAACTATGACTATACCATGTATAAAGCATGGACAAGAGCAGAAATGACTGAAGTTATGCGAGAATGCGGTTTTAAAAATATTCAATGGCATATGCCTGATGAAACGCAATTCTATCAGCCAATAGTAATTTGTTTTAAATAATTTTTGAACTTAGTGCATATCATTCAAATTATGCGAACTAATATAAAAAACACTTAATAGATTTATGAATCTTTTAAGTGTTTTTGTGTGTAATTTATGAGCCATGAGGGATTCGAACCCCCGACGAACAGATTCGAAAAATGCCTTTCTATTACTTTCTTAAATATACTGAATATGTTGCAATATCAACATTTTATATACT
>Ga0255344_1006746_pt1 | contig 10259 bp, 9 predicted proteins | sample wastewater_treat_5_FD_192414 | JGI IMG/M metagenome (GOLD analysis project Ga0255344, IMG submission 192414) | Wastewater microbial communities from Lulu Island WWTP, Vancouver, Canada - plant18 | ecosystem: Engineered > WWTP > Wastewater > Unclassified | place: Canada: Vancouver, British...
GTTGGTATATATTTTGCTAGTGCAGTATTTTCTTACATTGTCGAATGGATAATGTCAGGAATTACACAAAAGGTAACATATAAACTAAGAAAAGAGATATTTGCTAAGATATCTAAACTTCCTCTTAAATATTTTGATACTCATGCATATGGAGATGTGCTAAGTAGAATGACAAATGATGTTGATACAATAAGTCAGACATTAAGCAGAGGAATTGTACAGATAATTACATCTGTTACTATGATTATTGGTATTTTAATTATGATGATAAGTATTAATCCTATTCTTACTGTTGTAGCCTTAGTTATTCTCCCAATTAGTGCTCTGTTGATTTCTTTCATTGTAAAAAAATCTCAAAAGCTGTTTGTAGCACACCAAGAATATTTAGGAGAAGTAAATGGGCATATTGAAGAGATGTATGGAGGTCATGTTATTGTAAAAGCATTTAATGGTGAAGAAAGGTCAATTAAAAAATTTGAGACAATAAATGAAAAGCTTTATGAGAGTTCTTGGAAATCACAATTTCTTACTGGTTTACTTATGCCTATTATGAACATAATTAGTAATGGTGGGTATGTTGCAATTGCCGTATTGGGTGGTAAGTTTGCAATAGAGGGAAAGATAAATATTGGTGATATTCAAGCATTTATGCAGTATATGAATCAATTTACACAGCCTATTGCACAAACTGCCAATATCTCAAACATCTTTCAATCTATGGCAGCATCTGCAGAGAGGGTGTTTGAATTTTTAAATGAAGATGAAGAGAAAGAGAGAGTAAGAGAGTTTAAGGAGATAAAAGAAGTAAAAGGGAATATTAAGTTTGAGAATATTAAATTTGGATATAATCCAGATAGAATTATTATTAAAGGTTTTAGTGCAGATATTTCTGCAGGACAAAAAGTAGCAATAGTAGGACCTACTGGTGCAGGGAAAACCACAATGGTAAATCTTCTTATGCGATTTTATGATATTGATAGTGGAAGTATTAAGATTGATGGTATAGATATAAAGGATATAAGAAGAGATAATGTTAGAAAGCTTTTTGGAATGGTATTGCAGGATACATGGCTTTTTAATGGTACTATTAAAGAAAATATTGCATATGCAAAACCTGATGCAACGGAGGATGAGATTATTGAGGCAGCAAAAAGTGCATATGCTGACCACTTCATACGTACTCTTCCTGAAGGATATGATACTGTAATAAATGAAGAGGCAGATAATATATCTCAGGGAGAAAAGCAGCTTCTTACAATTGCAAGAGCAATGCTTGCTAATCCTCCAATGCTTATTTTAGATGAAGCAACTAGCTCTGTAGATACTAGAACTGAGCTTTTAATTCAAAAAGCTATGGATAAGCTTACTAAAGGAAGAACTACATTTGTAATAGCTCACAGACTTTCAACTATTAAGAATGCTGACCTTATTCTTGTTATGGATCATGGAAATATTGTAGAGAAAGGTAAGCATGAAGAACTTCTTAAAGAAAATGGGTTTTATGCTTCATTGTATAACAGTCAGTTCCAATTGACTGATGATGATTAAGTGGTATATATTCTTGTAGTCTTTAATTTATTTATTAAATGATATGTCAGAAGAGTCAGTAGATATATCGGCATATTTCTCACAAAGAGCTAAAGATATTATACAAATGGCTGCTGAGAAGGTTATTGATAGTGGAAGTAGAAATATTGATACAGAGCATTTACTGTGGGCAGCCATAAATTATGATGATGTTGTTGTTAGAGTACTTAAAGAGCTAAAAATTGATAATGAATTGCTGCAAGATCAACTGAATGAAGTAATTGGAAGTGATGAAGGTATTACACATGGTACTCCAGGGCTTACCCCAAGGGCAAAGGAGGTATTACAACTTGCATTTTACGAATCTCAAGAGTTAGGTCATCACTATATTGGAGGGGAGCATATTCTTCTTGGTCTCATTGAAGAAAGGGAAGGTATAGCTGCACAGATATTTGAAAAGTATGGGATATCTCTTACACAGGCAAGACAGGCAGTAATAAAAGTTGTGGGAGAAGGAGATGAAAGTGGTGAAAAGGTTGAGGAATCCTCTATTACCCCTACACTTGATAAATATTCAAGGGATTTAACTAAGTTAGCGAAGGAAGGGAAAATAGATCCTGTAATTGGAAGAAGTGATGAGATAACTAGAGTAATACAAATACTTTGTAGAAGAAAAAAGAATAATCCTGTTTTAATAGGAGAGCCAGGAGTAGGTAAAACTGCAATTGCAGAAGGACTTGCATATCGTATTGCAACAGGAAATGTCCCTGAGGTACTTCTTCATAAAACAGTAAAGGAGCTTGATGTTGCAGCGCTCATAGCAGGAGCAAGTCACAGAGGAGAGTATGAAGAGAGAATACAAAAAGTACTTAAAGAGCTTGAGAAATCAGGGAGAGATACAATTCTTTTTATAGATGAACTTCATACAATTGTAGGAAGTGGTGCTCCTGAAGGACAAATGGATTTATCTAATATGCTTAAACCCGCACTTGCAAGAGGAGATATACAAATCATTGGAGCAACTACACTGAGTGAGTACAAAAAGTATATTGAGAAAGATGCAGCACTTGAAAGAAGATTCCAAATAGTACTTGTAGGAGAACCTACTGTAGATCAAACAATTGAAATACTTAGAGGTTTAAGAGATAGATATGAGGCTCACCATAGAGTAAAGATTTCTGATGAGGCAATAACTGCTGCTGCTGTACTATCAGAAAAGTATATACAAGACAGATTCTTACCAGATAAAGCAATTGATTTAATTGATGAAGCTGCAAGTAAGGTTAAGCTGGAAGTGTCTTCTGAGCCTGAAGAGTTAAGAGAGTTAAAAAGAAAGATTGAGAGTATGGAAAAAGAGAGAGAAGCTCTTACAAGAAGTGGTAATTATGAGAAAGCAGCTGAGATAAAAGTGGAGATTGAGAAACTTAAAACTAAGCTTGAACCACTTGTTGAGAAATGGAATAAGGTAAAAGGAACTGGTACACCAGTTGTCAAGACAGAAGATGTAGCAGAGGTTCTTTCAAGAGCAACAGGTATTCCTGTAACAGAGCTGTGTGAGGAAGAAAAGGATAGACTTCTTAAGCTTGAAGAAACACTACATCAAAGAGTTGTAGGTCAAGATGAAGCTGTAAAAGCAGTTTCAGAGGCAGTAAGAAGGTCTAGAGTAGGGCTTAAAGATCCACGAAAGCCTATTGCTTCCTTTCTTTTTATGGGACCTACTGGTGTAGGAAAAACATTGCTTGCAAAAGCATTGGCTAAGCAGATATTTGGTGATGAAGATGCAATTATTCGTATAGATATGAGTGAGTATATGGAGAAGTTCTCTGTATCCAGACTTATTGGTTCTCCTCCAGGATATGTTGGTTATGAAGAGGGAGGACAGTTAACAGAGGCTGTTAGAAGAAAACCATACTGTGTAATACTCTTAGATGAGATTGAAAAAGCTCACAGTGATGTTTTTGATATTCTTCTTCAAGTTCTTGATGATGGAAGACTTACTGATGCGCAGGGAAGAACAGTTAGTTTTAAAAATACTATTATTATTGCAACAAGTAATATTGGTGCAAACAAAATACAAGAGTTTGTAAAAAAGGGAGAAAAGGATTGGAACAAGTTAAAAGAAGAGTTAATGGCAGATCTTAAATCATATTTTAAGCCTGAATTTCTTAATAGGCTTGATGACATTATTGTTTTTAAGAGCTTAGATAAAAAACAGATTAAAGAAATTGCAAGAATACTTTTAGAAGATGTTAAAGGTTTAGTAAAAGCTCAAGGTATGGAGATTGAATTTGATGATAGTGTAATTGAGCTTGTTGCTAGTATTGGTTATGATCCTGAATTTGGTGCAAGACCTATGGAAAGAGTAATTCAAAATGTAGTAGAGAATCCTTTAGCAGATGCATTGCTAGAAGGGAAATTTAATAAAGGAGATACTATTTTTGCAACAGTAAAGGACGGTAAGATAGTTTTTGAGAAAAAATAAGTTATATACCTCTTGACAATTAGCACTCAATATGCTACATTGCTAATAGGACAATGACTAAGGAGTCTGTTTGAGATTTCTTGGTTATTTCCAAGTAATTTCTACAGATTTTCCTTTGTCTTGTTCACCTTTATATACTATTTAACTTGTAAAAGTTGGTAGTATATGAAGAGGACAATCTTCTTTTAGTGGCTTCATCTAATGCCACAAGCAATTTTAACAATTTAAAAATTGCGTTTACCTGATGCAGGTCAGGTAATACTGAATATCAATTCAGTATTGTGGTTGTAAGTCACTAAGAAAGCCATGTCTCCTCGGCTTTTAAAAGATTGAGGAGAGCTACTCTTTTATCTAAATTGTTACTTAGTGTGCTTATGGAGACTAAAAGAAGAAAAAATACAAACAAAGAATTAGCTACAACATCTTACTCTCCTGTAAGAAATATAATTGATGATTTCTTTACACTTCCTTCTGTATTTGATTCATTAGTAAATAGATCAATTATGCCAAGCTACAATACATTAATGGCAGATGTATGGGAGGAAGGAGATAATTACTTTGTAAAAATGGCTATGCCTGGTATATCTAAGAAGGATATTACAATTGAGCTAGATGGAGATACAGTAAGAATTAGAGGAGAGAAGAAAGAAGAAGAAAAAGAAGAAGGGAAGAAAAAGTATTACTTTAGAAGTCTTGAGAGTCAGTTTGAGCAGGTATTTAATCTGCCAACTGTAATTGATGCTGATAAAGCAGAGGCTTCTGTAAAGGATGGTGTTTTACTTATTAAACTTCCTAAGGCAAAAGAGTATATGCCTAAGAAGGTAGAGATAAAGGAGTAAGTTGTACAGGGAGAGGGCTTAGCTCTCTCCCTTCTATATACTCTTAAGATTTTACAATGCTCTTTTTTTTGTATACTATATAGTATTAATATCTAAATGCATAAAAATGAGTAAAAATATAAAGAGAATTCTTGGTACTGTTTCTGTCTTTGTTTTATTCTTTTCTTTAGTTTCTGCAGGTAGAATATATGCTCAAACACAAGAGTTAACAAACGAAGAAGAGTTTAACCTTGATTATGAGTATGATCAGCCTGTTTTATATGATTATCAAGATGAGAAAGCAATAAATACTAATAGGGAATGTCAATGTAGGTATAACAATTTAAATGGTTATGGTATTACTGTTATTTTCTTTTTGTTTTTCTTTATTTTTGCTATTGTTATAGCTTCTCTTGTATTTAATATTGTTATGATAGTTGATTGTATAAATAGAGATGAGAAGGATTTTAAGGATAGGACTATATGGCTTGTTGTATTAATAGTAGGTGGTTTTACAGGTTTTGGGTTAATAGTTTCTTTAGTATATTTCTTTGCTGTTAAGAAGAAATTAGATGAGAAGGGGAAATCAGAGAAAAAAGATGTTGAGAATTCTCAAAAGAGATAATTTTATTTATTTTTAATTTACACTTATATGCAAAAATATAAATGTACTGTATGTGGGTATATATATGATCCACAAAAGGGAGATCCTGAATCTGGTATAAAGCCAGGTACTCCTTTTGAAGATATACCTGATAGTTGGTATTGTCCCTTATGTGGTGCAACTAAGAAAGAGTTTGTACCATTAGAGGAATAATATATAATATACTTATATTTAATTTGTTTTATTTAAACATATGAATCCTATTAAAGATACAGTAAAAGATATAACCTCCATGCTTACATTTAATGGTATAGCATTAATACTTTTTGCAGTACTCATATTTATATTTCCTGATCTTTTAAGTTATTTAGTTGGGGCATTTCTTTGTATTGCAGGTATTAGTTCATTAGTCTATGGATTTAGAATGAATAAATCATACAAGGATGCAGAAAAGTTCTGGAAGAAGTTTGAAGAGTAAGAGCTGATAAAAAGATAATAAAACAGCATACTATCCTATGGATATATCTTTCTAATTATATCTACATACTGATTAAAATATTTTTGCAGACTATTCTTAATCTTTAAGTTAGATATTTTATTCAGATATTTCTTAAGGGTAGTTATATCACTAATATTTAGAATCTTCTGTAATACTTTCATATCTTCATCTGATATTATTTCTGTATTACCTATTACCTTTGCTATTTCAACACCTTCTTTTAAATATTCTTTTAATGCAATATCAGCTCTTTGTTTTTCATATTTAAATAATCCTTTTAAATTATGCAGAGGAACTTTTATTGTATCTTCAGCTTTAAATAATTTATTTAAATATGTTTCTACACCAAACCTGGTTTTTGATATTTCATCTATGTATGGCTCCAAATCTTTTTTAAAGTAAGCTCTTTGACCTGTTAAATCAGCAACAATATTTCTATTTCCTTTTCCTGATATATATCCAAGTACAGCTCTATGAGTTCCTTGTAGTAATGGTTCTAGAAGGGAGTATATATGATCTTTTGTTAGGTTTATAAGGTCTGCATCAATAAAAAGGAGTATGTCTCCTTTAGAATGTTTAATTCCAACTGCTAGAGCATTTCCTTTTCCTTTGTTTTTATCTAAGTTTATTACCTTAACCTTTTTATCATTTTTAAACCTTTCTAATATTTCCTTTGTTCTATCACTAGAGCCATCATTAATACATATAACTTCATTGATTAGAGATGAGGATTGTAATGTTGATATCACATTGAGTACAGTTTTTTCTTCATTAAAGGCAGGTACTATTGCTGACACATAGTATTTTGACATTATTATAATCTACTTAGAGCTAAACATATGATTATATCAAATTCCTATCCTTTTCCTTTTAAACTTTCCGTTTTCAATATATATTGCCTCAAATGTTCCATCATACATTAAAACAGCCATGCATACAGTTGCATTAGGAGGTAGCTTGTCTTTTAATCTGTAATTGAAAGCTACCAACTGTCTTAGGTCTTGTAATGAAAGGTTTAATCCTGCCTCTTTTATTCCGAACTTCTCTTTGAGTTGCGGGGATATTTTACTTGCTAACATTTTTTGTTTTTCTTCATCTGGTATATTAGGATGTGTGTGACAGATGATATATGTGTCATGTTCATTATTTACTCCATTTTGTATACCTTCTTGCAGTAGTTCAGGATTAATTTCAGCGAAGTTGCTCTTAAGATATTGTATATTGAATGTAAACTTCATATCTTTAATCATTCCATTTCCATCTTTCAAAGAGCCTGTTAAAAGGAATGGATATTCTTTTCCTTTTTCCTTATCTTTTATTATCTCTAATAGCTCATTTAATGGTCCTTTTATACTTTCATCTACAGTAATTTGAGATTTATCTTCCTCAATTGATTCAAGAGGAATGGGAATATCAAAAAGTGTGTTTTGGTCATGAATATTTTGCTCATTTGAAACTTCTTTTATAATATCTTCCAGACCACTTTCTTTAGCTATTTTAAGTGTTTCTTCTGTTGCACTAAATGGTTGTTCTGTTTGTTCTCCAAGCATATTTTATTATATTGTTTCTTTAATATTATTTAAAGGTATTTTTCTTTGTAAAAATGGCTTATTTGGATTATAATATCAAGCAATCTTAACAATTATTTTTACTCTTATGTCTGAAAAAGAAAAAGCATATGATAATAAACCGAGTACATTTGTTACCATTGCAGTAGCTGGCAGTTTATTTCTTTCTTCGTGTAAAGCATCCAATGAAGTAAAAACAGAAGATGATAATTTAAAGAAGGGAATGCCTTCTGAAAGTGAAGGACATATAAAAGAAGAGGCTGTTATATATTCACAGACAGATAGTATAGATTATGGTGTGTTTTTTGAATTACCTACTGAAAGATGTTTAGCTCAAGAAGTTCCAGTTAGTATTGTAGAGAGTGATAATGTTAGTGATACTAGCAATGAGGTTGAGATAAATTTGTCTGAAGAGGTTTTTGAGATTTTAGAAAAGATGCCTGTTATGAATTTTGATGATCAAGGTAATTTATATTTTCAAGAGAAAGAATCTGATTTAGTTAAAGAAGTACTTGTTATTGAAACAGAAAGACATAAAGTGTTTCCATATGAGCAGTTAAATGATGTTAAATTCTTTGTTATTCATTATGATGGTGCTCCAGAAAATCTTGCATATACTGGAGAGAAAAGGACTGTTTTAAATACATTAAATGGATTAAATGGAAATTTCCTTAGTGTTAATTTTTGTGTTGATTCATATCCGTTGTCAAATGAAATTATAGAGGGAAAAGGTTTAGGTGTTATTCAATCACAAAAGCCCAGTGAGATACCATACAAAGGAAAGCATGTATATATTGGATATGATACAGATGGTAGACCTGATTTAAATAGTGTATATACCTCAGAGTTTTTTTCAAAGTTAGGGATTAATACAGAATTGGTCCCTTTTGTTGAAAGTGGGAATAAAGATTTTGATAGCTACTCTTTAAGTTTGGAACAAGTTGGTATGGATTTCTCAAAGAGGTTTCCTGATAGTTTCCCTCCTGTTCAACAGACAGCTAATGTATTGGGTCTTGTAAAAGCAGCATGTGAAAGGTATGGGATTAAAGCATGGGATGTTGTAGGGCATAATGAGATACAGGAGAAGGCAGATCCTGGGGATGAATATATGCTCACACTGAGATATTTACTTGGTATTGAATATATAATTGATGGAGAGAATCTTCCTGATGGTTTTCTTGGTACAGATACCTCACAGGAATATTTTTCAAAGCTAAGAGAGTATGCTATTGCAAAGATGGGAGAAGAAAGATATATGGTATGGAATGATATATATGGAATGGATTATCTGTTTGATGATTAGAAGATATATTAATATTTAAAAGAATATCTTTCTTCCAATTTTAGCCGTTAAATTCTTTATATATTACATGGGGTATTTGGGTTTTTAATGTAAAAATAGCTCAAAATATATGTTAAATTGTATAGTACCACTAGACAAATTCCCGTTAAATTGTATAATAGGATATGATAAACAGAAAAATTGAAACAAAACTTAATAAATATTTAAAAAGTGATGAAAAGAAAATCCTTTTTATATGGGGACCAAGAAGATCTGGGAAAACAACTATATTACAAAAGATATCTAAGAAATACCACACTAGAATATTTAACTTTGACTTTATAGAAGACAGAGAGCTTTTTCAACCCTCTAGAGAAGCATTGGAAAAGATTGTAAGTACTACAAAGATAATCTTAATAGATGAGGTACAAAACTATCCAGAATCTACACAAGCACTTAAACTTCTGCATGATGAATATGATGTAAAAATTATTGCTACAGGTAGTAGTGAATTAAGACAAACTACGAATGATTTTGATACTCTGACTGGAAGATTTATTGAATACTACTGTTTGCCATTATCTTTTGATGAGGCAATTGATTATTTGAACCCTAATCAATTGGATTTACCAAGATATGCTAATACCCAGTTACATAAGCAATTGATATACGGTTCATATCCAGAGGTGTATCTAAGTAAAGCGAGTGATGATTCTAAGCAAGATTTACTAAACAACATGATTAATACATATGTACTTAAGGATGTAGTAAGTATATATAACTTGAAGGATTTAAAGTTAGCTAAAGAAATACTAACTAAAATATCTCTACAATTGGGAAGTGAGGTTTCTCTAAGAGAAATAGCAACATCTCTGCAAGCAAATGTTACTACAGTATCTAACTATATTGAGATATTTGTAAAGAACTATATCTTAATTTCTCTTCCTAGTTTTAAGACAAACGCTAGAAGAGCTGTATCAGAAAACAAGAAATACTATTTTTATGATTTAGGTATTAGAAATGCTTTGATTAAGGATTTCAGAGAGTTAGAATTAAGGCAGGATAAGGGAGCTGTATTTGAGAATTATATAATCTCTGAGGTAGAAAAAATTAAGAAATTTACAGACTACAATTTCTCAACATACTTCTACAGAGAGTATCATGGTAAAGAGGTTGATTTAGTGATTGAAGATTATCAGAAACAATACAAGGTATTTGAGATAAAACTTAAAAAGGATATGAAGGATATTAATAAAGTTTTTCCTTTAGAACATAAACTTGATGTAATTAATACAGATAATTACTTTGAGAAACTAAAAGAATTACTGTAAATAACGAGAGGAAGTATATGATACAGAAAGAAAGATATAAAGAAATTAATTTCTCTGACAATACCTTTGTACTATAGTATAATCTTTTTATGATTGGATTATCAGAATATAAGCTGTATTTTCTTCAAGGGGCAGATGATTTTGTTTT
>Ga0255344_1006752_pt1 | contig 10256 bp, 8 predicted proteins | sample wastewater_treat_5_FD_192414 | JGI IMG/M metagenome (GOLD analysis project Ga0255344, IMG submission 192414) | Wastewater microbial communities from Lulu Island WWTP, Vancouver, Canada - plant18 | ecosystem: Engineered > WWTP > Wastewater > Unclassified | place: Canada: Vancouver, British...
TGTTTAAACCAGCCTGGACAACCGATTGGATGAGCGATGCTACTAAAGAAAAATTACGTGCTTATGGCATCGCTCCTCCCGATAAATTGTCGTTCGAGGATCTTCACCCTTTTGCGAAATCGGATAAAGGCCCTCTTAAATGTCCTTTTTGTCGCTCAGAAAATACAGCTTTAACGAGTCAATTTGGCTCTACAGCCTGTAAAGCATTGTATTTCTGTAATGAATGCCGACAGCCTTTCGAGCATTTTAAGTGCCATTAACAGAATTTCATTTTCCATCGTTTCTCTTCTTCTTTTTAGCTTACTTTGCAGTAAAGATTATTGCAAATGAGCTCTATATTATCATCAATAGAAAATGGTATCGGAATTATCCGATTTAATCGTCCCGATAAGTTTAATAGTTTTAATCGTGAGATGGCTTTGGCACTTCAGTCAACGCTTGATGCTTTTGCCTCCGATAAAACGGTTCGTGCAGTGTTAATGACTGCTGAAGGGAAAGCATTTTGTGCCGGACAAGATCTGGCGGAAGCTATTGATGCTTCGGGTCCCGGAATTCAACGTATCGTACGCGAACATTATAACCCAATAATTAAAAAAATTAGGTCGATCGAAAAACCTGTGGTTTGTGCCGTAAATGGTGTTGCAGCAGGAGCAGGTGCCAATATTGCTTTGGCGTGCGATATAGTTATCGCTGGCGCTTCGGCTTCTTTTATTCAGGCATTTAGTAAAATCGGATTAGTGCCGGATAGCGGTGGTACTTTCTTTTTACCGCGTATTATCGGATTTCAACGCGCATCAGCTTTAATGATGTTAGGTGATAAAGTGTCTGCTTCAGATGCTTTGCAAATGGGCATGATTTATAAAGTTTGTGATGATGCACATCTCGTTAATGATTCAATGGCTATCGCAACAACATTAGCCAATATGCCAACGAAAGGAATTGCTCTAACCAAACAATTGCTGAATGAGTCCATGACAAATTCATTGGATGAACAATTAAATCGTGAAGAGTTGACTCAAGCTGCTGCCGGAAATACTTACGATTATCAAGAAGGTGTAAATGCTTTTCTTGAGAAGAGAAAGCCTGTTTTTAAAGGAGAATAATTTAGGATATCCATTAACGTTATGTTTCAAAAAAATACGATTGTAGGAGTGATTGGTGCAGGTGCTATGGGGAGTGGTATTGCTCAAGTGGCAGCCACTGCGGGACATTCTGTTCTCCTTTTCGATACACGTAAGGAAGCAGTTGAGAAAGCAATTTTAGGATTGTCTTCTACGCTCAATAAATTAGTTGAGAAGGCGAAAATCAGTAAAGAAGATGCTCATGGAATTTTAAGTCGAATAAAACCAGCTTTCGATTTAAAGGAGCTTAGTGCTTGCGGATTGGTGATTGAAGCAATCGTTGAAATTTTAAGTGTGAAGAAAGAAGTTTTCTCTTCATTAGAAACAATTGTTTCTGATTCAACGGTGTTAGCTTCAAATACTTCTTCGCTTTCTGTTACTTCAATTGCTGCTGCTTGTAAAATCCCTTCTCGTGTTATTGGATTGCATTTTTTTAATCCAGCTCCTTTAATGCCTTTGGTGGAAGTGATTCCTGCTGTTCAAACGCATGTCGATTTGGCTGGTGCTTGTAAAGAATTAATGTTGAAGTGGAAAAAAGTTCCTGTAATTACGAAAGATACTCCCGGCTTTATTGTGAACCGCGTTGCTCGTCCGTATTATGGCGAAGCATTGCGTATTTGCGAGGAAGGAATTGCTGATATGGCCACGATAGATTGGGCTTTGAAAGAAAAGGCAGGATTTAGAATGGGACCTTTTGAATTGATGGATTTAATTGGTAACGACATCAATTATACTGTTACCGAAACTGTATGGACTCAAATGTATTTCGATCCTCGTTATAAACCATCTTTAATTCAAAAGAAAATGATGGAGTCGGGTAGACTGGGACGTAAAACAGGGATGGGCTATTATTCGTATTCTGATGGAGCTGTAAATCCTTTGCCTCAAAAAAATGATGAGCTGGCAATGAAAATTGTGAATCGTGTTTTGGCAATGTTGATTAACGAAGCGGCTGATGCTCTTTACTACCAAATTGCTTCTTCTGCTGATATCGATTTAGCAATGACTAAAGGTGTTAATTATCCGAAGGGATTATTGGCTTGGGCCGATGAAATTACAATTTCTTCCGTCGTTAAAATTCTTGATGACTTGTATAACGAGTATCACGAAGATCGTTATAGGTCTTCTGTTTTACTTAGAAAAATGAGTGCCGATAATCGTAAATTCTTTAATTAATGGAATTGTTTGCAGCTAAAGCTTCTTATTTATCACCATTGGGTTGGATTAACGTTACCGTTGAAGACGATGCCGTTACTGAAATGACATTTAGTGATCAGCCCTTTGAGCAAAATACTTTAGTAAATGATGTCTTGATTGCTGCAGTTCGTCAATTAGAGGAATATTTTAATGGAACTCGAAATAATTTTGAGTTGAAACTTAATCCTCGTGGTACCGATTTTCAAGTGAAGGTATGGAAGGAGTTGTTGAATATCCCTTACGGTAAAACAGTGAGTTATCATGAAATGTCATCGCGATTAGGTGATGAGAAATCGATTCGTGCAGCTGCTTCCGCTAACGGGAAAAATCCTATTGCTATTGTGATCCCTTGCCATCGTGTAATTGGATCTGATGGAAGTTTAACTGGCTATGCTGGAGGTATTGAAAAGAAGTCGTGGTTGCTGAATCATGAAAAAGGGGTATATACACCAACGTTATTCGAAGATAAAAATACATTGCAACAATGATGGACGCGAACGCACTTGCAGAAAAGGTAGTTAGTAAAATGTTCGATAACGATTGGTTTAGCCAATGGTTAGGAATAGAACGTGTTGTTGTAGCGCCCGGAAAATGTGTTTTGAAGATGAAAATCCGTAAAGAAATGCTCAACGGATTCGCAATTGCTCACGGCGGAATAACATATTCCCTCGCTGATAGCGCCTTAGCTTTTGCTTCTAATTCGCATGGTCGACAAAGTGTTTCTGTTGAAACTTCTATTTCGCATACAGTAGCTTTGAAAGAAGGCGATGAGATTACTGCTACTGCCGAAGAGCAAAGCTTGACAAATAAAATTGGAATTTATATTATCACTGTAAGAAATAATAATGGGGCTACCGTTGCTTTGTTTAAAGGTGTTGTTTATCGCACTTCGAAAGATTGGTTTCCTAATGAAAAATAAAATATGAAAAACGCATATATCGTAAATGGTGTACGTACACCTATTGGAAATTTCGGCGGAACATTATCACCTGTTCGTGCCGATGATTTGGCCGCTCTTGTTCTTCGTAAATTGATGGAGAAAAATAGTAACGTTGATCCTGCTTTAGTAACGGATGTGATTTTAGGTTGCGCTAATCAAGCGGGCGAAGATAATCGCAATGTGGCGAGAATGGCAGTGTTGTTAGCTGGCCTTCCTTATTCAATTCCCGGTGAGACAGTGAACCGCTTATGCGCTAGCGGACTGTCTGCTGCAGCTGCTGCTGGAAGATCAATAATGGTTGGTGATGCCGATCTTATGATCGCAGGCGGTGTAGAGCACATGACACGAGGTCCTTGGATCATTTCTAAAACTAGTACTCCCTATGGACGCGATGCACAGATGTTTGATTCTAGTTTCGGATGGCGTTTCATTAATCCCTCAATGAAAGAGAAGTATGGTGTAGATGCGATGGGTGAGACAGCAGAGAATCTCGCTTTTCGTGATTCGATATCTCGCGAGGATCAAGATAAGTTTGCTTTATGGTCGCAGCAAAAAGCTGTTGCTGCACAAAAAGCAGGAGTTTTTGAAAATGAAATCGTAGCTGTTGAAATTCCCCAGAAAAAGGGTGATCCAATTTTATTTACTCAGGATGAATTCATAAAACCGGCAACTACTTTAGAAGGATTAGCCAAATTGAAAACGAGTTTTCGTAAAGACGGTACCGTTACTGCGGGAAATGCTTCCGGATTAAATGATGGTGCTGCAGCTATTCTTCTCGCTTCCGATGAAGGATTGAAAAAAAATAAATTAAAACCTTTAGCTCGTATTGTTTCAACCGGAATTTCTGGTGTTGAACCTCGTATAATGGGAATCGGTCCGGTTGAAGCAGCAAATATTGCTCTAAAAAAAGCTGGCATCACTTGGGATAAAGTAGATCTTTTAGAATTAAATGAAGCATTTGCTGCACAAAGCTTAGCTTGTATTCGCAGTTGGGGCCTCGATGATAATGATGCACGTATAAATCCAAATGGAGGAGCAATTGCTTTAGGACATCCATTGGGAATGAGTGGTGCCAGAATATTATTGTCGGCAGCACAAAACCTTAACGCATCTAATAAACGTTACTCTGTTGTTACTATGTGCATTGGAGTAGGACAGGGCTATGCGATGGTAATAGAAAAAGCTTAATTAGTTTTAGCTAAAAAGTAAAAGGAGGAAGCGATTGTATCGTTCCTCCTTTTGTTTTTGTAAAGGATTATTTTTATTTTAACATCATAGCAGGTTGATGTGCACTTACGTTTTCTAAAGGTAAACTGAAACAGAAAGAAGAGCCTTGTCCAACGGTGCTCGACATCCAAATCGACCCTCCATGAGCTTCTATTACTTTTTTTGCAATTGTAAGTCCCAGTCCAGTGCTTTTTTCTCCATTAGTGCTTTTAACACTCGTTTTGCTAAATGGCAAGAATAAATTCGCTTGCTCTGCAATAGGAATGCCTTGTCCTTGATCTTTTACTGTAACAACAATAGAATCGTTTTGTAAGTCTGCATTGATTTCGACATGCGTTCCTTTATGTGAATATTTAATGGCATTTGAAATTAAATTGCTTAGTACTTGCTGAATTTGAATTGCATCGAAACTTGATTTTGGAAGTTTGTCGGCAATGCTAAATTCTAAGCTAATTTCTTTTTTGTCGGCAGCTAATTTATTTTCACTGATACTATGTTGGATAATGTCTGTTATTAAACCCTGCTGTAATTGAAGTTCCATTGAACCCGATTCTATTCTTGAAACGTCGAGTAAGTTGTTTAATAAATCGAGCATATGACGTCCTGAATTGATAATAACTTCTAGATAGTTCTTGTGTTCAGGAGATAGCGACTGGTAGCCTTCTTGTTCTATGAAGCTTGCTAAAGTCAAAATGTTTCCCAGAGGATTTCTTAAATCATGCGAAGCAACACCAAGGAAATAATTTTTTTCTTCGTTAAGTTTTGCTAATTCAACATTCTTAAGTTCGAGCTCTTTTTGTTGAGTATAAAATTTTAATAGTGTTTCAACCTTTGCTTTTGTAATGTCTATGTCGAGAGGTTTAAATAAATAGTCTATTGCTCCTTCCGATAAACCTTGAAGCATGTATTTTTTTTCTTTGCTGATAGCAGTTACAAAAATGATAGGTGTCTTCTTCGTTCTCTTTGTCGACTTTAGCATATGTGCTACCTCAAAGCCATCCATATCAGGCATCTGCACATCAAGCATTATTAATGACAAATCTTCGCTGAAAGCTATTTTTAAAGCTTCTTCACCTGAACTGGCTTTTAAGATTATCCTGTCATCTTCAGATAACATACTCTCAAGAGAGTAGAGGTTTTCCGGGCGATCATCAACTAATAATATTTTGTGCATCTGGCTGTGTTTGTGTAATGATAAAAGTAATGAGGGGGAACATTGTTTTTGAACAATTATTTGTAATTTCTTACACTAATCAATCTTTTTGTAGATCTTGTTTTTCTTGTCTATAATTTCAAACTTTTTAATTATATCTAGTTCATGTATTGATTCATTCTTACCTATAGCTAATATGCCTCCTTTGTGAAGTGAGTCATATAAATCTTTGGTGATTTTTTCTTTTGCATTTTCATTGTAATACATGAGCATGTTTCTGCAGATAATCACATCAAACTTTGTGAATTTGGAGTCTGTTCCAAGTATATGTCGCGAGAATCTTATTTTGTCGTAAATCTTTTGTCGTATTATGAATGAGTTTGCAGAAGATATTACATGCTCTCTAATTGATCCTTTTCCTCCAGATGCTCTATATAGTGTTTGTACTTCATTTAAATTCGTGCAGTTTAAAGATCCTGATCGAGCACTTAATATCGACTCATGGCTGATGTCTGTTCCAAGCAATTTATAACGAATATGATTCATCCTGCTTTCCATTAACATGGCCATCGAGTAAACTTCGCTACCATCAGAACAACCAGGATGCCATATTTTTAATGTTCCTGCAATGTTATATTGATCAGAAATATGATTGATTAGTGAATTGAAAAAGTCGTGATCACGAAATAGTGAGGTTACATGTACCGGAATTTCTTCTTCTAAGTAATGATTGAATTCGCCACTATTTATAATGAGCTCCTTGAATTGCCTCGCACTGAAAATTCCTTTCCGCATAGCAATTAACTTTAACCTTCTATCAATAAACGATGGTTTATAACCTGAAAGATCTATTTTGTAGACTTTCTTGGCTATAGTGATAATCTCGTCGTTTAAATAGCTTTGTTTCATTATCCGAAGAATGAGTTAAGGACTTTTATCAGTTGATTGTTGTCAACCGGTTTTGTTATATAGTCGTTCATGCCGGCTTCAATACATATCTCTCGGTCACCAACCATTGCTTTTGCTGTTAAGGCAACTATTGGAAGGTTTTTTAAATTGTCGATTTTTCGAATATTTCTTGTCGCTTCATACCCATCCATTTCTGGCATCATTACATCCATTAAAACTAAGTCAACTGTATTGGTTTTTAGTTTTTCTATGGCGTCTAATCCGTTTTCAGCTGATATTATTTCAATATCAAAGCCTTCTAACATCGATGATAATGCATAAATATTTCTAGAGTCATCGTCAACCACCAACACTTTTTTTCCATGAAGACTGTCTGCATTTGAGGCTTCTGTAACTTGAGTTTGCATTCTAGTGTTTTGCTCTTTTACTGATTTTAAAAACAATTGAGTCTCTTCTAAAAGACTCTCCATTTTTTCTGGATTCTTTTTGATATATGAACTTGCATATTCACTAAGTGTCTTTTTGTCGGATTCATCCAGATCTTTTGAGCTGTAAACGATAACCGGTAAATGCGAAAGTTTTGGATCTTCTTTGATTTCTTTTAATAGTGTAATACCATCTGAATCGGGTAAGTTTAAATCGAGAATAATACAATCGTATGTCCCAGTTTTTACTTGACTAATTCCTTCCATTCCTGTAAATGCTATTTGACAAGAAATGTTTTGCTTTTGTAATAGGTGTTTTATTAATGCACTTTGCTCTTCACTGTCTTCAATTACCAATACATTGTTGAATGCTTTATTGGCGTTAATTGTTAGTGATTCAAAAATTTTCTTTAGTGTCGCTGGTTGTACCGGCTTTTCTATCCATGATTGGATTGGCAGTTGCTCTTTAACTGATGATGCTTTTGTGGCACTAATAATATGTACCGGTATTGATGCTAATTCTTTATTTGCTTGTAAATTTTTCAAGACACTTAATCCATCCATTCCTGGAATACTCATGTCTAATAGAATGCAATCCGGTTTCATTTGTGTGGCGTACATTAATCCTGTATCTCCTCTATGACATACTACTGTTCTATAGCCTTCTTCTAATGCATGTTTTTCGAGAATGGAAGCAAAAATTTCATCGTCTTCAATAATCAATAGATGCTTTTTTCCATTGGTTTGATGAATTGTTAATTCTTCTTCAATTGTATCATCTATTTCTTCAAATCCAGTAGGAATAATTACGGTGAATTTACTTCCATGATTTGGTTCACTTTCTAATGTGATATTTCCGCCGAGCAAAAGTGCTAGCTCACGGCTAATACTTAATCCTAATCCGGTGCCACCGTACTTTCTGCTTATGCTGCCATCAACTTGCTTAAATGAATCAAAGATTAGTTGTTGTTTGTCTTGAGGAATTCCAATGCCATTGTCTTCGACTGTAAATGATATTCTATTATCAGGCATCGAACTAATATTTAAATTTACTACGCCCGACTTTTTAGTGAATTTAAAGGCATTCGAAAGCAAATTCTTTAAGATCTGTGATAATCGAAGATTATCGGTTATTATTTTTTTACTCGATTTGGTGAAATTGTTAACGGTGAAACAAATTTCTTTTTCTTGCGCTACTTGAATGAACATCGTTTCGAGGTCTTTTGATAACTCTCCAACATTATGTTCTTCAATTTCTAATTCAATTCTTCCTGCTTCTATTTTCGATAAGTCAAGAATGTCGTTAATTAGATTTAGTAAATCACTTCCTGATTTGTTTACTACTCTTGCAAATTCGGTTTGTTTATCGTTTAGATTTTTGTCTTTGTTTTCTGATAAAAGTCTCGATAAAATGATGATACTATTCAAAGGTGTACGTAATTCGTGACTCATATTCGCCAAAAATTCCGATTTGAAACGACTCGATTGCTCTAGTTGCTCTGCCTTTTGTGCTAATATTAGTCTCGCTCTTTCTAACTCTTTATTCTTTTCTACAATTGCATTGTTTTTCTGCTCTAATAATAAGGCCTTCGATGTTAAATCGTGGTTCATATTTTCGAGTTGCAACTTCTGCTTTTTCAAGATGTCTTGGGATAATTGAATTTCCCAACTTTGTTTGTTGAGTTCTTCAATTGTTTCATGCAGTTCTTTGTCTCTCGTTTGTAGTTGAGTATTTAATTTTTGCGCATGTTGTAGTAACACTTTTAATTGTTGCTCAGATTGTTTTCTTGGAGTTACGTCAATTCCAATTAAAATATACTTCTGTAATTCACCCGATTCGTCTAAAAGTGGGGTTACGGATAAATGTATCCAGAATGGTTCTTTCGATTTTTTATATTGAATGAATTCGTATTCGAACGATTTCTTGGTTTGAAGTAATTCTTCAAATTTTGATAGGTGATTGCTTTCTGTTAATTCTCCTTTTAAATTTATTAAAGGATTTTTTCCTAGCGTTTCTTCTCCGCTAAATCCCGACATTTTGTAATACCCGTTATTGGCATATACAGCATTTTTGTTTTTGTCAAGTATTAGTACCGCGTATTGAGTGTTGCTCGCTACCATCGCTAACATTTCATTTTCAGATAAACTGTCGTGTAGCTGCTTTTCCTTTAGTTTTTGGTCAGTAATGTTTCTGGAATGAACTATCGCGCCAATCGGATTTTCATTGCTGTAAGAAGGACTAAATGTGAATTCGGAAACTAATGTTCGGCCATTAAATATTATTTCAGCATTAATGCTGAAATTTTCTCCTGCAAATGCACGATCATAGTATGATTTCCATTTTTGAAAATTCTCTTCCGAATTGCCTTCTAATAAAGCAACATAATCAAAAATGGAGTCACCTCTTTTTGGCGAACTATTGAATCTGAATTCGGTGTTTTTCTTGAATGAAGGATTGAAATTAATCAAGTTGTAGTTTAAATCGATTTGCCAAAGTGTGTCAGGTATATTTCCTAAAATGGATTTAAGATCTAAACTTTGTTGCTCTATTGATTTCTTCGCTTTCTCAATTTGATTAAAATAGTTGTATATAATATAAATTGTAACGATTAATGCAAATACTGCTGAGGTATTATAGTGTGTTGCAAATTCAGCTGATGTTGTGATTGGTGTTGCAATGTTCTTGATGAAGGATGTTTCTCCTAATATCATTGCTATTACTGGTAGCGATATAAAAGCTAAAATATGTTTCCTTTCCCCGTTTCTGAATATTATTAGTGAACTTGCTGCTATAGGGAAATAAAAGAATGTATTTCCTCCTCCAGGTCCTAAATAGATGTTCTCATAAAATGCGTTGAATGTTGTTGATATCGATAATAACATTTTTCCAACTAATACATAATCTTTTTTAATTAGTAGGTAGATGGCGAGGAGTGAAACGAGATATGCGCTGGAGCTGATCGTTAAAATTGTTAGCCCATTGGCATTATAGAAATAGATCGCTAATGCTGTTATTAATGATGCTATTCCGATGATACGATAAATTATTTGTAATGACTCTGCAGTTCCTTTTTCAAGTACTGTATTTGATTCTATCATTCCGTTTTTTACTGCTGTTCTGTTTTGTGAAAACATCTTCTGGTTGGGTCTTGTAGTTCCGTTCTTACGTTTTCATTTGCCTTTTGTTAGAGGTAAACAAGGATTTTTTTGTAAGTTTTTAATTAAATTTTCAAATGAAATTCAATTTATTTGAAAAATGGACAAGTCGATTGGTGAATTGATTT
>Ga0255344_1006762_pt1 | contig 10242 bp, 9 predicted proteins | sample wastewater_treat_5_FD_192414 | JGI IMG/M metagenome (GOLD analysis project Ga0255344, IMG submission 192414) | Wastewater microbial communities from Lulu Island WWTP, Vancouver, Canada - plant18 | ecosystem: Engineered > WWTP > Wastewater > Unclassified | place: Canada: Vancouver, British...
GGCAAAGGGATACAATGTCAAAGCGATAAACGCCAACGACATATATACAATGAAAGATTATTTCAATATCAGCGATTTCAAATATCTTGCCTATAATGAACAGCTTCCTGTCGTCGGAGAAAATCAGGATCAGCCTATTACCAGTGCACAGAAAAGCTTTGACAGCATATTTAAACTTCATGTTTACAATTACGAATTAAACAAAGCCGAAACTCTCAGATCAATAAGAGATAAATGGGATGTCCGCTATCTGATTATTCTTGAAATGGCAGATTGGGAAAAATACAGCTGGGGAAGAGCTATAGATCTTTCGACCATGGATATTATATGGGTTCAAAACCACCCCACCTCATATAATGATACAGCGGAATCAATTACAGATAAATTTATATCAGTTCTTTCCGGCAGATAATGAAGAAAACCGCAATAGCAGTTTTTTTTCTTATTGTTTTTTCAATTGCTCCGGCCAGCGAAAGCAAGGGTATCAAAATAGCCTTTTTGCCGTTTGCTAACATGACAGGAAATCAGAATTATGATTATCTTTGCGAACTGATTCCAAACGGTCTGACTTTTTCTTTCAGAGGCGCGAATTATACCGCAATCAATGCATCAACTTCAGCAAAGTCAATAAAACAGAATTTCAAAGAAGATTCTCCGATAAATCCTGCACATTACATGGAGATTTCCAGTCTTCTTTCAGTTAATTATCTGATTCATGGTACGTTTAATGTATCCGCTTCAGGAAAATCTTTTATAATACGTGTTTACAATAAAAATCTCGATGAGTATATTTCTTTCGAAACAAACGGAGACATTGAAACCGAAACTGAGATATTCGGCCTCGTAGATAAACTTAAAAGACTTCTGAGTGAACTAGCCGGAAGCGAGTATATTTATAAAACAGAAAAAATCCGCAGTATGTCCAGAATTGCGCTATTCTCTAATTTATCAGGTAAAAACTATAATGAAATGGTGATGGAGTTTCTCAAATCAGGCCATAAAGTTGCATCTTTACAGGGAAATGAAGTTCGCAATGATTTCTCTTCCCAGGAAATCGGTTTTTTCTACTCACTTTCTGCAAAACAATCTTCCATAGAAAAACCATTCAGCCATAAACCCAAAGTACTGGTCGTCAAACCCTGGGTATCCGGAAAAGATATTGCAGAAGAAGAAACGGCTATTACTCTAGAAAACAAAATGCTATATGCAATAAAACAGGAAACAATAAAAGCTGTTACTTCTTTATCCGGAGAATACGGCGGATTGGATTATATTTTTTTCATAAGCATTGATGAAAATACAAAAAGATACTGGCTGCGGTGCATAAATCCGGCCTCAGGAAAACTAATCTGGATTGAAAGCGGATCTGTCAAAAAAGACAGCAGTGAAAACATTTACGCATCAGCCGTAAAACAAATCATTTCGAAATATGACGAGAGCACCGAGTAGAAAACAGACTTTTTTTACTTTTACGTAACAGCAGACTTCAAAACAATTATCTTGACAAGCCGCCTCATTTTGAATCACATGTTGATGTATGTTATGCATCGAAAGGGGTCAGCATGAACACAGAAATTCAATCTCTCGGAAGAGCATCAATACCTTCTCCTCTTGCTGAAAAATACAAAAACAGCAGTGAAGCTTTTGTCTCGGATTCCGACAGAGTAATTTACGAATCCAATTTAAAAACAATAATCGAAAAAAAAGACTGCTCAGAAATAATATCTTTTGAAAAAGCCGGACCAAGAAAAGAAATATATTTTGATCCGTCAAAGGTTAAAGCTGCAATAGTCACCTGCGGCGGCATATGCCCGGGCCTCAACGATGTTATCCGCTCTATTGTAATGGAATCTTATTACGGCTACGGAATAAAAAACATATTCGGAATTCAGTACGGTTACGTCGGACTTCTTCCGTCAAGAGGTTACGAACTTATTCAGCTTCATCCGAAAATGGTTGATACAATACACACTTCCGGCGGAACAATTCTTGGTTCATCCCGCGGCGGAACTGACGACATGGAAGCTATAGTCGATTCACTAGAACGTCTCAACATCAACATACTTTATACTATAGGCGGGGACGGAACACTCAGAGCCAGCCAGAAAATTGCAGACATCGCAACAAAACGCAATCTAAAAATAGCCGTCATCGGAATTCCTAAAACTATTGATAATGATATCAATTTTGTTTCAAAAACATTCGGATTCGAAACTGCATTTTCGGAAGCAAGCAGAATTCTGACTCTTGCGCATATCGAATCAAAAGGTGCACCGAACGGCATAGGTCTCGTTAAAGTCATGGGAAGACATTCCGGATACATTGCCGCAAACGCCGCTCTCGCAACAAATGTTGTCAATTTTGTTCTTATACCCGAAGTGCCTTTTGACCTTGACGGCGAAAACGGGTTCCTCAATCATCTTGAACAGCGTGTGTTAAAAAGCGGTCACGCGGTAATATGTGTAGCAGAGGGCGCAGGTCAGGAATTTATTGCAAATGAAAGTGTTGAACGCGACGCATCAGGTAATCTTAAACTTGCGGATATCGGAATCCTTCTCCGAGACAGAATAAACAAGCATTTTCAATCAAGAGGAATAGAAGCAAACACAAAATATATTGACCCAAGCTATATCGTAAGAAGCATTCCGGCAAATCCTAATGATTCTCTTTATTGCGCTCAGCTCGGGCAGTATGCAGTGCATGCAGCCATGGCCGGAAAAACAAACATGCTTGTAGGTTCATGGAGATATGACTATACCCATCTTCCGACATCCCTTGCTACAGAAAAGAGAAAACAGGTAGATTCCAATTCGCGTTACTGGTATTCCGTTCTTCAGGCAACAGGCCAGCCGCCCGTAATGAAGAACTGATCAGAACCGGGTTTCATTTTTGATATTAAAACAGATGTCTGCGGTTGCATAGGTGAACGTGTCTTCTGTGATATCAAACTGCAAAACAGATGATTTGCAGTACCGCCATCGGAAAGCATAGGTATTACATACAGTCGGCAAATCAAGCCGCTTAACTCCGGTATTATATATACTCGAATGAATATAAATTTGAGCCACTATGGCAGTATTCTCACTTATTGAATAACCGCCGCCGATGCATGCACTCGACATGTATTTTTTGTTTTGATCCAATTCATCAGCGAATGAACCGTTACCGAAAATTTTCACCAAAGCCGCCGAACAGAACAAATATATTCTATCATGCCCGAAGTCAACACCCGCAGATAATCCGAAATCAACGGTTTTCGAATTTATAAAATCTTTGTTTCCTACTGCCGGTTTAACTGCCGCAGAAAAATAAAAACCTATGTTATTAAAAACAAAACCTTTTTTAATATATAATGACGGATCAGTTATACCATATAAGCTTTTTGTAAAATTGAAATTTTTTCCTCCGCTTTCATAATAAATGTTCATTTCATTGCGTGGCATATGCTCCCTACCTCCGTTCGGAAGCCCGGAACCGAAAACCGGAAGCGAATGAAAGTTTTCAATTGGCCCGTCCAAAAAACCGCTCCAATGCCTGATGAATGAAATTGAAGCAGATAATTCAATATCATATAATATTTTTTCCGAATATGATAAAGACATACAGCTTGTTTCAACGTCGATTACCGCATTCTTATCATTATTTCGAAAATATACCGGATCAAAAATTGTATTCGATTCAGATGCTGAAACCGAAAACATTCTTTTTGAATAAAATGAGTCCGAAGAAAACTGAGGCATAAAAAGGTGTGCTGTATAAAAAATAAACGTATTTTTAGTATCTGCCGGCTGAAGCAGATTTGAAGAATAAAGGTTCATACTGACAAGGAAAACAGCAAAGGTAATAAGTAAGTTTTTCATTCATTTTTAGAAGCGGAAGCCTTTTAAGCTTCCGCAATCAGGTATTACAATTCCGTCACATCTTCAAAAGTTTCAGATGAATAATCATTTTCAGATTCTGCTTCATCATAATCAACTCCAGAATCGTATGACATCTTCTCATCTTTTGGAGCTTCCGGTTTAGGTTCGTAAGAATCCGACCCGAGCTTTTCCGCATGTTCCTTCTGTGATATCTCCGCCAGAGCCTGCTCTTTCCATTTAGATGCAATAGAGAAATATTTTCCGTTTCTGTACTGTTCCATATATCTGTCGTAATCTTTTACAGCCGAGAGATATGATTTCATTGAAAAATATGAATGACCTCTTTTGATAAGAGAATCTTCATCCTTATGATAATAAGAATTGCTTAAAGCTTTCGTAAAATATACTACTGCATTTTTATAATTACCTTGAGCATAATATCCTTCCCCTGCCCAGTAATATGAATTCTCAGAAAGCTTTGACTGAGGGAAATTAGCTAAAAGACGGCGTGATGCTGCAACTGAAGATGAATATTTTCCGCTGCGGAAATATGATAGAGAGCAATCATACAGCTGAGAAATATATGCCTTTCTTACATCCTGAGCATATGGAGAAAATTCACCTTTAAATTTCAAAAAGACATCATATAAATCAAAAGCCTCTTCATATTTACCAAGCCTGATCAATGTACGGGCCTTTCCGAGAACGGCTTCTTCATTTTCCGAATTTTCTCCAAGAGCAAGATTAAATGAATCAAGTGATTTATTCATGTTGCTCTTTTTAAGACTGTCATATCCTATTTCTGAATATATTCGCGCACGCAGCTCTTTTTCGGAAGTTTCATTCAGTATTGAATAAAGCTGATTTAGTCCTTCATCTGTTCTGTTCTGACGAAGTTTTAAAACCGCAATTCTTGAAAGAATATCATTACGGAGTCCGGCAGAATCAACACGTTTCGGATATGTTTTTATCAAATAATTATAATTGATATAAGCGAGACGATAAAGACCTATCTTTTCATACAACTCGCTTATTGACAGATATGACTTAAAGGAATATGAGCTTTTTGGATACTGCGCCATAATTTTAACATGCATGTCTATGGCTTTATTATACGAAGTGCGGTCGCATCTCTGAGCAACTATTACAGCTTCCCTGTATAATTTTCCGGCTTCTATTTCCGGCTTTATTTTGTATTCATATACAGTGAATCCTCCGATTCCCAGAATGACCAAAAATGCGCCGATGATAAGAGTTTTTATGTTCATTTTCCGCCTCATTTTCCTTTTGCTTTTTTGATGCAGTAATCCTGCCAAAACGCCGCTTGCTTAGGCATACTCGCCTTAACAGATTTATTTATAAAATATTTAAGTGCCTTATAGTATTCTTTTTTCTCGACATAACAGCGTCCGATATAGAAAAGAGCTTTTGCGCTTTCCGGATTCTTTGATGAAGACAAAGCTGATAAATGCCTTATTGCTTCATTATATCTTTTCTTATAAAAATAATTTTTCAGTATCAAATCAACAGAATCTGATGAATACTTAATCTCTTCACGGTCTCCGTCATCTTTTCTCTTTTCAGTGATTTTAATATTACCTGTTACTTTTTTCTTTTCAATTTCTTCTATAACAATCTCTTCATCTTTTTGAAATGAATTCTGTTTCATAAACATAACAGGAACAGAAGTGACATTTACACCCTTCTGAAAACGTATACTCTCATTTTTTAAATAATCTTCGGGAACAATTGCATAATAATATCTGCCCTGAAATTCAGGTTTATCACTATAAGTTTCGGATTTAATATCAACTGTTGCAATCAATGCAGCCGAAGATAAATCTTCTTTTGTTTTAGGAAAAGATGTAAGTCTGAAAATTGAATAATTGCCAAGCCCCTCACTTCCGCTAATGCTCCATGTCAGTCTTATTTCTGAAGCACTGTCATTTCTAATTGCGCTTAATGAATGAACGGAATAATTCAAATCAGCCGAATCATTTTTAATTTCCACAGGAATTGATGTGACATTAACTCCATTCTCAAGAACAAGATTTTTGTCAGCGTAATAATTCTCGGAAACTAGAGCGTAATAATATGATCCGGTAGGAAGGTTAAAATCTTTATAATAATTACGTCTGAGATCAAAAGCATCAACAAGCGAAGCTTGCAGCAAATCGCTTTTGCTTTTAATCGGTGCATCACTTCTGAAAAGCAGATGATCTTTATAATCAGTTCCCGAATATTTCCAAATGATGTTTACATCCGTGCCTTTTGCTTCGGATTTTAATAAAAGAACCTTAACAGGGTCTTCAGCAACAGGAACAGAAACCGGTTCAACAGTATAATTGTATTCAGCATAAAGTTCCCTATTCAGAGTACCCGATTTATTTCTGGATAAAACGGCATAATAAAAAGTCCCTGCGCCGCTTCTTTTGTCAGAAAAAGCTGTCTCATAAGACGGAAGAGAAGCTATGTGCTCTGCTGAATCCAGCTTGTCAGCTGAAATTACAGGCTGAATACTTCTGTATATTTCGTAACTGCCGTCAAAGTTTTGAATATTAAGCCATGATATTTTCGCATAACCTTTTTCGTCCAAAACAGCCTTTATGGATGAAACTACCACGGAATCATCATTATTGAAAACTTTTATGCCTCGAACCGTAAAAGATTCATCCGGCAAAAGAGAGAAATCTTCATTGCCCGAGTAATCATCTGTCGTAACTGCATAGAAATATGTTCCTGTAGATGTATTTCTGTCAATAAAACGGTCACGGTCATTCAGTTCTGCGATTTTTTCCGCTGAACGGACTTTCTCCGGAGTATTTAAAGGCTCATTTGATCGGTATATAGTATATTTAACGCCACCGAAATTTAAAGGAACCCATGACAATAATACATTTTTGCCCTCAACTATTGATGCGGAAATTTTGCTGATTTTAGGCAGTGCCCCCATTCTGGGATTTTTTCCATCATCAATAATCAGCGGATTTGTGGTATAATTTTCATTCGGAAAGAGCTCAATTTTTTTTGCAGCAGAAAGCTTTTTTGAAAGTACTACGTAATAATACTGTCCCGGAGCAAGATTTTTATCTATTATAAAATTTTTATCTGAAGAAGAGATGATGCGTACGGATAAAGCATTCAGAGCATCAGACGTATCACTAATGACGGAAGAAGATCTGCCGACTATAAAAGTATCTCTTGAGCCACGGCTCAGATCCCACGAAATACGTGCACTGTTCGGCGAACCCGGAACTGGGGTAACAGTAATATTTAACGCTGTATCCGCAGGGAAACCTACACTGTTGATAACAGCCTGTGATTCAACGGGCTTTATTTTTCTGGGTTCAGGATTTTCATCTACAAGAAATCCGGCATTAATCGCTGAAAATGCGGTTAAAACGGTTACCGAGAAAATAATCTTCGTAATTTTTATCATTACTTATACCGCTATTATAAAGATACAGTCGTCCTTTAATATTTTCGGCATCAGAAGCCGAAAACTTCAACTGACTGAAATTGTATCATAAAAATCATCTGCGTGTAAGAAAAAAAAGCGTTATCAGTTCAATTACGGCGTAAAATAATCGGAAAGAAGGGAGAAAGAGATCAGATGATCCGGCTAATGAAAAAATAAAAACTGCAATAGAAAAAGGAATATGAGCATCAAGAATAAATGGTAAAATCCTGAAAGCCCTGCTGTTTCCGAAAAAAAGCAGAATTGTCAGTAAACCAACCGCAGAAATAAGAATCATTGCGGTCAAAAATACCAAAATTTTCGGAATAAACGCCGTCAAAATAATTGAAAGAAGAGTAATCTCAAGCAGATAAAATACCGGTACAAACGGGATTAATTCATTAAACTTCTTATTAAACAATACTATTTTTTCACCAGAACATGTCATTGCTGTTTATACCGCCGTGTAAGTTCATTACTTAACAACTTTTAATCAAGTATTTTTTAAACTGCCTGATTTACCATTCTAAAAATATTTTGACAATTATTAGCCCCTTAAAGCTTTCTGTATTATCATGCAAATAAATGTTTTAAACGCAGACGAAAATGATGCAGGAACAAGACTGGATGTTTTCGCATTCGCAAATCTCGGCGGAAACTATTCAAGAAGCTATCTTCAGAAGCTGATTGATGATGGTCACTTCAGCCTTAACGGAAAACCTGCAAAAAGAAGTTCAAAGCTGAAATCAGGAGATGAAATCTCATATTCAATACCGGAACCCGAAAAAGTCTCGTTAGAAGCTGAAGACATACCGATTGAAATCATCTACGAAGATTCGTCAATCGCAGTCATAAACAAACCATATGGAATGACCGTACATGCCGGAGCCGGCATCAACTCAGGAACTCTCGTTAACGCCCTTCTTTTCAAAATAAAAGATCTATCCGGAATAGGCGGAGAAGAAAGGCCTGGCATCGTACACAGACTGGATAAAGACACTGCCGGTATTCTGGTTGTCGCAAAAAACGACATTTCACACAGAAAACTTTCACAGGATTTCGCCGAACGCCGGATTTATAAGGAATATGCCGCAATTGTTCACGGGATCGTATATCCTCAAAACGGTATTGTTGAAGAAAAAATAGGAAGGCATCCTGTTAATAGAAAAAAAATGGCCGTCACTTCTTCAGGAAGAGATTCTATAACAGAATACTCTACAACACAGAATTTCAAAACACAAGCGGGAGATTATACTCTTCTTAAAATAATCCTGCACACCGGCCGCACGCATCAGATACGCGTTCATATGGCGCACAAAAATAATCCGATTGCAGGCGACCCTCTTTACTCAAAAAACACAAAGCAGCTGAATATTCTTCTTATGCTGTCTTCAGTAAAACTTTCGTTTGATCATCCTGAAACAGGGGAAAAAATGACTTTTAAAATCCCGTATCCCGATCATATGACTAAATTTTTATTGAAGCTCGGAAAGATTCCGCCTAAATGAAAGTTTTTATTTCAAAAAACGAAGACGAATCACGCCGAATCGCTTTTGACCTGGGGAAAAATGCAAAACCCGGAGAAGTCTATTCGGTAACAGGAACACTTGGAGCAGGAAAAACTCTTATGGCAAAGGAGTTCGCACGCGGTCTCGGAATTTCTGATGATATCACCTCTCCTACTTTCACCATTCTCGAGGAATATCCAGGAAAGATTCCGTTTTATCATTTTGACCTTTACAGAATTGAATCACCGGAAGAAATTGAGCTGATGGGTTTTGAAGATTATTTCTATGGAAACGGAGTTTCATGGATTGAATGGGCTGAAAAATGCGGATACCTATTGCCGGAAAAACATATTTCCGTTACAATCGAAATCATCAGTGATGAAGAAAGGAGAATTACACTTGAATACCCTTTTGATTGATACATCCAGCGAGTTCCAGATATGCGCAGTAAAAACAGGCAATAGTATTGTTAATGAAGTCATCGACGCCGGAAATAAACATTCTGCAATGTTCCTTTCATCAATTGATGCAGTTATAAAAAAAGCCAAAATCAATCAGAAAGAAATCAGCAGATTGATATGCGGCACAGGACCGGGTTCATTTACCGGCATACGAATCGCAGTTTCTACAGCACGAATGCTGTCACAGATATTAAATATTCCAGTTATGGGCATTCCTTCACAAATGATTTTTTCAATGCTCACGGCAGAAGAAGGCGAAACCGCATTAACCGCATTTGATGCAAAGAAAAACAGAATTTTTGCGGCCTGTTATACCAAAACAAATTCAATGCCTGTTGAAATCATAAAGCCCGGCGACTATTATCCCGAAGACATCCAGGAAATGATATCCGATAAAACTATAACCGCAACCGGAAACGGAGCGCTGAAATACAAAGAAATACTCAGCATAAATTACAGAGATTTTAATCCGTTATATTTTGATGATTTGTTTAAATATGCCGAAAAAAACAGCGGTAATTTTCTTTCGTGGGAAAAACTTCTGCCCTTTTATGCCAGAAAATCAGATGCAGAAGTTCTAAAAAATTCTAAATGAATTATTTACCATCAGCCTGACGCTGTTTCATCTGAAGAATCAGCTTTTTCTTGTATTCAAGCTCCATCGGCTCAAGAATATCATATAAATGTTTCATCTGATCTTTTCTCGAAGAGTTGCCGACAAAACACATGCCCAGAATCAAATTCTTCTCATCATCCGTTCCAGTAAAGCGTATCTCGGCATAAATCGTAATAGGCGCCTGCAGTTTAAAAACTATATCAAAAACGAAACCGCGTGACTTTATAAGATAGCGCTTAAGTTCATCATTATCGATTAAAAGCTTCAGACCACCGCGGCTTATGTCGGTTATACGCTGTTTCTGTGAAAGAAGAACCGTATTTGCTTCACGAATTCGTTC
>Ga0255344_1006768_pt1 | contig 10234 bp, 10 predicted proteins | sample wastewater_treat_5_FD_192414 | JGI IMG/M metagenome (GOLD analysis project Ga0255344, IMG submission 192414) | Wastewater microbial communities from Lulu Island WWTP, Vancouver, Canada - plant18 | ecosystem: Engineered > WWTP > Wastewater > Unclassified | place: Canada: Vancouver, British...
ACTTATTTCAAAAATGAATTGTTTGAAGCGATGATACTATAAATAGGTTAATGAATTATTTAGTGCTATGATCTATTTCGAAAAGCTATTAGATATATATATATATCTAACGTTCAATTTTGCGATTAGTTTAGCTGAAGCAGCATCAGCGTACATTCCATAGGCATTTACTAATAATCCTTTTAAATTATGTTGTGTTGATGAAATTGCATATAAAATACTTTCATTATCAACATCAGACATTTCTTGAAAACGATGTACTTGATCAATTTCGAACTCATCCGGTTGTAGTTGCGAATTGTTTTCGGCACATACTACACAATCATCTTTAATATTAAAATTAAAAGTATATCCTATTTTGGTAAGATCATTTATAGCTTCTGATAAAGTGTTATATTTTCCCATTTTATTATGTTTTAGGATTTAGTTTAAAATTAATATTCAATAATAAATTTTTTTGCAGCGTATAATAGAATTTTAACGTATTTAAATTCATAACATAAAAATCCTTTAATACGCTGTAATAAAGTATAATAGATAAAAGCCAAGATTTACATTTAACTCAAATATGAATTAAGCATCCAAAGGGTTTTCTCTGTTTGAGTTATATAATCACTCATTAAACTTACAGTTCCTTCATCATTTGCTTCACTTGCAAGTTCTAATATTTCTCTTTCTGTAGTAATAATAGAGGCAAAATTTTTCACAATTATCTTAACGCCATCCACTCCATTAGTAATATTGTTTTCTTCTTTAATTGAAGAAGTTTTTAGGTAATCGGTATAAGTGTGCATAGGAATTCCCTCTAATGTAAGGATTCTTTCAGCTATTTCATCTATTTTTATAAAGGCATCATTGTATAATTCTTCAAATTTAACGTGCAATTCAAAAAATTCTCTTCCTTTAATATTCCAGTGAAATCCTCTTAAGTTTTGGTAAAATATTTCATAATCTGCTAAAAGCTTATTTAATATTTCAGTAAGTTTTTTTGCTTTGTTTTTGTCTATTCCTATTAAATTTTTCATGTTTACCTTTTTAAATTTATTAAATTTTAGTTTCATTTTCGTTTCCACATAGAGCCATTCTTTGTGGTTATTTTTTCTAATTTTCCAGCATCGGAAAGCTCATTTAAAACAATTTCACTTTCTATTCTTGGATTACCTGAAAGCACAGAAAATTCTTTTGCAGTAAGTGAATTGTATTTTGAAAAAAGTGTTTCCCAATTTTTACTGTATTCGCTTTTAACAATTGTAGGCTGTATATTTAATATTGCGGTTTCATAAAAAGCATAAGGTTTTGAACCATAAATGGTTTCTTTTTTGCCTTTATTATCTATAAAAAAAATTGTTGGAAATCCTCTTACGCCATAATCTTTGGCTAATATCAAATCTTCATTAAATAATTCTTTTGCGTTTCCTTCAAAATCAGTTTTCAATTGTGCTACATTCAATCCTACATTTTTAGCAGCAGTTGCTAAATGCTCCCATTTAGCAATATTTTTCTTTTGCAAAAAAACCATTTCTCTTATTTCTCGCATAAATAAGTTGGCTTTTATTTCATCTTGAAGTAGAGCTGCTTTATATGCTATTGATGGTGGATAAGACGAGTTGAGAGGATCTTCTAACCACAAATCACCATCGATAGGCATATCGTAATGAATACTTACTTCGTCCCAATGATGCGCAACATCAGCTGGTTTACTAATTCCACCACTATTATAGCTCCAGTCTGGCAACAAACCACCCATTCTATATTCGATTTCAATAAATTGTCCATATTCTAACTTGAGTTTTCTTAACTGTGGCTCAATTCCCCAACAAGAAGAACAAATTGGATCTGTAAAGTAAACTATTCGTATTAGCTTATCGTTAGATTGAACAGTTTTGGTTATTAATACTTCTGTTTCATTGCTTGTCATTTCGCACATTCCAGTTTCAATGTCGCATAAAAGCGGATTCGTATTTGATGTTTCGGTATTCATTTTTTTGGTTTTTAGTTGTGCTTGTGAAGCTATAAAGCTCAACAATAAAATTAGTAATGCAAAGAAATTTAGTTTTATATTCATAATGCAATTTAATTTGCTTCTTCTGAAGTTGCAAACTCCTCCATTTCGTAATCAATTGATTATTGATGGTATTAACCTGAACCCATTTTTGCTTTAACTCTCTGCCAGAATGTTGTATTTTTTGGTGTTCTTAGCCTAAAACCACAACTGTATTTCCTTCTACAATGGATTGTTGTCATTCAAAGTTGATAATTTCAGTTTTTTTCATATTGTTATTAAAAAAAGTTCTTACACCTTCTTTTTTTTTGAATCTTCCAGCCGAAATTATTTTCGTGGCATGATAAATTTATAGTGTATTTTTGGAAACTGTTTCAATGAATTTTTCTACATCACCTTTACTAAATGCTGCGAACATTTTTTCTACTACTTTTTTTGCTTAACCTTTTATTTTTAGATATTTATAGTTCACAAATATAACATCTTACTTATGTTTTTCTAAAAAAAATTATATCAATAAAGATAATCAATTCATTTTATTTTAACTACTATTTATCTTTAGTTTTTACTTTTTTAACAAACATTAACGTATTCAAATTTTCTAACTAAGGAAAAACTTTGTCAATTTTAGTTTTAATTTTTTCTAACTCAACTAATTTCAAAATTTTATTAAGCATTTTGATGTTTTTTTTGAGATTTATCAGTAGCTAGTATTACGTTTATTTTATAAAAAAAAGAGGAACTTAGCTTTAATTTTCCTCTTTCTATTAACTTTAATAGTATTAGATTGCTTTTGCAATTGCTTTTTCAGCTATTGAATTTCTATTTACTATGAATAGTGCGCATACATTTTATTTACTTTCCCATGTTCATTAAAAAACATTACTTCAATTGCCATTTTGTTCATTACCGATTTATAGTACAAAGCAACTGAATTTACGCTTTCGGTAACATCAATTAATTCAAAATGTAAATCGGGTAATTTTACTAATGCTTTCTGCCAGTAATCAGCAACTTCTTTTTTTCCTTTTAGAGAACCATTATCAATACCAAGTGCCATTTTTATCATTGGAGTAGTAATTTCAATATCATCGGAATAGTGTGAAAGTATATCCTCTAATTTATGAGAATTCCAAGATGCAATCCAATTTTCTGCGAATTTTGTTTTATCTATTTTCATGTTTAATTTTTTTTTTTTCATTAAAATGTTACTGTATTAAAATAAATGGGTTAGATGACTTTTATTCATTCGTCAATAATTGCTCAAAAATTATACCAATATTATTTTTTCTATCTACAAAATGTAATTCCTACATCCGATGTCTTTAGTTTCCGATTTTGTCTAATTGAAGAATATCTTGATGATTGTCTGGATGTACATCAAAGCATAAACCAGATGGGTCGTCTGGTTGTTCGTGTGGATATTTACCAATGATATGACTTGAAATGGCATTTCCAAATTTGTAACCATATTTTTTTTTGCAAGTTCACAGGTGTCCATTTATTGAAAATGAAAAAAATAGTAGTATGTAAATAATTTTTTTCTCATCTTTTTTATTTTAGAAATAATAACATCTTTAGATTCATTAAAGTCATTGTAGTTATTTAAATTAAGATTAGTCATATATTTTAAAAAACACCTAATTTGAAATGGTAGGATTTATTAGTAAAAATACAATGTTTTTTATAAATAATATTAATTAAATAATCCCATTAATTTTAAACTAGTTGCGTTTAATTCTGAATACTATATTTTATTAAACGTATCTTTTAAAACTTTCATGTCATCACTAACTTTTCTATCCAATAATTTTGCATAATGTTGCGTAGTTCTTAAATTTTTGTGTCCAAGTATTTTGCTTACACTTTCTATTGGTACACCATTGGTATGAGATTGAATGTGCTTCTTCCGAAGTACTTTTCATTTTAGTTAACTCGCTAGACCATTTTAATCTTTCTACAAACTTTTTGGTACTAAATTCAGAACGTTTCCCGTCAACTGTTAAGCGCACATAAATTGGGATTTGTCCTGCCGCATTGGCTTTTGTGCTTTTGGCATAAAAGTGAATTGTGATTTTTGTTTTCATTGTGGGGACCAATTAATTATTACTCAATTTAAATTCCTAATTGAAATCAAACAAGATGTTTGATGAGTGAACAAGCCATTGAACACGTCTTTAAACTGCCAATTTGCAATGCTTTCGAGAATTTAGCGAGACCCTAATTTTTGAATTTTCTAGGGTCTCGATTTTATCTCGATTTAAATAAGATTGAATAATTTGGTATGTCTGCAAAAGCAAAAACCCCGTAAATCATAAGATTTACAGGGTTTTGATACCGTTTAGGATTTTTTCAGCGGAGAAAGAGGGATTCGAACCCCCGGACCTGTTACAGTCAACAGTTTTCAAGACTGCCGCAATCGACCACTCTGCCATTTCTCCAAAAAGTCGTGCATTGTTTTCTAATGCGGTTGCAAATATAACAACCTTTTTGGGATTGCAAAAAGAAATTTAGTAAAAAATATAACTTATTTTTTTGTTGCTTTTAACTAATTGTAATTCTATTAGTTGCAATTAGTAATTTACATATTCTGCGATTTCTAATCCGTAACCTATCATTCCAACACGCTTGGTTTGAGTGGTATTCGATATTAATCTAATTTTTGAAATGTCTAAATCATGTAAAATTTGCGCACCAATGCCAAAATCTTTATTGTCCATTTTAATTTGTGGTGCCTTAATCGTTCCTTTTTCTTGAAGTGATTTTAATTCAACTAAACGATTTAATAGTTCCAATGATTGAATTTCTTGATTTATAAAAACAATTGCACCTTTTCCTTCTTTTGAAATTAAAGAAAACATATCATCAAGTTTTTTATCAATATCACCCGTTAAAGTTCCTAAGATATCATTGTTAACTTGAGTAGAGTTTATTCGAGTCAAAATGGCATCACCATTATTCCAACTTCCTTTAGTAAGGGCTATATGAACTTGTTTATTCGTAGTTTGTAAATAGGCTCTTAGTCTAAACTCCCCAAAACGAGTTTTTATTTCAAAATCTTCTTTTTTAATAATCAAACTATCATGTTGCATTCTATAGGCAACCAAATCTTCTATGGAGACCAATTTTAAATCAAATTTTTTGGCAACTTCATATAGTTCTGGTAATCGAGCCATTGAGCCATCTTCATTCATTATCTCAACAATTACTCCAGCCGATTTAAATCCAGCTAATCGCGCAAAATCAATTGCAGCTTCAGTGTGTCCTGTTCGTCTTAAAACACCACCTTGTTTGGCGGTTAATGGGAAAATGTGTCCAGGACGTGCTAATTCAAATGGTTTGGTGGTATCATCTACTAATGCTAATATTGTTTTGGCTCTATCTGCTGCAGAAATACCCGTTGTAACTCCATTTCCTTTTAAATCTACAGAAACTGTAAACGCCGTTTCCATATGATCAGTATTATTAGTAACCATTGAATGTAGCTCTAATTCTTTACAACGTCTTTCAGTTAACGGTGCACAAATTAACCCTCTTCCATGCTTTGCCATAAAATTTATCATTTCTGGCGTTACTTTTTCTGCAGCGGCTAAAAAGTCACCCTCATTTTCACGGTCTTCATCATCAACAACAATGATTACTTTTCCTTGTCGAATATCTTCGATGGCTTCTTCAATGGTGTCGAGTTGTATTTTTGTATCATTTAAAATCATAATGATTGTTTTTCTGTAGTTCATTTAAAGCAATTCTATTATAAATATAAAAAATAAAATAGAAAGGTAATGCAGCTATAAGTAGTATATATGTATTAATTGGTGTTGTAATCTCTTTTGATATAAAAATCCGTTTCAAGATTTGCTGAGAGTATGTTAAGCAAGTAATTAGCAATATAAATAACAGTGATAGAAGGTAAATATTTTTAAGTTCTATAAATAATAATAGGAGTAAACCTATATTTATGATTAAACCTAAATTACTATAATATTTGTATTTTTTTGAAAGCTTGTTGAGTTCGGTTTTTTCTAAATTGAATTTTTTATCAGTTATTAAAATCGTTTTTTCATTTAAAGAATTAGTAGAATCAGCAACCGGAACTGCTTCTGGGATAGAATTGCTAATTTCAGAAATTAAGATTAATTTATTTTTCTTTGGAAATAATTTTTCAAACCATTCTACAAATGGAAATAAATTAATTGACATCATTCCTTTATCGTCTGTCGCTCTTTTGGTTAAAAATACTGCAAATGGTAATAATAGTAATGTTGCCATCCAACTTCCCAAAAATGGTGTAATGCCATTTTCTTGAGCTAATTTTTTTCCAAAAGTATTGATGAAATGATAAATAATAAAAATTAATACGGCAAAAACAATCGGCAATCCCAACCCACCTTTTCTGATTATAGCACCCAGTGGAGCACCTAAAAAAAACATTAAAATACAGGAAAATGCAATTGCAAATTTTTCATAAAGTGCAATCCAGTGGGCATTAATGTTTTTTATTTTATTTTCAAATTCATAGATAGAGTTGTCTAACGAAAAACTTATACCATCTACAGTTGCAATGGCAACTTTTAAAATTTGCAGTTTATTTGTTTTATCAAAATTGGATAAAATTGAATTGTTTACTAATGAAATTTTAGTTTTTGTAGAATCTTGAGAATTCATTACTGTTCCTATGCCATAACTTGAACCTGAATACGCTGTACGATCATTTATATTATCCACAAACGAATTTAAATCTTTGGAGTAGTTTCTAGAAAGTGAATCTAATGTATATTTTAATTCACTTACCGTAAGCATGGTGTTAGTGTTTGTTATTTCTTCATTATCACCTTCTGAGGAATTTAATTTTGATAAATCGATATTGATGATGTATTTCTTGAATTCACTTTTGGCAAAAGGAACTTTTTTTCGTTCTTCATATTTTTCAGGCGTGATGTCTTCGTAATAATTTCCGTTATTTAATACTAATTTTAAAATATTAGATTCTTTGCTACTAACTATTTCACCACTTTCGGCTTTAATTACTGAATTGTTTCCAGAGCCAAATCTACCTTTTTTATGAATGGTAACTTTGTCTAAAAAACGGCCTTCATTTCCTGATTTTTTTTCAACTTTTATAGTATAACTACCAACATTACTAAATTGTCCTTCGGCTATAGCCATTGCTGGTTTTAATTGAGCAATGTTTCTTCTAAAATTCAGAAATTTATATTCTGCATAAGGAATTACATTGTTAGCAAAAAGAAAGGCTACAATACTCAATAGTCCAATAAAAACAATAAGACTGTTCATGGCACGTTTCAACGAAATACCAGATGATTTCATTGCAGCAAATTCATAGTTTTCAGCCAAACTACCAAAAGTCATGATGGAAGCCAAAAGCACAGAAAGAGGCAAAACCAACGGAACTACTCTAGGTGTTGCGAAAAGTAAAAACTTTATAACAGAAATAAAATCTAAATCTTTTCCTGCCAATTCAGAAATAAATAACCAAACCGTTTGAAGGATAAAGATGAAAAATAGTATAACAAATACCGTTAGAAAGGTAGAAGTAAATAATTTTAATAAGTACTTGTCAAGTATTTTCACTTGTTTTTTAATCTAGTTTATTGATGTAGTAATTTGGATATTTACTGGAGGCAAAGGTAAACTGATTTTTTGATAAGGGTTGATTTGTTTTAAAAGAATTAACAGTCAAAGTAGTTTTTGTTCCATTTTTTCCAATTTCAATAACGTTGTAAATTATATTGGTTTGGGAATCAATACCTAGTAAAATTTCTTTTCGTGCATCTTTGGAACTATTTGGTACTAATTTTATATATTGAATTTTTCTTCCTTTAACATCTTGAGGAATATCCCAATAATACTTAAAACCAGTATTGAAGAAAGTTAACATTTTTGAAGGTGTAATGGCATTTTCGTCTTTTTCATCAAGGCTCGATATGGTTATTTCTTCATCTTCTGGAACAATGGTGTAGGTCTTTTTGCCATCATATATTTTAGTTATTCCCATGAAATTTAGGTAGTATTTGTTACCATCTAAAATTACATTTCCTTTACTTTCTTTATTAATATTTTCTTTGGAATTTGTAAGCGAATATTTAAAATCGATTATGATATTGTCATACGATTTAATTTTTGCAGTTACTTTATCCAATAAGTCTTTTGCTTTTTTATCTTGTCCTTGCATTGAAATACTCAATGCTAAAAATAAAATTAACGAAACTACTTTTTTCATTGTTTAATTATTTTTGTTCATTATCTAAAAATTGTTCAAGTGAAGTCAAGTCTGTAATGTTTACACTTCTAGCTTTACTTCCTTCAAACGGACCAACAATACCTGCAGCTTCTAATTGGTCTATTAGCCTACCAGCACGATTGTAACCCAGTTTCAACTTTCTCTGCAATAATGATGCCGAACCTTGCTGTGCCGTAACAATTATTTCAGCAGCTTCTCTAAATAAAGTGTCTCTTTCGGAAATGTCAATTTCTAACGAGGTACTACTTCCATCTTCTCCAACGTATTCTGGAAGCAAATAGGCACTAGCATAGGCTTTTTGTGAACCTATATACTCTACAATTTTTTCTACCTCTGGTGTATCTACAAAAGCACATTGTACACGAACCAAATCATTTCCGTTTGAAAACAACATATCTCCACGTCCGATTAATTGGTCAGCACCGCCAGAATCTAAAATAGTTCTTGAATCAATTTTTGAAGTAACTCTAAAAGCAATTCTCGCTGGAAAATTGGCTTTAATCATTCCAGTAATAACATTTACAGATGGTCGTTGCGTTGCGATAATTAAATGTATTCCAATAGCACGAGCCAATTGTGCCAAACGAGCAATTGGGGTTTCTACTTCTTTACCAGCAGTCATGATTAAATCGGCAAATTCATCTACTACCAATACGATATAAGGTAGAAATCGATGTCCGTTTTCTGGATTCAATTTTCTAGATTTGAACTTGTCGTTGTACTCTTTGATGTTACGAACCATAGCATCTTTTAGCAAATTGTAACGGTTATCCATTTCTAAACAAAGTGAATTCAAAGTATTGATTACTTTGTTATTGTCAGTAATGATAGCATCTTCTGTATCAGGAAGTTTTGCTAAATAATGACGTTCTATTTTATTAAACAAGGTAAGTTCAACTTTCTTTGGATCAACCAAAACAAATTTTACTTCTGCTGGATGTTTTTTATATAAAAGTGATGTCAAAACAGCATTTAAACCAACCGACTTTCCTTGTCCTGTTGCACCAGCCATAAGTAAGTGTGGCATTTTTGCTAAATCGACCACAAAAGTTTCATTAGAAATTGTTTTCCCCAATGCTATTGGCAATTCCATCTCAGCTTCTTGAAATTTTGTTGCAGAAATAACTGTTCGCATCGGAACCATTGTTGGATTTTTGTTTGGAACTTCAATTCCAATTGTGCCTTTTCCTGGAATTGGTGCAATAATACGAATTCCTAAAGCAGATAAGGATAGAGCAATATCATCTTCTAAACTTTTAATTTTTGAAATACGAATTCCAGCTTCAGGAACTATTTCATATAATGTAACTGATGGTCCAACAGTTGCTTTGATTTGCGCTATCTCGATTTTGTAGTTTTTTAAAGTTTCTACAATTCGGTTTTTATTTTCTTCTAATTCTTCTTGGTTTATAGTAATTCCAACAGATTTATATTCTTTTAATAGATCAATCGTTGGAAATTTATAATTTGACAATTCTAAAGTTGGATCAAATTCACCAAAATCAGCAACTAGTTTTGCCGCTAAATTTTCTTCTACGACATCTTCTTCTTCAGCCTTTTCAATTACAAAATCTTCATTGGTTGTTTCTGTAATTTCTAATTCTCTAGAAGGTGTTGGAGTAGAAATGGTTGGTTTAATGGTAGGTTCTAAGTTAATCTCCGAAGCATTTTCGATTGTTGGTTTTAAAGCTTCTTTGTTAATTTCAAATGTGGAAGTTTTTAGTGTTGGTTCCGCTATTTCTTCTTCATCCTCAGTAATTGCAAACTCTTCTAAGTTATAATCGGTAGAAGACGAAGGTGTTCTGATACTTTTTAAATCTTCGGTTAAATCTTTTTTCTTTTTTTCAAAAAAGGTTTTAATAGCTTCTGGAGATACTTTAATTTTAAAAATAGCATAAATTAACAATCCAAAGACTAAAATTAAGATAGTTCCCGTTTTTCCGATATAATCTTGAAAAAACAAATTCATT
>Ga0255344_1006770_pt1 | contig 10229 bp, 9 predicted proteins | sample wastewater_treat_5_FD_192414 | JGI IMG/M metagenome (GOLD analysis project Ga0255344, IMG submission 192414) | Wastewater microbial communities from Lulu Island WWTP, Vancouver, Canada - plant18 | ecosystem: Engineered > WWTP > Wastewater > Unclassified | place: Canada: Vancouver, British...
ATCTGCAGCACGTCGTTGATATGATCAACAATCGTCCAAGAAAACGTCTGAATTTCCTTACTCCCTATGAGGTGCTTAAAAAGTTTTTTCAGTGATTTTGTTGCACTTGACTTGACAATCTATCATTTATTCAGTCTTACTTCAGTTAATGATTTACAGTTAGCAAAGACTCCGGAAGGAAGTTTTTTGATCCAATCAGGTATTTTTATTTTTTTGATGCAACGATTGCCATTAAAAGCGTTTTCTTTTATCCCGATACAATTTTCAGGAATGATGACTTCTTCACTGGTTTTATAAGTATCGAGGAATAACAAGTCTTTCTGGGTTATTTTTTTAAAAACAAAACCGTCTTTGGATGGATAATCAGTTGTTTTGATTCGTTTGTTGTTATGATCGGATACAAATAGGATGCCTCTTTTCAAGCTCTCATATAAAACACTTTTTTCGATGTGCCTTGACGAAATACTGTTTCTTGAGTTGATGATCATATTATCGCAATTAAGCAATGCGTTTTCATCTATCCTAGTTATATTTTGGGATGTATTCAAATGAACTAACTCAGAACAGTTCTTGAACGTTCCTTCTTTCAGTTCTTTTATGTACAGCTTGCCAACGAATTCTTTAAGAGCCGAACATCCTGCAAATGCATTTTTACCTATATTGCTTATTCTGCTGCCGTTCAGTATCACTCTTCTCAGGTTGATACAGTTCACAAATGCAGATTCGCCGATCCGGTTCAGGCTTTTTGAAAAAACAATAGTTTTGAGAGCCTGAAAATTACTAAAAACATTATCGCAAAGGCCTTTAACGGTATTGGGCAGAACTATTTTCTTAGCCGACTCGTCAGCTGTAATGATTTTTATGATATTGTTATCTATTGCTTTTAATAAAAATCCGCATATTTCCGTAGTTATATTCAGATCGAGCTGACTGAAACATTCGGCCTTGATCTTAGAACAACTGCAAAATGCTTTTGCCCTTATGTGTTTCAGTGACCTCGGAAGTTTCGTGTGTTCGAGAGCCGTACAGTTATAGAACGCTCCTTCCTCAATCTCTTCCAGTGTATCTGGAATATTCAGTTCTTCAAGACCAATGCAGTTGGACAGTGCTTTATTGCCAATCCTGATAAGCTTAGAAGGTAAATCCAGATTTTTCAACGAGGTGCAGTTTTTGAAAGCGTTCTCAGGTATGTCGGTAATCTTCGTTTTTGACAAATCGATATTTTCCAGTGAACTGCAATTCATGAATACTTCGTCACCGATATTTTTATTTGCATTACCAATAATAATATTTTTTAAATTCGTGCAGTTATAGAATGAAGAATTTCCGATCCTGACAGCGTTAGAAAGATCTATAGTTTCAAGCGAACTGCAATTCTTAAAGCAATCAGCTCCGATGATCATTCCTGATGCTGTTCGGGCTGCAACTTCTTTCAATGAAACGCAATCCATAAAACAAGCGTTTCCGATATGATTCAGATTGAGGGGGAGTTCTACCATTTCAAGACCGCTTGAATTGAAAGCCGATGCACCAATATATTCTATTGAATCAGGAATAGTGCATTTTTTGAGAGAAGTGCATCCGAAAAAACATCTTGGCTCTATTTTTTTCAGTTTTCTCGGTAGTTGTATTTTTTTCAGGCTTTTGCATCTGATAAACGCTGCTTGACCTATATGCTGAACCGATGATGGGAGATGAATAGATTCCAATGATTCACATTCCCTGAAAGCCATTTCGTTTATCCTGATGATGGATGACGAGTCGCATCTGCCGTTTTCGTTGATAACTTCTTTCAATGCAGTGCAGCCACGGAAAGCACATATTCCTATCTCTTCTACAGATGAAGGGATCACGATCTTTTCAAGATTTGTTGCATTCTGAAACGCTTTGTCTTCTATCTCATATATCTGACCGTGGAGTCTGATGTTTTTAAGAAATGTACAGCCCTTGAAGAGATCGTGCCGTATACAATGGATATTTGAAGGAAATGATATGTTGCTAAGAATGTTGCTCCATTCTTTTGAGAAGAAAATCTTTTCATAATCATCAACTATTTTTTGAGTATAATCGATGTAAGATTTAATGTCATAGTTGATTAAATAATCTGCAAAACGGTTAATTTCTTTTTCTGTTATAGAATCAAAAAGTTCAATTAATGAGAACTCGCCGATAAGATCAGGTTCAACAGCTATTATCTTATCTTTCTCAGAAAGATAACCACTTTCTGACAATAATCTGCGCAGGTACTCGTCATTTATGTCTATACCTGTTTCCTGTTCGATAAACTGTGAATGCTCGGATAAAGAAATGCCTCCGAAATATGTAGCCAGGCCGATAATAAATATTATAGCATTATAATACTTTTCAGCTTTTAGTTTGTTTTCTTTGAAATAAATATTTAAAAGTCTCCTTATGTATTGTTGCTCTTTGTTCAGGAAGTACCTGAGTGCGGATTCTTTATCCCATTGTTTCAGATCATGTCCCGATGCCCAGGCGTCAGCTGTAAACAAAGCAAACAGTGGTCTCATTAACAATGGATCCAGTTCTTTGAATTTTTCGTATATAGTGACGACTTCGTCAGAATCAGGCCAATGCCACTTATCCTTTGAAATATAGTCGCTTATGATCATTTTGTAATAATTTGATTTATCACTTTCTGAAAATGGCTTTATTTCAATAGACAAACCGTCTGATGATGCAATATTCTCAGGAATCTCCTTGAATCTGTAGTCCTCAGTGTCAAAACAATTGAATGATTCAAAATCAGAACTATCTCTTTCTATAAGGATCATTCTTATTTTACGTTTTTCAAATGGATTTTCTATCAGCCAAACTATAAGATCAAGTATTTTATCAGTGTTGAATTTAACATAATCAAAGCATATAAGGACATTTTGGTTGCTTGACTGTATTTTTTTGATTACTGAATCAATGGTAAAGCTTGAATGCGATGGCCTTATAACCAACCATTTACTCTCTTTATTTTCTTTATATTTTTCAAAGCGCAAACAAGTCTCATAGACCAATCTGGATTTTCCCATTCCGCCTCTTCCGCTGATGCCTATCCAGAGAAATGGCATTTGATTTCCGCACATTTTTTCCAGAACATTTATTTCATCTTTTCTTCCAAAAAATTTGACTTGATTGGAATCGTATCTGAACCGATTAACTATCGGAACACAGACATCAGATGATGGAGGTATTAATTCTGCTAACTGAGAAAGTTCGGTAATTTTATAATCTACATTATCTATCTTGGATTCAATTATTTTTACTAATTCTGCAAGATATGCCTTTATGAAATTGATCACCTCTTCAGGTGATGGGTCATTTCCCATTTTAAAGCCTTTTGAATATAGAAAATTCTGGAATTGCTTGATCCTTGCGTCGTTTTCAGTGAACAGTTTTACTAAACCATCGGTATTCAGTGAAGTTATTTTTTTACTTTGTTTATAGAAAAATATAAATCCAATTATGGTTTTCTTTGTTGATGGAGTAGCAGGCTGCTTCTTTTTATCAAAATATTCTGCTATTTCTTCATCAGCATTTTGTTTTCTCCAATAATGAATATCTTTTTTGTTTATTGAATACTCGCTTTTAGGGGGAGAAAATTTAATGTCATCAGTATTAAAAAGACTGTTAAGAAACCTAACGCCGAATTTCTCAGAAGTTTTCAATTCGCTGCCATCTTCAATTGCTTTTTCAAGCTCAAATATAAGTTGGGCGCAGGAATAATTAGAATTTTCAATTTGATTTTCCATTTTTACCTCCTATAACAACAAACGAACTGTTTTTATATCAGTATACCATTTCATAATAATTTAGTCAATGATTCACTGCACTTCGTTCTGACATAGTATACACTTTCAAAAAATAATGGAATTGGAAAAAGTAACTGCGGGTACCAAGCATAATTGCTGATGGCGAAAAATCATAATATATAGATAAAAATCTTTGTAAAAACATCATTAAATTATGCAATATATAGTAATATGATAGGTAACTCAGTTATCTTTGTAAACACTGTTTACAAAGTACTGCTTTCCGTGTATAATAATAATCAGAAACAACGACACAAGGAGAAAATCATGGAAATAGCTTTATTAAATTCTCTTCATGATTACTATGAAGGCTATCTGAAGGCTGCAATGAAAGGCAGCAACAGTTATTCTTTTCTGTTAAAGGATAATTCCAGAGATGAAGCCGAAGAGCTGGCAGCTATAACAGGAGCCGGTTACCATGAGACTGAAAAAGGAATTGAACTGGTTACCACTATTACAAAGGAACAAAGAGAATACATAGACGATAAACTATTCATTGTATCTCCTTACATTGTTTCGTTATGTAATGCTTCAGCATATGACAGAATGAAACATTGCATAGAAGATGGAGAATCGCTTCCTGAATGGGCTTATGTTATCCTGACTGATATCATACATTCCGGAAAAAATACCCAAAAGCTGAGGAAGATCATTGAAGGTATCGATTTGCTCCGCAGACAAGGTCATATAAAAGACCCAAAGGATAAGCTGTCAGGTTTTTTATGATCCTTATATCACAAGCGTAGAAACGATAATTAATGTCTGCTCAATAACTAAAAAATGTGATGCGCAAATTCTCTAACATAAAAGGAATTTGTGCACCCCTAACACAGTTCGGGACAATAACCGCCTTGCGGCGGTTATTGAGGACACATTAATTATGAGGAGGGTGTAAAATGAAGTTGAAAAAAGATTGCAAGATACAGAAGTCTGAAAAAAATGTGATCGAAATTGCGGCAAAAAGACTCTCTGAGCATCTTGATAACTACCAAAATGTTGATATCAAAAAACTTCATGTGGATGACTATCTCATACATAAGAGATTCGTTGTAAACGGTAAATTCTTCTTCATATTCAAAACGGTTATCGTAAAGCAGCAGCTTCGTCTGCTTTGCTTCCTCGATGATGATATGCTTATCATAATCGAATATTATATTAAGAAAGATCCTAGAAGAAAATATTATGAAGACTTCAAAGCCAAAGCCAATGCATACTCGTTAAGGGTATGTAATAATAAGTAAAAGGAGAAAAAACTATGAAGAACGCATTCAAATTTTCACGCTATAATGTGCTTTTTCACAGTGATGGTAAGGATTATCTGTGGAACACTTTCAGTGACGCATTGATTGAACTCACCAACTCTGAAGCAGCCTGTTTAAAAAACACACAGTTTCCTGCCCCCGATTTACCTTATTTTGATACATTGTATGATAACGGATGTATCATTGATAAAGGCATCAATGAGCTTAATAAAGTACTTATTGACGAAAAATCCGTTATGCTTCAGCATAACCCCGAAGCTATGTACTTTACAATCGCTCCAGGATTCGAATGTAACTATGATTGCGTATATTGTTTTGAGAAAGATCGCTTCGTCTATAAAAAAATGTCAGATGAAACTATTGATAAGGTATGCAGTTTTATAATAAACTCCGCTGAAAACAATCCGATGCTGAAGATCATTAAGGTAAACTGGTTTGGCGGTGAACCTCTTCTGTATAAAAGCATTATTAAGGAAATAAGTAACACCTTAATGGGGTACTGTGAAAAAAGGGGAGTAAAGTATACTGCCTCAATTGTCACAAACGGAAGATTTCTTGATCCTGATACAGCATCAATGTTAAAAAAATTAAATGTCTGTTCTGTGCAGCTGTCATTTGACGGAACAAAAGATGTATATGTTAAAAAGAAGAGAGCTTCGTCAGAAGACTTCGATGCAACTGTCAGCAATATCTGCAACTGTGCCGATATCATCCCCATCACAGTAAGAATCAATATTGATGATGATGTAACAGATGCAGTTGAATTGACCAGTTTCTTTCTGAAGGATTGTGGACTTGACAGAAAGATCAAGATATACATAGCACATATCAGAGACTACACCTGTTCCGATGCTGAAACTGAAGCAGATGCTCATGGACGTTTTCTCGACGCACAGGAAGAATATATGAAGCTCTTCAGAGAGAAGTTCTCTGCTGAGAGCTTTTGCTACATTCCTCCTGCAAGAAGATACACAACCTGTCCTACAGTATGTAGAAAGAACTTCTGTATAGGTCCTGACGGAGAATTATACCGCTGTGAGCACTTCTTCGGCAAACCAGAACGTATAGTAGGAACAGTATATGACGGCCTTTACAACAACCAGCAGGATATGCAGTATCTGCTCTTTCGTCATCCTGCAAAGTGTCTGGAATGTGAGATGCTCCCAATATGTCTTGGGGGATGCATGAACGACGCAATGAATGGAAATATATCACTTTCATGTAATAAATTAAAAAACCGCTGGATCGAGCTTCTTATGCTTGAACATACAGTGGAGAAAGGAGAAATGGTATGAAAATAATCAACAACGGTCATCAGCCACTTGAGATCGAAAAAGAGAACATCATCTGCGTTAGTCAGTGTACAGAAGAACCAGGTGACAATTGCTGGCTTCAGCTTGATTGATCTTCGGATCAGTCAGGGGCTGAATTGAAGTAAGCTCTCATTCACTGATAAAAACGAAAGTGATAGTTACTATAGCTGACAGTTACAGGGGCAGCATAAAAGGTGGATGAGAGCTTGCCTGTATAACCCACATACTTAAAGAAAACTGTTCATTCTAAGGAGGAAAAGAATATGACATTATCAGAAGGTATTCATACAATTACAGATGCAGAGTACAAGCTGCTTAACAAATTTTCAGATAGAACTGTAGATCCTCAGTATCTTGCCAGCTTCTGTAAAGAGATCTCAGTATCTGAATGGGGCTTCTCTGCACTTCAGGAATATCCAAAGGATGAGATACTTCATAAAGCTATTATTATGGCATTTGCAGCTTTAAAAAGTGATAATATCAGCAATAAATTGATGTACGGATTCAATATAACTATCCGTTCTTCAGGTGATTGGAGAACTAACTGTTATATTGATATCGGCAGTTTTACTGTAATACATTTAATCGAAGACTGGTACGGTGACTCTAAGTGGAAAATTATGTTTTTAAGTCCCGCATTGTTCACAGATGAGTTTAATTATGCAGAAGAAGCAGTCTTGAAAGTAGTGGTAGTCAAGATGTTCTATCAGATACTTTGTTAGAACGCCCTCGCCGCATATTTTTATTGTCTCTGTATAGTTGTCGTACTCTGCGTGAACCGATGTATCTATAGTAATTGTGGATGTCGTTGTAGTCGTAGTTGTTGTTGAAGTTGTACTTGTAGTGGAGGTAGTAGTTGGAGTTGTACTTGTAGTGGAGGTAGTAGTTGGAGTTGTACTTGTAGTGGAGGTAGTTGTTGAAGTTGTACTTGTTGTAGTGGTGGTAGTTGTTTGTGTCGTACTTGTTGTAGTAGTTGTCGTTGGTGTTATTGATGAAGATTTATAGGAATGATGGTATTCAACGGGAATATCTACTGTTTCTACCAGATCACGAGATTCATTCGATTTGATTGTTGCTCTTATATAGCCAAAAGCATATGTACCTGCCCAATCAGAATTACTTGAAGGCGATTTTGCTTTGACTAAGCCGTTTGTATCAACTGAAATAACATCATAAAGATTGAGACTGTCTTTGGAAGTGGTGTATATACTGAAACTGATACTACAGTCTTTAGCTGTATAATCTATCTGATGCTCTTTTCCCTTATCTGCGATATATTTTTTGCTGTCAAAATCATAGCTTCCTTCAAGGTCGAATACTATCCGCTCGGTTTCAATGGTGTATTTAAGCGGAGATGGAGTGACTATAACAGTAAATGTTTTTTCTCCGAGTGTATGATATGGGTCATATTTTCCTGTTTCATCGTATATTGTCATTTTAACGTATTCTGTTCCCGGTGAAATTGCTTTTAATGAGCTGTCAATAACATCAGTGTGTCCTTAAACTACCTTCGTAACCCAATGAAATGAACCTTTATACTCCTTTATTTTTACTCTGTTTGCTAATTCTTCATATCTTAACTGTTGACCGACTTGCACATATATTGTATCGGGATCTTTGGTTGTTGTAACAGTTGTTGAAGCTATTGTTGATGATGTTGTTGAAGTTGTAGTATCATAATACTCAACTTTTGGCATCTCTCCTAATGAAACGAATGGATTTTCATTTCCGTCTGCGCCCATCTGGAAAGGAGATCCTGAATATCCGTATACAACAGCAAAGGAAGTAATCCCTGTAGGATAAGTACACATCGGATCATTTGCAACTATTTTTTTCAGATTATCAGATTCACTAAAAACACCTTTTCCATATTTCGGAGTACCATTAATAACGACATCCTCCAAAGATGTACAGCTGCTGAATGCATAATTTCCAATTGATTCAACGCTTTCAGGGATAATTATCTTGGTAATACCACTGCAGCCCCGAAATGCATAATCGGCTATTGATGTAATATCATTCAGTACGATTGAAGTGTCAGTAACTGAAGAGCCGTCGATCAATATACCGTTTACAATAATAAGCTGACCATTGTTTTTCTGTTTGCTGAACCATTCAGTGTTTATAACTGCCATCTTTGATATGCTTTTAATTGATGCAGGAAAAGAAATGCTTCTTAAATTATTGCATGAGTTAAACGTGTAGTCATCTATTTTAGTTGTATTTTCAGGTATGGTTATGCTCGCCAAATGCTTACAATCTGAAAAAGCAAACATTTCTATCGATTCAAGCTTATCAGGGAGCTTGATGCTTGTTAAAGCTGTACATCCGCTGAATGTGGAATCACGCAAATTACTTACTCTCAACAGTCCCGCTGCCTGTTAAAGAAAGGGTTCCGTCTTTCACAGTGAAGCTCCATGATATACCGTTTTCCTCACCGCTTCCGTCCATGCTGTGATATACATAATGCTGTGAATAATAGGGATTAGTTGCATAATTGGCAGCATCAGAACATACAGGGGCGTAAATATCTCTTACAAGTGATGTAGCGGTACTGAATCCGAATGTTTCAGGGTTGACTGAACATTTCGGATTAGGTATCTTTATTGTTTTCAGAGATGTACAATCATAAAACGTCCATGAAGCCATACTTGTCACACTCTCGGGAACATCGAGCAATTCCAGGCGGTTACAGTTTGAAAATGCACTCATTCCAATGGAAGTGATACCGTTTTTTAATGTCAGCGTTTCAAGAGAAATGCAGAATTTAAATGCCTCTGAACCGATTTTTTTAACATTTACGGGAATCACAAGAGAAGTAACGCCTGTTCCGCTGAATGCACCGTTGGATATTTCGATAAGTGTAGACGGAAGACTGATAGTTTTTATGGATTTAGCATTTAAGAATGCTTTTTCAGCTAACCTTTTTGTGCCGCTTCTCAGACTTACAGATGTAATGTCACTATCGAAGCCAACTGCCCATGAACCTATATAATGTACACCGTTGACATTTTCATAACAACCTGAATTATTAAAAGCTTTCTGTCCGATATATGTTACACTATCAGGAATTTTTATAGATTTAAGCGAACTACAGCCAGAGAATGCTCCTTCTTCTATACTTGTGATCGAGCTTCCTTTAAATTCAACAGATGTTAAGTTAGTAAGATTTGAAAAAGCGTATTTGTAAATATTTTTTATATCTTTATCTAGAATAACACTTTTTATTTGTGAACGATAAGTATCCCAGGGGGCGCTTGTCATAATATCATTTCCTGAGATCGTAAGTGTACCGTTATCCTCCAGCCACCACTTCAATTCAGCACCACAATTGCCATATGCTATTGTTGAGGTATTTTTTGTGTATGATATTTCGGGTGTAGAGATATCATATGCCTCAGCAGTGAATCCTGTTGAAGGGAGACATAATGCTATTGACAGTACAGCAGATAATAGCTTGTTTATTTTCATTTCAGTAACCTCCTGAAATACAGATCGATATAATTTAATTTTTGCGGAATGAATATAAATATTATCCACGATATCATTATACATTACAATTGTTTCAAAGTAATTAATATTTAAGAAAATCAGCATTTTTAATACAAATAGGAATATCTCTATATGCAGTTCGACGAAAGCAACCTATTCTAGTAGTGAAATAGTATTCGCATATAACAGATTGTATATTTTTACTTTTCAGTACAGATCAGACTATTTTCTATGATGAAGAGCTTAAGGCAACACCGCACAAAGCCCGCCTGACGGCTTTGCACTGAATCTGCGGACATATTTTCCGTCATCTTGCACAGAAATCCCTTGACATACGATAG
>Ga0255344_1006771_pt1 | contig 10221 bp, 11 predicted proteins | sample wastewater_treat_5_FD_192414 | JGI IMG/M metagenome (GOLD analysis project Ga0255344, IMG submission 192414) | Wastewater microbial communities from Lulu Island WWTP, Vancouver, Canada - plant18 | ecosystem: Engineered > WWTP > Wastewater > Unclassified | place: Canada: Vancouver, British...
CTGCTTTTTTCCTATTATCATTGATGGTTTTTTCATAGTTCATTCTCCTTATCCAAGTTTGGTTACGTATACTTTTCCTGTTGGGATGTCAAGTGCAGCCGCAGCCGCCTTGTGCAGTCTTTCCTTTACTGCGGCGCTGTCACATCCCGAAGCCGCAATGACTGCACTGCATATCTCGGGAGTACGCACAGTCTCCACAAGGGCATTCTTCTCGCTTCCGCTTCCCGTCATCACATATTTCTCTTCCTCCTCCACACGGCCGTCCGACCTTGAGCGCTTTTCCTCGGAAGCGTAGATATACCGCTCGTTGCTTCCCACCGCAAGATAGACCCTGACCTTACCTGCCCCGTCGATGCCGCTCAGAAACTCCGCAAGCCTTTTCTCGGTATCGCTGCAATAAGTCTCCGCTTCCGACAATATCTCTCCCGAAGATACTTTTGGAGTATTCTCTCTTTTTTCGGGTATCAGCGAAGAAAGAAGTATCAGCAGAAGCCCTGCTGTTCCCAGTGCGGCAATAGCAGACGAAAATTTCTTGCTGCTTGTCATGCCTTTCAGCTTATCCAGAATATCCATTTACTACCTCCGTTGCTTCGCCAAGACAGCTTTTCACCACATCCGCCGCCTTTTCAAAGTCATCCGCCTCAACAATGACTTTACTAATTATTATGCTGCCGTCCTCTGAAATATTTACCTCAGCCACAACTTTTCCGCAAGCCGTCCCCGAAGCTGTTATCTGCTCAGCCAGCACCTGCGAGATATTCTCCGATGACTGCCGTATCAGCTCGGATTCGTACTCATCCTGTGAAAAGCTGTACTCCGATAACTCATACTCGCTGAATTCGGGAAGTTCAAAGCTGAACGTTCCATTCACAAAAGGCGAGATAAGTATGACTGCGAATACCATTTTCAGTATCACTTCCGCTTTCCGACTCAGTGCCGTATCCGACACTATATTCCTGACACCGTAAATGCCTGCCGACACAAAGCAGAGTGCCGCAACTATGCCCTTTATATTTTCCATCATCCATCACCGCAGCAATTCAGAAGAATACCGGTACACAGGACGAAAATGACCGAATAGCAGACCAGTATGCTCTGAATAATGGCAAGTCCGCTGTCAAGAGCGTCCAGAAGCTTTGTGATGCCCTGCACTGAAAAGAGCTCCGCCGCCGCCGATGAAATCCACATGACCAGTCTGAATGCCGCTATCTCAATGACGGGCGGAAGCATGATGACGATTATCGCCGCCGCTCCCACTGCACCCACTGAACTGCGTATCACATCGAAACTGCCACGGACCGTCGAATAAGCGTCCGCAACTGCTCCGCCAACTATGGGGACCGAGCCTGATATGGCAAGTTTCACTGCCTTTGAAGCTGCGCCGTCCGCTTTTGATGCGATAGTGCATTTCATGGTAACAACTCCCGTAAACAAAGTCATAGCCGAGGTCATTGCCCACAGCACCGCCTTTTTGATAAGTCCCACCAGCTTTTCAAGGGAGGGATCTGCAAACACGCTTCCCGAAACCGCAAGAGCGGTTATAGTGCCCACCATCGGCATGAGACCGTTTCCTGTGACACGGACTATGAATTCCGATGCCGCAAGGATGAAAATGTTGTACGCTCCTGCCGAAGCCAGACTTCCGACGGCGGCGGTCAGCCCTGCAAAGACGGGCACGAACACAGAAATAAAGCCGCCTGTCCTGTTTACTGCGGAAAATGACACCTCATATACCCTCATGACCTCGGGGATGACCACCGCTGCCGCCGCAAGAACAGAGACGATCCCGATATTTGTTCCGCCTCCGGATGTGCTTATCACCGCCGAAAGAACTATTACAGTCAGCATGACCGCAAGCACTTTCGCAGGCGCTTTAACTCTCCCGGCAAGCTTGTCCCTGACCCTTTCAGCTATTGCTGCAAGGTCGAAGGACGACACCTCATCAGCTGATATTCCCACATCCTCAGCCGCAAGGGAATCGTCAAGAGCAGCCCATATAGGTGAATCGTCAGCATAGGCCGTTACAGGCATAAGCAGCATCAGGACCGCCGCAAGGCCGCACATAAACAGTGCCGCTTTTTTTATCATCACAGCACCTCCTTTATCATATCAACTATCGTCAGAAGCAAGGGCATACTCATATAGGTCAGCGTCATTTTCCCCCATAGCACCGCCGCTGCCGCCATTGCCGATTCACCGCTGTCAATGCAGATATTTTTCGTTATATCGGTGATAATGCAAATTGCAGCCGATTTGAAGATGATCGCTGTATATCCCTCATCCAAGCCGGCCGTATCGAACAGCTCTTTCAGTTCAGACATGACCGAGCCAAGCATTTCTGCGGCACCCAAAATTACAGCTCCACAGACAAAAATAGTGAGCAGAAGCGACTGCTCTCTGCAATACTGCTTCAGAATTACAGCAATCACCGCCGCACAGATGCAGAATACCGAGACCTGAAAACAGCTGTCTACCATAAGCCGAACACCGTTTTCACCGTGTTGAACAGATCGCCTATCTCCTCAACTATCAGAACCAGCACAACGATAAGGCCTGCAAGTGTGGTCATCATCGCCTGTTCCTCACGCTCTGCCCTTTTCAGCACCAGATTCAGCACCGCCACGATGATCCCCGTACCTGCGATCTTAAAGATGAGATCTATATCCATTTGCCGCACCTTTCCTTAAATTATTGCTATTCCTGCCATAAGCCCGAACAGTATCCCCACTGACCTGTACAGCCGTCCGTATTTGGTGAGATCGGCTCGTCTGCGCTCTCTCAGTTCATCTGCAAGTTCCGCAAGAGAGCCGAGCATAGCAGTCTGTCCGTCAATATCGGTAGTTCCCAGTTCTTTGCTGTAACGCATGAGCAGATTTTTCTCTTCAACCTCGGCCGCCGACTTTTCAACAGCTTTGCACAGAATTTCGTTGATATCCTCGGTCACTGAAAAATCATCAGGAATATCCGAAAAGATATCAGTTTCCGCTTTCAGTTCGGCAAGAATTTCAGAAGTATCACATCCGCAGCGGATAAGACCGGCCGTCCTTCTTATTATAATAAGGATGTCATCGCAGATCTGCAGCTTGTCCCTGTAGACTGCCGCTTTTGAAATTCCCCACAGGGATCCGCACATCACTATAAGACACGCTCCTGCTACTTTTATCAGCATTTCCAAGACTCCTTATCTCTCTGACTCCCCGACCGTTTCTGCACAGAAAAGCCGCTTTTTCAAATGCGCCTGTTTCCAGAAGTTCCTGCACAGCACTTCGGCTTAGCAGGTCGTCCATGTTCTCAGCGTGAATGGTCGCAATAAACTTCACACCGCATCCAATGCCTTCACGGATAGCTTGGGCGTCGCTGCTGTCCCCTATCTCATCGCAGAAAATGTATCCGGGAGAAAGTGTACGTATCGCACTTATCACTCCGTCATGCCTGCTTTTTCCAGTGATAATATCAGTCAGCATCCCAACATCATTTGTCGGTCTGCCCTTGACTACAGCCGCAATTTCGTTTCGGCTGTCGATAAGCGTACATTTTACCGCATTCCCGTACAGCCTGCACAGGTCCCTGAGAATAGTTGTCTTTCCCGAATTGACCGCTCCGCAGATAATCAGGCTACGCCCGTATGTACTTCTGAATAATTTCTCGCCGCAGCCTATTACCTGACGGGCTATACGAAAATTCATGGAACTGATATCCTTTATCGTTCCCTTGCTGCCTTCGCTGTAAGTGCCGCTGATGCCTACTCTCACACCATTCTCCAACACGAAACAGCCTTCGTTGAGTTCCCTTTCGTGGCAGTAAACCGAATACCTGCTGAGTTTTGCAAGAATAGTCTTCAGCTGGTCTCCGTTCACAGTAATACAGCTGCTGCTGAATTTTGGAGAAACGCTCCCGTCTTTGCTGAGAAACTTTATACTATTCCCGTCAACTATCACAACTCCCCTGCCATTATATAGCCTTATCTCAGAAGCACACGATACTTCCTTTTCTGCTTTCATAAGTGCAGATCCAATATCAGGAGTAAGATAACCGCAGATAGTCCTCATGCTTGTACTCATCACATCCGCTCACCTCCTTTGTTTAATTCTATTCACAGGTCAACTGCATTATGACACAAAAAGGACGCCGAAGCGTCCCACAAAAAAACAGCACACCGAAGTGTGCTGTAATTTTTGAATTATTCCTTTACACCACCAAGAGCAACACCAGCGATGATGAATCTTGAAAGGAGTACGTAAATGATTACGATAGGAAGAATTGAAAGTGCAATTGCAAGATATACTGCACCATAATCAGTGAACTTATCTGAAGCCTGCATAGCAGAGATCATCATTGGGAGGGTCTTCTGCTTGAAGTTAGAGCTGATAAGGATCATGTTAGGTGTATAGAAGTTGTTCCAGCTTGCGATGAAAGCAAAGATTGACTGTACAGCGATAGCCGGCTTCATCATAGGAATTGCAATTGAGATGAATGTTCTGAACTCAGAGCATCCGTCGATACGTGCAGCCTCAACGATCTCAAGTGGGAATGAGGACTTCATGTAAGAACGCATGAAGTAAACAATAGCAGGAGCAGCGATCGCAGGGATTATAAGAGGCCAGTAAGTATCTGTCAGTTTCAGTTTCAGCATGAATGCTACGAAACCTGCAGAAGTAACCTGCATAGGTACCATCATTACAAGGAGAATAACTGTATAGGAAATTTCCTTGAGTTTGAAGTCGTAAACATGGATGCCGTAAGCTGTCATAGCTGAGAAGAAAACGTTCAGGAATGTAGCACAAACTGTGATAATAAAGCTGTTCTTATAACCGATGAAAGCATTAAAGATAGTCAGATAGTTAGTATCCTTGAATACCTTTTCGATGTTCTTTCCAAGGTTTGTGCCCGGTAAGAAAGAGATACCGTTAGCAATCTCAGTAGAACTTCTTGTAGCATTGATGATAAGAATGTAAATAGGAAGCAGACAGATTATTGTCAGAATAATGAACCAGATCGTCAGTATAGTGGACTTTAATCTGAGCTTAGCAGTATAGTTGTCCTTAGCATCACCATATGTTTTGCTCATTTTACTCATACACCATAACCTCCAAACTGCTTAGAAGCAAACTTCTCACGCTTTGCATTCTTCTTCATCATCTTCTTCTTAGCGATTGCATCCTTGTCTCTTGTCATGTAGAATGCGATACAGCCGAGGATGAGAGTAATGAAGAACAGAATAACAGATGCAGCACCTGCGTATCCCATCTTAGGATCGACCTGATCGTGGAAATACTCATAAATGTATACAGCAACTGTCTTGAGGTTATTGCTTACCTTATTAGGATCCTTATGATAGAGATAAGGAATATCGAACATCTGGAGACCACCGATCATAGATGTTACAAGAGTGTAAGCGAGGATCGGGCTTAGAAGCGGAAGAGTGATCTTCCAGAAAGTCTGCATACCTGTAGCACCATCGATGCTTGCAGCCTCGAACAGTGATGGGTTGATACCCTGAATACCTGACATGAGCATGATCATAGTATTACCGAACCACATCCATGTCTGGATAAACATAACTACACCACGGGACTGCCACATACCCGTAATGAATTTGATAGTGTCATACTTTTCAGAAACAGGATCCTGATCTACGATACCCATCTTGTTTAAGAGAAGGTTGAGAGCACCAGGGCCGTTTTCTGCTTCACCACAGAGCTGAAGGAAAAGAACAGCAACTGAAGCGGCAGTAATAATGTTAGGAAGGTACATAACTACCTTGAAGAAGCCCTTTCCCGGGATCTTAGTATTTGCTTCTGTGAACCATACAGCAAGTGTAAGAGACAGGATGAGCTGAGGGATAAAGTTACCAACCCACAGTATTATTGTATTTTTGAATGACATGAAAAAAGTTTTGCTGACGTTCTTGGCAGTACGATTACCGACAGCAAAAAGAATAGTCTTATAGTTGTCAAGGCCGATGAAGTGTGAATCCTTGTTATCCTGGAAAGAAAGGATAAAGGTATTGATCAGTGGCCATAACTGGAAAAAGAAATAAACGAGAAAGAACGGCAGAATGAACAGATAGCCATATTTAGCATAGCTGATTGATTTTATTCGCCTCTGTGCAGCTGATGCCATACACAAAACCCTCCATGTAGAATAATTTTGATAAATATGCGCCTACGGAATACAGGTGTATTCCGTAGGCAACAATCTTAGAATCTTAATTTAGACTCTGGAATTATTCATCCCAATCGAGTGATGTGATGTCCTCAGATACGAGATCCTTGAATGCTTCAACTGTCTCTTCCCATGTAGCGCCACCGTCGAGGAAGTTCTCCTTAACAGCGTTGATGAAGTCAGTCTTAACTGTTGCATCGTACTCTGTGATGAGGCCGTTGAAGTTGATCTGCTTAGCGTTCTCAGCAAGTGCAGCGTAGAAGTTCTGGCCGCCCATGTTGTCTGTGATTGTCTTGTTGAATACAGTGTCAGAAGAAATGAGGTCGTCCATAACCTTGCTGTTGTTTACATACTCAGGCTTAGATGTTGCGTATGCAGCCATCTGAGACTCATCTGATGTAGCAGAAAGGATGAAGTCACGAGCCTCTTCACCGTTATCAGTCTTAGGATTAACAACGATCCAAGTACCGCCCCAGTAGAATGGCTGAGGACCCTCACAAACAGCCCACTTGCCGTATGTAGCGCCGCCTTCGCCGCCTGCAGCATCGAGAGCGAATCCGCCGAAGCCCCAAGTTGATACGAAGTAACCCATGCAAGTATCGTTTGTACCAGCTGCTGTCCACTCATCTGACCACTGGCTGTTCTTTGTAATACCGCCGCAATCCCAGAGTTCCTTAGCTGTGTTAGCGAAGTCCTCACAGAAGTCATCGATCTGGAGCTTGTTGTCAACTACCCAAGGAGTTGTACGTCCGCAAGCGTAAGCCTGCCACATACCGCCGAGAGTATCAGCGAGAGCTGTCTTGCCGCCTGATGCCTCAGAAACTTCCTTAGCAGCAGCAACGAACTTATCCCAGTCACCGATCTTATCCTGCATAGCCTCAGGATCCTCAACGCCGAGGAAGTCCTTAGCGAGGTCAGATCTGTAGTAGAATCCGCCTGCTGCAGCCTGCCATGAAACGCCCTTACGAACGCCGTTTGAATCCTTACCGATCTCATCTGTGTAAGAATAGATGTTAGCGAAATCGCTGTCGCCAAGACCGAGCTTGTCGAGAGCAAGTGTCTTCTCATCATCGTTGATGTACTTGAGTGCCCAGTCAGCCTCACAGAAGTAAACGTCGAGGTCATCGCCGCTCTTGAAGAGGTTGTCGTACTTCTCGGAAGCTTCGCCGCCGCCTACACCGAAGTTGATGAAGTTGATGCTTGAATCTGCTGAGTTGTCAGCAACTGCTGCAGCGTCAAGGCCCTTCCACTGTGCGATGAGGTAAGGTACGTCATCTGCGTTCCAAGCAGCAACTGTGAATGTGTCTCCGCCTGTGCCTACAGAAGCGTCGAGCTCACCGGTGCCCTCTACTGGAGCAGACTCTTCCTCAGAAGACTCTGCCTCTGAAGACTCTTCCTCAGAAGACTCCTCAGCTGAAGACTCAGCCTGTGAAGATGAAGAAGATGTCTCTGTCTTCTCTTCGCCACAGCTTGCGAATGCAGTAGCTGTCATTGCGAGAGTAGCTACTAATGCTAAAGTTCTCTTAAGTGTGTTCATTAGATTTTTCCTCCTTAAATATGTATATCATACCTCTTGCGGGTACAATATTCTGAAAAATGTTAAATGGTGTGTTACGGCTCCCTCAAGGGCTTGTTCAGCCCGTGTGAATGTCCTCACCATAGGCTTAAACATCACCCTTCGTTCACCGTTGTCGGCTGCTATTTGGCGCAGCCTATAGAACATGGACCTTACGTCCGTTTGTTTCCTTACAAAGACAATCGAAGCACTACGGATTACCCAAATATGAAGCCTTGGTCCGCAGCTGAGGCGGCACATGGATGCGAATGTGTTCTCCGCAAACATGGGTCATTGCGTTCGCTGTTTTCCTCGGCAGTCAAACCCGTGTATGATTCATCAGGGATCCTACCAAGTACGGCATTATCCAAGCCCCTTCACACTACAATGTTTCGGACTGCTTTTGTACTTAAAATATACAGTATTTTTTGTCCAAAGTCAACGTTTTGAATCGTTCCTTAACCATTTTTGAACAGACTGTACATTTTCAACACCGATTTTTTAGCAATTATTACACAAATAAAAGGCCGAATTTCAAAAAGTTACAAAATGGTAAAGATGTGATTATGACGTTTATTGCACTAATTTGGTATCATTCTTTTATTACTATTGACTAAGCGTTACAAAAACAAAGCCTGTAATTAGGCATTTTTCTGGCATAATTATACATCTTGTACAACTTGACTAATTTATTACAGATGATTTAGCGTAGTAAGTAAGTATTTCCGAAGCGTCTCTGCCGTCGATAATGCCGTTTTCATCCATATCACAGTAAGGGAGAGCACCCTCATCAAGGACACCTTCCTTACCTGCCGATATTTTTGTGTAATGAGTAAGAACCAGTGTAGCGTCACGGCCGTCTACTATGCCGTTTTTGTCTGCATCACCCATTTCATAGGCGTTGATGAAGGTTATCTGCGACTCAAATTTATCAGCAAAGTCGAATCTGCTTATTATAAACCTGTTTTTCGACCTTGTTTCAATATCAAAAACATTTTCGGAATTCAGAACAGTATTAAGGTCAGCATCATTGTCAACGCCGTATCGCTCATACATAAGCTTAATAAAGGTTTCCCTGTCTCCTTCATATCCGTATTTTGCCTGAGCCGCTGTTATGCAGTCTTCCTCGGTTTCATGAACATACATCCAGCTTATGCCCCAGTCATCATTTTCGACATATCCCCTGTTATCTATAATATGAATATTATGTTCATCGTCCAAAGCATATACCGGGATCTCATTCTCTTTCAAACCTTCAGGAGCTTTCGGAACTTCGATGCTGACCGCTTCACTGGCGAACATATTGTCTGTCGGCCTCAGCCGCAGCGAAAATGTCTCTCCCGGTATAACGCACAAATCTGTCCACATAGTACCGTCTTGCTGCACTCCATAGCCGCTCATTCTTTCTCCGATACCTACAAAGTTCTCGCCGACTTTTATCTCAAGTTCATCGTCACGGTACTTTTCTTTCAACTGCATCTCATCGATACTGAACCTGAACTCATGATCTGCCAATTCCCGTCTCTGAGGAACGTCTAATTCAAATTCATCGCTGTCTGATATCACTTTCACTTTCTGCCCTGCATACTTCCCGACATCAGAACCTGTAGTCAGCCTTGTGCCGTCAGGAGCGTATATCTGAGAATCCCCCGCTATCCTGATGGTCTCGGTCCGCATATCAAAAGATACAGGGCTTCGGTTTACTATCACCTTCACAGTATTGTCAAGGGCATTTTCCTTTTTCAGTTCAAACTCAAAAACAGTTTCTCCCAAAGGCAGCTCATACTGATCCGTGACTTTGTAATTGTTGATCTTTTCGCCGTTGAAAGTTATTTCGCAGTCGGAGACAGGGAAAAATCTTACCTTTTCGTTAGCAGCAGAAAGTTCGATCCGATACTCTGACTCATTTATTCTTTCGGCATATTTCAGATTCGGAGAGTAGAATGAAGGATTGGTGTCGTATCCGAAGCTGAAAAATTCCGCTTTGGCAGGACGATACTCCCTTGTTGAATAAGTGTTTCCGTGCTCGGTATGAGCGGTTATACTGCCTTTGCTTTCTACAGGGATAGGCTGTGTATACTCGGACTCCTCGCTCCTGCCATTCTCGTTTTCTATATAATATAGTATCTTATCCACACCCGAGGCAGTCAGTTCAACACATTCATTCAGCGGGACCGCACCCGACGGATGCGAAAAATGGACCGTATCAAGTTCGGAACCAAAAGCTTTAAGGCTGATATTTCCCATGATTATGCTGATATCGCTTCTTCCGAAAAGCTCTGTGTAGTGTGCGGACTGCTTGTCAGCAAATTCCTTTTCTTCAACATCCTCTTCTTCTACACCATCATAAAGCTGTTCGATAAAGGCTGCAAGGAGGGCCTGCGGACAAAAAGTTGGACGTAAGGAGTGCACAAAACAATGTACAGTTACGAGCAACGAAAGAAAGCGATCAAGACATATCTGAAAACACAGTCTGTGAGTGAAACGTTGAGGATACTTGG
>Ga0255344_1006774_pt1 | contig 10220 bp, 8 predicted proteins | sample wastewater_treat_5_FD_192414 | JGI IMG/M metagenome (GOLD analysis project Ga0255344, IMG submission 192414) | Wastewater microbial communities from Lulu Island WWTP, Vancouver, Canada - plant18 | ecosystem: Engineered > WWTP > Wastewater > Unclassified | place: Canada: Vancouver, British...
CAGAACCGGTTCTTTTCAGGAGGTTCAATCACTTTTGTATGGAGCGAAGGTTGGACTGGGAAGGTGCAAGGGAGTTGATGGAGAATATGTTGAGTGAGAGGTTTCTGTGTGAGTGCGAGATGGTCTGGAGATTGAAGGATGAGCAACTGGGGGTGAGGTTGGAGGGACGAGAGATGTAACCTCTTGCCAGCGGTTATATCAATTCTCCTGATATGAATGTCGCTAGTAATCCAAGAGGTATCTGGCAACCGTTTCTGCTGTAGTGCTTACTCAAGTCAATCTTCTGACATATTACCCATATTCCCATCTATGAGACGATTCTTATCATCTCATCGAGTCGTATCTCGGTGACTCTCGGATTGTCTTGCTGCATAGAATTCTGGAATTTTACATGAGCTAATTTCAGCCGATTATTCGCTACGTCACATAATCCCATGTAATAAAATGGTGCATATTCTTTTGGTGCTTTTTCGGATACGTATTTGAACTCTTTATTGGCATTATCGAACTTGCCTGTCTGGTAATAATACCTTCCCAGATTAAATATAATAGACAAATCAAGTGAATCTTTTTTTTCTTCTTCCATGTACTCATCACGTTCATCGAGTTGCTCAAAATAAGTCCATGCTGATTGCGGATCGTCTGCTGATAGATATAAATCAAACAATTCCACCTTAGCTCCATGTAAATCATGAATACATTCCAATGCCATTATACACTCTGATATGGCAGACTCTATGTCGCCCGACAATCTATTATAATGTGCTCTAGCATAATGAGCATAAGCTATTCTTTCCTGCGGCTTAAATAAATACCTCATATTTATGCTCTTCTCAGATAAATAATACTCCACTTTGTTCACAACTTCATCTAATTTTGAGGAGTGCTCTCTTGTCCTCGTTGATATACATTTCTCTAAGGATCTTGATCTCTGATGATTCTGAAATAAATATGTTTCACAATATACGAGTAACTTTGCCTTAAATTCTGAATTTGTATTACCAACATGCTCTTTTAATATTAAACACGATTCTTTAATGTTTTCACCCTTTGCTAAAAGTGTTAAATGCTTCAGGCACAGGGTCAGCTCATTCTCGGCGCAGAGAGCAAGTGAGTGATCGAATGCTTTTATTGCCTTATTGTACTCGCGTCGTTCGTAATATATCCTCCCGAGGCATTGATAAAGAATTGAATTATCCGGCTTTGAGGCTATCGCTACATTGATTACTGCAATTGCTTCTTCATGCCGTTCTTGCCGCGATAGACTTATAGCCTTATGTAATAATACGTGAGTATTGTGAGGTTTTATTGCAAGGGCTTGATTATATACCTCCACGCTGTCATCAAGCTTTCCCTCTTTTACAAGAGATTGCCCTTTGGAAAGAAGTAAGTCACACTTTAGTGTACTTATCATGCGTTTACTTCCACCCCCTAATATTTGCATTATTTTATTTTGAAGTACTATTAAATATCCATGAAATTACGCTATTTCCATATAGCATAGTCAAGAATGCACCTATGGAGAAAAAACCGTCAGCTGGCACAGAATGTATATGTGATCGAGATTTTATAATTCGATATAAAGGCAATATAAGTACCCCGTATAATAATCCTAAAAGAGCAGCACATGCAGTGGTTAGTACTATACCTTGAACTCCGAGCCATAAACCTAATGCGCCATTATATTTGATTACTCCGCCGCCTAATCCTTCTCTCTTTGTTAATAGCTCATAAATAACTGCGATTACGTAAAGGGATCCACCTCCCAGCAATAATCCCCCTATCATTGAGAGAAAACTTACCATGTTGGTCACAATATTAAATACAACTCCTGTCGCCCCGAGTAATAGGTTTATCTTATCAGGTATAATGTCGTAATAATAATTCATGGTAGAAATGATATTCATAAATATTAGCAAAACGATCGCACGGATTAAATCAATACGCTGTTCAATGGCGAAAAAGCACAACAGGATGGCTATTGAACTGACAAGTATTGCCGGAGTGAATGTTGTTTTTGTCAACTTTTTCAGCATGCTATTTATAAATATCGACCATATGCATCGTTCAGATGATTAGTCCAAGCGGCATTGTATATGAGTATTTCCTATAGTTACTATATCGTCATTTTTAATAATCACAGGTGAGGCAATACACTGATTATTTATAAATGTGCCATTTCTACTTTTCAGATCAATAATCAAAACATTATTTCCATCGCTGATAATTGAACAATGCGCTCTTGAAACATAATTGTCATTCGGAAGATTCAAATTATTACTCGACATTCTTCCTATGCTGACAGGAAAGTCAATAAACTCGAACATTCTTCCCGCGTATGGTCCATCAAGAATATTTAATGTAATTTTCACTATAGACGCTCCTGGTTCCGATACCGTTCGTATTCGGCTATCAGTTCCTTTGATACCGAGGGTTTCGTGGAATTAATGACACTGATAAGAATGCTCTGGTCTATATCGCTCTTTTGTTTCAGCGCAGCTCTAGCTGCCTGATTAACAATAGCAGCTATATCACTAGCAACATAGTTTGCTGTCATGCGGGATAATACTTCAAGCTTAATATCATTGGAGCTTGGGCGTCCTTCTATGAACATATCGAATAGTGCAATCCTCGCTTCGTCGTCGGGAGGTGGTATATAAATAATTTTATCAAATCGACCTGTTCGCAATGCAGCAGGGTCAATTTGGTCAATTCTATTTGTCGTGCCGAGTATGATGACAGAATCCCTTCCACATTCGCTCAGCTGACTTAAAAACTCATTAACTTCCGACGAATAATGATGGCTTACAGATTCTGTTCTCTTAGGTATGACTGCATCGATTTCGTCAATAAAGACGATTGCAGGTGCTTTCTCTCTGGCTTTTTGAAATAGCTTCCCTATTTTTTCCTGAGAACCATGCACATAGATGCTCGCCAGATCGGATGGTTTCACATCAATGAACGTATAACTTATCTCTTCCGACAATTTCTTTGCGAGAAACGTCTTGCCGCACCCAGGCGGACCATAAAAAAGAATTCCATTCGGAAGCGTAATTCGATACTTGTCAAACAGGTCTTTCTGCTGCAGTGGCAGAATTATTTCATTATAGAGCAGTTCCTTGAGAGCATTCATCCCTGCCACTCCAGAAAAGCCCTTCCCCGTGTCCTCCTTTTCTTTTTTCCTTCGGGTGAATGTCTCTTCCTTTAAAACCTTTTGTTTTTTGTCCCTGTTTTCGTAATCTATTAGAGCACTTAAGAACTCCATTGCGTCTTTGAATCTTTTGGATGGATCCTGCGCTAATGATTTCAGAAGAATTTCATCAAGCTGATCGTCACACTGCTCCACAATCGAGGAAGGTCTTGGCGGATCTTTCTTTCTAGCCTTTAACACAATCGTTTCAACAGCATCCTGATCGTCTTTTAGTACGTTGCTGAAATCATAAAGCCAGGGCGATACCCCAGTAACCATCTGGTAAAATACTATCCCTGCTGAAAATACGTCACTAGCTTGCGTATGGTAATTCCAAAAACCCTCTGGAGGTAAATATGTTATTGTTCCTGCCGAATCCGTAATCCGAGTCCTTAGGTTAACGGCTTTCGCAACTCCGAAATCTGACACCTTAGCTTGGGCGATATTGTTGTCGTAGGAAAGAAGTATATTTTGTGGTTTGACATCGCGATGAATTATGGCTGGTTGCTGCTTGTGAGCAACAGAGAGACCTGCACATATTTCTCTTTGAATAGAAAGCGCAAGTGGTAGCGATATTCTAATTTTTCTTTTAATCAACTGAAATAGTGTTTCCCCCGACACAAACTCCATTGCTATGAAAAATAGCTCCTGCTGTTTGGATTTGAATGAATTTGCATCGAATATCCTCACGACATTTGGATGAGTAATATTCGTCAAAATCGTTGCTTCGGAAAGGAATAGCTTTAATCCCTCATCTTTGACCGCATGAGGTTTTAGGACCTTCATCGCCTGCATACCGAGATACTTATGGGTAACTCGATACACTTCAGCGAACGCACCTGAACCCAAAAAGCGGTCTACGACATAGGTGTCTTTTATGATCTCTCCTGGCGACAATAACCTGCTCTCATTTCGTGACATAATCATGTTCAATAGTGTAAAATATCTGTCCTAGGAATTTTACTTTTCTCCTGATCCGATGCTGGCATAAGATCCCAAAGAGAAATAACGATTTTTTTTATCTCATCAGAAAATTGACCCGTTGCCATAATTTCTCCACCTCTGTTGAGTAGACTTCTTGCTTCGGCTCGATTACGCCACTTCACATCATCATAATGTTCGTTTATGTTCTGTAGTATGGAGACCCAGTAACCGGGTTGTGCGAATAGAATCTTGTATTTAAGCTGGGTGATTTTCGATACAACATCCTCGGTCCGTTTAGTGTTCAATAGTTCCGTTGCCTTGCTTAATTCAGTTCTAAGCTTTTCCAGAATATTTTCATCCTTTTCAGTGCCAAATCTTTCTACAGCTTTTTTCGCCCATGTTAATTCGTCTTCTGCATCTTTCACAACCTTTGGCCATTTTAGGTTTCGCTCAATTTCATCTAGCTTTACTGCTAACTGGTTCAATCTCTTTTGAACTTCACGGCACCTATCACGGTCGCCTAATCCCTTTTCATTTAGATTTTCTAAATCGTCTAGTGAACGTTCATATTCATCAAGATTAACTGTATTCTGGTTATTCAATTCCTCCATTTTTCCCTGCAGTTCATAGAATCTCTCCCTTTCTGCATCAATCTGAAAAGATAGCTCATCCGATGTTATTTCAGATAGCGTGTAATCCGCATCCATAACACCTTCTATAGTATCATCCAAATAGGGTATATAAACACTGACCTTCGTGGCTCTCCTCGATTCGTCCATTCGAATTGTGACTTCCGCCTTACTTCCCTCTGGCAAAAGCGATGACAGCTTATCCCCCGATATTATAATTTCACCCATGTGTACGTTTCTTATCGGTCTTGTCCCCCCTATTCCCTCCCAAACGATGATTTTTACGATATCAGACTTATTTCCGGGGCGAATATTTTTAGGAATTACGAAGGATCGTTTTTCAACGGCTGGCAAAGGTGTCCCTTTCTTTAATATAGGGACAAACTCCTCTTCATTATCAGATCCCTTTACGATTGCGGAGATCCCAATATCATGTGGGAGCGGGGGCTGAGCAATCTTTATTCCCTGCATTATTGTTAAAGTATTTGGTTCGCACTCCAGTCTGTTTCCAGAACTGTCAAGCATTTCAAGAGTAAAAGCATTTGAAGAATTTGTGTTTAGATGAAGTCTTACTACACCCACTCCATTTTTCAACTGTATCTTCCCAGTAGCCCATCCCGAGTCTCCCCTGGTAATTTGAACCCACAATCCAGTGGGTATTGTTGTCTTGTCAACTGCTCCCTCGACTTTGATTCCAAGACTTACCTCCGATTCTACCGTTGTCGAGGGATATGCTAATGTTAACTGAATCTTGGAACGATCTTGTTTTTTAACTATTTTAGGAATTGCTTTTGTAGATGCAAATAACGCTGCTCCTCGTGCTACTGCAGTCATCGGATCAATCTTTACATCAATTCTTTCACAGATCTCTTTTTTGACTTTTTCCCTGAGTATGGGCATATATGTCGGGCCACCAATCATCAATACAGTATGTAAATCAGAGCATTGAACCCCTGCCTTACTGATTAGGTCTTTAGATATGGCTATAGCTCTATCGATGAGCGGTTCAATAAGCGTTTCGAGATTCAGGCGTTCGATTTGGATGGGCATGTCAATCAATTTCCCATTCCTATCGCTCCAACGAGGATCGTCCAATTCGAGAATGCATGAGTCTTGATCTGAGAGGTCTATCTTTGCTCGTTCGGCATAGGGTTTCCATGTTTGGCGAAATTCCATTAGCATTGTTTCATTATTGATAATGTTATCTATTTGAAAGTTATCGCTCAGTCGGGGCAGTATTACTTCATCGACTAGCAACCAATCCATATTCTTCCCACCCAAGTGATTATCTCCAGCGTGGTCGACGACCTTCATTATTCCTTCTTCCATTCTGACCAATGCCGCATCAAAAGTTCCACCACCGAAGTCAAACACCAACCACATTCCATGAGATATCTTCTGATCGCTGAGGAATGCCAACGATGCAGCAATCGGCTCCTGTAAAAGTTCACAGTATTGAAATCCTGCGATACTAGCAGACCTACGCGTGGCTTCTATTTGAACCTGATCAAAGTCTGCTGGAACAGTAATAACAACAGATGAGAATTCTTCGTCTTTTACCGCCAACTTTAGTTGTTTGAGCACTTCTGCGGATAATTCCTCGGAAGTATATTTCCTGTCTGCGTGATTTGAGTAATAGAGTTTATCCTCACCCATTGTTCTTTTAAATTCGGAGAATGTATTCTCGCTTTCTTCCTTGCTTTTGAATAGAGCTTCGTAAGCTCTATCTCCGACTAGCATCTGCCCTCTTTTAGTGAAGTATACGCAGGATGGCATTATCGTTTTCTGAAACGGCGCATGCCTAAATATGTTTATTATGCCTTTCTCCATTCTTGCTATCGATGAATTTGTAGTGCCGAGGTCAATACCATAATCTATCGTCTGTCTGGACATCTCTCACTCCTGATCCTGATCTATTTTTTGACACCAACTGCAAGCTCGACTTCTCCATGGCCAACCACAACACCATTAAATAGTAACTGTGGTTCTATCATCCGGTTGATGATCTGTGATCCTTGTTCTAGGTCATCTCTCTCTATAGTATTTGTAATTTTTACCGTAAGTTCGTCTAGATATGGACTACCTGACAAATCGTTTATAATATATCCTCTCTGATTAAGGTCATCTTCGAGACGATTCAGGGCATTCTTTAAAGCGGGCAGTCCCTTCGTGCTTTCATCCATACTTTCGATTCGTTTTCTCATTCTGTATATTTCGCTGCCTACTCTAACTGGAAATGCATGTCCCTCTTTTGTTATGTCCTGAGTGCTAAATTTCGGGATGTTTTGAGCAGTATCAATTTGCTTGTTCAAGGTAGCAACCAAAACGGAATCCTGCTCAATAATCTTTTCCAATAGCTGTGTTCCCGCAATTTTTTTTCTTGCATACAGTGCCCCGATAATTATCACTACAATTATTGCAACCACTGCAGAAAACAATGCTTTTGTCCTATATTCTAATTCATCCTGAAGCTTTTTCGTCTGCTCTGCAAAGTTGATGTCTACAGAGCGGATATCGGCTTGTAAAGACTCATTTATTCTTTTCAATGATTTTATATCTGCTTGAAATCCATCATATTGACGTCCAAGGGCATATCTTAATTTTTGTTGATCCATCTTTAACTTCTGTATTTCATCTTTCATGTCGTTCTGCTGTGCAAGTAATTGCGAATTTCTTTCGCCAATTTGAGACATCTCTTGACTACCTTGTGCTTTGATGAGTTCATTTTCTGCGCCATAAGCGGTTAGAGACATAGATAGTATAAACAGTGATAGAAATACTCTGATAGTATTAATCATTGCGATAATCCTCAAATATAGGTTTTTCTATCTTAGCCTTGTTCTAGCTTCAGCCCGAATTCGCATCATCTGATTAGGTAATTCTGCCTGCACAGATTCAAGTGATCCTCTCCGAAATTTAAATTGCGAGCACCGAGAGTTGTAGTCATTTATATAATTGTTGAATATCATGATTTCCCGACTGTCTCTTGCGTCAACCATTTCCCTCATCGATTCCAGACACGCCTCTTCAAATACACAGTATCTTATCTGCGGTATTGTAAATATGAGGTCTTTCCCAATGGGAGGCTTTTGCACGGCTTGTGAATCTGGAGCTGGTGCGGGAACTGGAGCTGGTGCAGGTACTGGCACCGACATCGAAGCTGGCGCTGGCGCAGGTGCTGGCCTAGGAGGAGTAGGCTTTGGTGATTGGAATTCTCTTTCAATAGATGACCCGAAAAACATGTACGCGAGAATAAGTATAGATATGCAAAGATGCCATTTATCAAAAGTCCTAAACGGCACCTTACCTATAAACCTGTAGGAATCCGGACCCGCGTCAATTACTCTATATCTTCCCAGAGGGAATATCGGAATGGCAAAAAATACAAAATACCTTGTAGTCTCGTATGAATTTGAATGAGAATCATAATTTGAGCGTCCATACAGCGTTGTGCCGATGCCATTAATTGTGTGCAGTCCAGGAGCTGCATTAATCGGTTCGACACTCTTCCATATTTTCTCTCCTTCAACATTCTTTTTGACAATATTTATATTATTTTCACATCTTTCCTTCAACGCTGTTCCGACAATGAAGGATCTGGATATTTCACAGAGCTTCTGACTATTTGTCCATTGTTTAGTCTTATTTCCATATTCTATCGCTCTATCAAGGATCAAATTACCAATTTTATCGCCATACGACTCAATAATGAAAGAATCGTTAGTCGGCTTGAGTAACTCAAAAGGTGTTTTGATTACATCGCAGAAGTTTATAGTTTCTTTTAATAATTTTTCGTAATCGTCACCTATATTGATGTTCGTATATGCGCTGCAAAGATTATCAATAATTGAGGTTATTTTAATTGAATATCTCTCTTGGACATCGGTTATCACACTCTCTGGCAAACTGCTCTTGAGCGTGCCGAGAACTTGCCTAATTTTATCTAAATCATTGCTAGCTATTAATTTATCAAAGACAGGGATAACGAGATGATTGAAATATTGATTCAAAGAGCGAACAACCTCAGCATTATTACCGTTTTCGATTAATTCTTTGTCACATTTTGAAATATAATTCAGAAGATCGCCAGATTTTATGAATTCACCCCAGTATTTAATCGATGACTTTAAGTGCTCCCCTTCATTGAGAGGGTCAGTAATAATTAAAATGCTTTCTAGAGTCGCTAGATTCTTTCTATGATAGGTATCGAGTTGATGAGAAGATGCTGACCATACTGTTCTTGCCTTATCGACATCGCCTTGGTTTAGCGCGCGCAATGCCAATTTATCCAATTCGCTGAATGCCCAAAACCAAGCTACAACATCAGCTAATTTTGAAGTCTTCGTATCCAAAGTTCTTTGAGCATGATTAGTAGCTTCTTTGCTTCGAACTACATCTCCCAATATCCTTATGTCGGAATCATATTCAGGAGATTGACCTATAGCTGTAAAAGTATCAATCTCCTCGACTCTCCCGAATATGTCTCTTTTTGAGGCAGTCACAGGAAGTCCAAGTGTTCTGAATGAATTATTAGTTATATAATGAAAATGCACTGCTCTATTTGCTTTGGAAGAGGATATTTTAGTCTCCGGTGGTGAATTTGAAGGGATTTCCTTATGAGCAGCATCTCTCGTTGTTCCATCAGACACTAATTTTTCATAGAAGGCTTGCCAGTTGGTGCTATCCATCATTCCATCTCTCTATCAGTATGTGGAAATCGACGCCTTTCAATATTCTGAATGAGCTTTATGCTTCATCCAATTCTCCCGATACAAACTCGCTAACTCAGATGACTTGATGATGAGCACATTCTCCGAGTTCTGGGTTTCAGCTGACTTCGAGAAATTGAAGGAACCAGTAATCACCGTCTCCTGGTCGATGATCATGACCTTGTCGTGAGCTCTTGCGTGAGTTGAATCAATGTAGGCAGGAATGCCCTGATTTGCGAAGAATGTAGCAGGAGAATATCCATCTTTCTTCTGGCCCTTGTCCAGGATGACGAACACCTTCACTCCCCTCTTGTGTGCACCCAGTAAAGCTTTGGCTATGGGCTCAGAAGTGAAGATGTACGCCTGGACGAGGATCTCTGACTTGGATTTGCTGATGGTTTCTATGATCGCGTGAGTGCAACCGCCATTCGGGCTGAAGTAGACATGGACAGGGGTATCCTTGGGAAGGATGATATCAGCTGCATTCACGGAGGTAAAAAGGAAGGGTATTGCTATTAGCGAGACGAATAATTTGAATGTTGCCAGTTTCAACTTCCCCATCTTCGACCCCCAAGACAAGAACAGGAAGTGATAAAACAAGTCACACATCAAAGAAGCAACGACTATTTCCCCCGATCAACCCTCTCCCTTATACATGCAATTAATGTTCTTAAATCAGCTTCTTCAAGTTGGAGTAGAAATTCCAGGTAGGCGTCTGTCTGCAGCAGTCTCTTGAGAATAAAGACGAGATCTTCCTTTGCCATCCCT
>Ga0255344_1006775_pt1 | contig 10219 bp, 8 predicted proteins | sample wastewater_treat_5_FD_192414 | JGI IMG/M metagenome (GOLD analysis project Ga0255344, IMG submission 192414) | Wastewater microbial communities from Lulu Island WWTP, Vancouver, Canada - plant18 | ecosystem: Engineered > WWTP > Wastewater > Unclassified | place: Canada: Vancouver, British...
TGTTGTCAGCAGGATTCACCTCGATAGTATAATCGGAAGGCTCCATATTTCGGCTTTTGTAATTGCCTATCTGGTCGTATGAGCTTACGTTGTACCACACAGCGAGGACTGTCTCCCTGTCCTCTGTCGGGACCATCGACAGGTCGTAAGCGAGATAATCAGGGGAAGTGCCTGTCCAGAAAGAGAAGTAATGCTCGTCATTGGCGGCGGCTGCTGTATAGGGATTTGCGCCCGAATAAGCAGGAACTCCACGGCTTATGACGGGGTTAGGCTGAACCGAAGCAACAGCGTTGAGTGCGGCTGAACAGGTGAGTGCCACAGAACAGCCAACGACAGCTGACAATTTTTTGAGATTTTTTTCATAGCTTTCTCTCCTTTAAATTATAAACGCTCTCTGTATAAGACGTTCCACAGTTGAGCTTTGTAATTTTATTATAGCATAGATTTAAGCATTATTCAATAGCTTTGCTATAATTTAGGCAATAATTGAATTAAAAGTGTATTAAATGATACAAAATATACTCTCAGGAGAATCAAGCAATACAAAAAAGCCACAGTGCAATAACACCGTGGCTTTATGTATATTATAAAATCGTCTGAACACTTGCAGATCAAGCCTGCTTATAGATAGAACCGTCTTCGATGCTGTGGAGAACGCCTGCGCAGAGTTCCTTCCACTGAGCAACTTCGTTCTCATCGTAAGAGATGACCTTCTTAGCCCATGTGCTGCAGTGTGCGCAAGCATTAGGAGCTGTCTGGCCGGGCTCGAGGATGTCGTTGACACAGAGTGACTGTCCGCACTTGTTGTTGTGGATGAAGTGCTCGAGGAATCCGTCAAGCTTCTTGTTGTCAACGTAAAGCTTAGGAAGATGCATTGTTCTGCCGTAAGCCATCATTGCCTCAGGCTTGAGGAGATCCATCCATCTCATGTTAGGAACACCGGGAGGAGGACCGCCAGCAGGCATACCTGCGGGAGGAGCTGTGATGCCGTTTGCCTTAGCCCATTCTTCAGGCTCGCCGGGTCTTGGAGGTCTGCCTTCCATTACCCATGGAGGAGGACCGCCTGCAGGCTTGCCCATTGGAGGAGCACCGGCAGGTTTACCCTGAGGAGCAGTGCCCTGTGGGTTAGCAGCATCGGGTGGCAGTGTAGCGATAGTCTTAGCCTGTGGCCAGTTTACGATATCGAGGAGGTTTCCGTCGTAAGACTCTTCCATGTAGCCCTTAACAACTCTGTGGAGGAAGTCTGTAGTTCTTGTTCTGTCGATGAGCTTGATAGAGAAGTTCTTGTTGCCTGTCTCTTCAGCAAGCTCTCTGTAGTAGTGAACATCCTCAGGACGGATGAACTCAGCTGTAAGGATAGCAGCAGGAGTTGTTACCTTCTTGTATGCACAGTTTACCAGTGAGTAGTCCATAGAGAACTTCTCAGGATCGGAATGACCGACGAAACATCCGTGAGCAAGACGGAAAGGACATTCTCTGAGGCAGAGGTTGTTAGCGATAACACGGAGGTGAAGATCAGTATCCTTATACTGTGTAAGGAGGTTTCTGAGGATATCGAATCTTCTGTTGAAGCCGTGGTCGAGAGTGATCTCGTCAACGCCCCAGTTTCTCCAGTACTCGATGTGCTGGATAGTTGTAGGATATGCATAAAGACCGAGAGTGATGAAAATATCCTTGAATTCTCTCTTTGCATACTTGATGAGGATAGGTGAGTTGAGAGTGAAAGCTCTGATACCGAGGTCATACATCTGGTGCATGAAGTCACGGATCTGCTTACCTACAACAGGATCTATCTCGTTCTGATCCATTGAGAGAGGATTGATCAGGTAGTTGAAAGTGATGTCACGCTTCTTACATTCCTGAACATAATCAGCCAGCTGATCAAGAGTGAAGTCAGGGATGATAGAAGCAGTACGGCCGCCCGGGAGGCCATCGTGCTTGAGCTTACCGAAGAAGCTGTTGATAGCGTGCTTTTTGTCGTACTGATCGACAAAATCAAAAAGCTTGTAATCAAAGTTACAGCCAAGATCGAATGAAATTGAATCTGTGTTCAAAAGAACATCTCCTTTTCAGTTTTTTTCATATACGCAAGGATTATACAAACAATAATATTATACCCTTTTTATACAAATAAGTCAATATTTCCCGATGAGATTATTTATCAGAGGTTCAAGGGTATTTTGTCAAAAACCGACAATGAGAGGATATAAGATTTGATAACAGTGCTGATATTTAGGGCGACACCGCACAAAGCCCGCCTGACGGCTTTGCACTGAATCTGCGGACATATTTTCCGTCATCTTGCACAGAAATCCCTTGACATACGATAGTATGCCTGCGGAATTTCTATACAATCTGACGAAAAATCTGTCACAGCATCTTCAGCACAAGCTTTGTGCGGTGTTGCCTTAGTTTACTATTTAAGTGTTTAAGTGTGGCTGTTTTATAAAAAGACAAGTATTATTTTTACCATTATGTGCAACAGCCGGAAATACATTTAAGTAATTCGGCTGTCTTTATCAGTTATGAAGGACTCTCCACAGTTCCTGCGCCACGGCGATGCTGACACCTGCCGTAACAGCAAGTTCATCAGGAGTCGCCTGAAGGAGGTTTGCCCTTGTTTTGTACTTCATCATCAGCTTTGCGGCCTTCTTCTCACCGATACCTTTTACCGTGAGAAGTTCCGAACTGTAGGTCTTTTTCTTGTGTTTGGAGTGCATGAACGCCACAGAGTAGCGGTGGACTTCGTCCTGTATCCTTGTAACAAGGTCGAAAGCGGAACGCAGCCCGTTTATCTGGATCTCACGGCCTCCCGTAGCAATTGCACGGGTGCGGTGCTTGTTGTCCTTGACCATGCCGAAAAGCGGGATATTCAGCCCCAGTTCACGGAGTATGGGCGCAACCGCATTTACGTGGCCCTTGCCGCCGTCAAGGAGTATCAGGTCCGGTGTGCGTGTGAAGTATTCGTCGCCCTCCTGATTGACGATATGCATAAGCCTGCGTTTCAGCACCTCATGCATACTGCCGTAGTCGTTCTGAAGTTCCTGTTCTTTCACGGTGAACCGCTTGTAGGCTTTTTTCAGCGGTCTGCCGTCCTCGAAAACCACCATTCCAGCAACCATTGATTCGGATGAAAGGTTGGAGATATCGTATGCTTCGATATAGCGTGGCGGCTTGGCAAGTCCGAGACTTTTCGCAAGCTGTTCGAGAGCGATGACTTCTTTGCCTGTGCGGTCATTTTTTATAGCGGCATACTCGGCGCTGTTGTTCTTGGCAAGGCGGAGAAGTTCAAGCTGACGGCCTTTCTGCGGTACGTGGAGTTTTGTCCTGCGTCCCGACTGCTGTTCCATCATGGCTGTGATAAGTTCCGCATCATCGGGCATATGGCCGATTATGACAGTTTTCGGAATGTCCTGCTTGCCGTAGTAGAAATTCTGCATGAACTGAGACAGAAGGTCTTCTGTACCGTCGGGCTTTTCAAGTTCAAACACAGCCTTGTCGTAAAGGCGGTTTTCACGGTACATCAGCACCGAAACGTACACGCCGTCGTAATATTCGGCGATACCGATGATATCGGCGGAATCCACACCGCTGTTTATCATTTTCTGCTTTTCGGCAGCTTTTTTCACAGCAGTGATGCGGTCACGAAGCATGGCGGCCTTTTCAAATTCCAGATTCTCTGCCGCCTGATTCATTTCTTCTTCCATCCGCTCAACGGACTGTGCGCTTCCGCTTCTGATGAATTCCACAGCCTGTTCAACGGCATTGTTGTATTCCTCACGGCTTATCCTGCCACGGCAAACGCCCATGCACATCTTTATATGATAGTTGAGACATGGCCTGCCTTTGCCGATATCCTGCGGAAATTTCCTGTGGCAGGTGGGCAGCATGAACACACGGTTGGCCTCACTGACAGCTTCTTTAGTGATGAAGCCGCTGGTGTAAGGTCCCAGATAGCGGCCGGGCTGAAGCGTGTTTTTTTCGTTGGTTATGCGTGGATACTCCTCATCGGAAATGCGGATGTAGTGGTATCCCTTGTCATCCTTCAGCAGGATGTTGTACTTGGGCTTATGCTGCTTTATAAGGCTGCATTCGAGAAGAAGGGCTTCATATTCGCTGTCCGTGACGATGAAATCGTAGTCGTAGACATTTGACACCATAGCCGCAACTTTAGGCGTATGGTCGGGATTTTCACGGAAATAGCTGCTGACGCGGTTGTGGAGATTCTTGGCTTTTCCGATGTAGATTATGTCGCTCTTCTTATTTTTCATTATATATACTCCCGGCGAGACCGTAAGCTTAGAGGTCTTGTCACGGAGATAGGGCAGACGTGGGTTCATATTTCACCTTCTGTTATTGCCTGTCAAAGTATTTCTTGCCGCTGTTGGGACGGAAATAGGTACGGATATAGCCGTCCTTTGAGAGGACGACAAATTCATTGGTAGCTTCGATGTAGTAGACTTCGTCGCCGTCCTCTTTTTCATATTTGAAAAGTGCATCATCGTTGTTGATAACATCGCTGGCACCGCTTTCGTACTTTTCGGGGGTATTGTAATCGAAATCGCCGTCAAACTCTGCACCATGCTTTTCGTAGTGCTGATTCAGCAGCTTTTTACTGCGGAAGTGGTACTCCACATATGAATCATCAACTACGGGATATCCCTCATCAGCGGATGTTTCGCTTTCGGTGGGAGCGTCGGTTTCGGCTTCGGTAACAGCTTCCGTCTCCTCTGTCTGAACAGTATCAGCTTCGGAAGCGGTCTCAGTTTCGGTGACAGCTTCGGTGATGGTGACTGTGATAATGGGAGTATCAATGATATCCACGGTAGTTGAGCGGGTGCCGCAGCCTGTAAGCAGGACTGCAAATGCAGCAGCTGCCGCAGATATGCTTTTTATCTTGTTCATGGCTTTCTCCTTTCGTAACATGATTTTTCATTGGCTTTTATTAATGCGGCGATAAAAGGACGATATATTTTTCGTCGGTCAAGCCGAGGCGAGTGCTTGTTAAACAGCCGTGTGACATAGCTTTGCTCGTCACACTACTTTTCAGGGAGGGCGCTGCCCTCCCAACGGTCGCCCGTACCCTCTGTCACTTTGTGACATCTCCCTGCACTGTAGGGAGTCACCCTCGTACACCCACCTGCCAAAGGGAAGTACATTCCCTTTGGAATCCCGATGTCAGGCGGCTGCGCCGCTTTTTTTGATTTATTATTTTATAGTATCTTCCATGCTCATGCAAGCTGTCATATATCGTAAGTATCGAGGAAATTATGCGCTTCACCGTGCTGTTTGTAAGCTATCACGGTGCTGAGATTGACATTCTCCACACTGCGGAAGATGTTCTTCTCGACCTGCGGATTGACCTTTTTCAGCTCAGCGATAAGATTCTTGACTTCCAGTCTCTTTGAGACCGAGCGGCTGTCGGGTGCGCAGGTAGTGCAGGTGTCGGTGAATTTGCAGGCGCACTGAATGAAGTGCAGGTCGTTGTAGTCTCTCCAGTGCTTTATCTCGTCCTCACGCACAAGATAAAGCGGACGTATCAGCTCCATGCCCTCAAAGTTGGTGCTGTGGAGTTTCGGCATCATGGTCTGCACCTGACCGCCGTAAAGCATACCCATTAGTATAGTCTCGATAACGTCGTCGAAGTGATGACCGAGAGCGATCTTGTTGCAGCCCAGTTCCTTTGCCTTGCTGTAGAGATATCCACGGCGCATACGGGCACAGATGTAGCATGGATTCTTCTCGATATTGTAGACCGAGTCAAATATAGTTGATTCAAATATGTGTACCGGTATAGACATTGAACGGGCATTATCCTCGATAACACGGCGGTTTTCGGGACTGTAGCCGGGGTCCATAACAAGGAACACCACCTCAAAGGGGAACTTATCGTGACGTTTCAGTTCCTGGAAAAGCTTTGCCATGAGCATTGAGTCCTTGCCGCCCGAAATACAGACAGCTATCCTGTCGTTGGGCTGTACAAGCTGATATTCATTTATGGCTTTGGTGAACTTGCACCAGATGGACTTCTTGAACTTCTTGCGGAGACTCAGCTCCACCTGTTCGGTTATGGAGCGGTTCTCCATTTTCTCACGGAGCCATTCCGCATAGCCGCCGTCAAGGTCGTAGGCATCGAAGCCCATGTCACACAGCTGATCGGCGATATCGCCGCTTATGATACCGCTTTTACAGCAGATTATCAGTTTTTTGTCCTTTGGCAGTTCAGCGGTGAGCACATCATTCTGCGGAATATTCACTGCACCGTCCATATGGCCGTATTCAAATGCAGATGCGTCACGTATATCTATAATAGTATAGCTGTCCGCACTGAGTTCACGAAGCTGTGCGGAAGTGATCTTGTTACTCATATCAACACCTCTGTATAAGTATACCACATTTATAGGCGTTTGTAAATATAGTGGTTAGTTATTAGTGAGCAGAGAACAGTGAGCAGAAAGCAGAGAGAGTAAGCGAGATTACGAGCGAATCGTGTAAGTGGCCGGGCTGACGTCCACGCAAATCAATTTTCAAAATAAAATGTCATGTTACGAATGATTTTTGTAGGGGCTGCCTTCGGAGGCCCTCCTGATTATTGCAAGGACTGCCAAAGGCAGCCTCTACAAAATATTATTTACAAAATTGATTTCCGTGCTGACATCAGCTCGGACTGGACAAACTAAATGAACTATGCTATAATACTATACAGTAAATTATTTGGAGGTACTATGATAACAGTTAGTAATGTGAGCGTTCAGTTCGGAGGCTCGACACTTTTCAAGAATGTAAACCTGAAATTCACAAACGGCAACTGCTACGGTGTGATCGGTGCAAACGGCGCAGGCAAGTCAACTTTTCTCCGTGTGCTCTGCGGTGAACTGGAGCCTGCTTCGGGCGAAGTCGTAATGCCCAAGGAGGAGCGTCTCAGCGTACTCAAGCAGGACCACTTCGCATACGATGAGTATACCGTTCTCGATACGGTAATTATGGGAAATGCCCGACTTTACGAGATAATGCAGGAAAAAGACGCACTCTACGCAAAGGAGGACTTCACAGAGGAGGACGGTGTAAAAGCTTCGGAACTTGAAGCAGAATTTGCCGAACTCAACGGCTGGGAGGCTGAATCAGACGCATCAAAGCTGATACAGGGTCTGGGACTTTCCGAGGATATCCTCTATACTCAGATGTCACTGCTTTCGGGTAACGAGAAGGTAAAGGTGCTTCTTGCACAGGCACTTTTCGGCAACCCTGATATCATACTCCTCGACGAGCCTACAAACCACCTTGATATAGACGCTGTAAGATGGCTGGAGGAATTCCTTTCCGAGTATTTCGGTACAGTCATAGTTGTATCCCATGACCGTCACTTTCTCAATAATGTCTGCACACACATCGTTGATATCGACTACAATAAGATCAAGATGTATGTCGGAAACTACGAATTCTGGTACGAATCAAGCCAGCTGATACAGCGCATGATAAAACAGCAGAACAAGAAGAACGAGGAAAAGATAAAGGAACTCAAAGACTTTATCGCACGATTTTCTGCAAATAAATCCAAGTCAAACCAGGCAACATCACGCCGTAAGCTTATCGAAAAGCTGACAGTTGAGGAACTTCTCGCATCCAGCAGACGCTATCCCTTCATCGGCTTCGACATGGACAGAGAGCTTGGCAAGGACGTTATACAGGTGGACGGCATCTCCAAGACAGTTGACGGAGTGAAACTGCTCAACAATGTCAGCTTTACACTTGGACGTACCGACAAGGTCGCTTTCATCGGTGAAAGTGAACAGGCAATAACAATGCTGTTCAAGATACTCATGGAAGAGGAGCAGCCCGATGAGGGAAGCTTCAAGTGGGGCGTATCTGTTACAACTTCATATATGCCTGTTGACAACGGTGAATACTTCAACGGCTGTGAACTTTCCATCCTTGACTGGATAAGACAGTATTCCGTAAAGGACGAGACTGAGACATATCTCCGTGGATTCCTGGGACGTATGCTGTTCTCGGGCGATGACGTATACAAGCCTGTAAATGTGCTTTCGGGAGGCGAAAAGGTAAGATGTATGTTCTCACGAATGATGCTTTTCGGCTCGAATGTGCTTCTTCTCGACAGACCGACAAACCATCTTGACCTTGAAAGCATCACAGCAGTCAACAACAGCCTTGTGAATTTCAAGGGAGTTGTACTTCTTGCGTCACACGACCATGAGATACTCCGGACCACCGCAAACCGCATAATCGAAATAACACCCGATGGCTGTATCGACAGACAGGGCACATATGAAGAATATCTTGATTTCAAGAAGAATCAGGGATAATTTATTGTAGGGGCGGATAATATCCGCCCTTTTCAGTTTGTCGAAAAAATGATTTGGGGACGTCGAGGACGCCGTCCCCTACAAAACATTCAGGCAGAATAGTTACATTGTAGGGGCTGGCGCACTTAACACGTGCCCTTCCCCTTTGTCACTGCGTGACATTTCCCCACACTGTGGGGAATCACCCGACAGCCCATTGTTTTACAATGAAATATGACTTTTGACAAGCTGTAGAGCGGATAATATCCGCCCTTTTTATTGCGCAAAAATTTCCTTTGATAAAAAAGACGAAGCGTGTCATAATACTATCACGGCATCAAAAAATCAACTCAAAGGAGAAACAACAATGAGCAATAATAGCAATAATAACAGCGGAGTAATGACACGGAAGGGCAGAGACGCACTTGAAAAGTTCAAGATGGAGTCTGCTTCAGAGCTTGGTGTAAACCTCAAGGACGGCTACAACGGCGACCTCACATCCCGTGAAGCAGGTTCTATCGGCGGCCGTATGGTTCAGAAGATGATCAACGCATACAAAATGCAGTAGGCAGGGACGCCCCTGCCGGCGATCACGATTCGCTCGTAAACTCGCTTACTTCTGTAAGAACGATGAGTCTCAGGTCGCTCGACGGCAAGCTTTGTAGGGAACGCCGCCCTCGGCGTTCCACACCGAGCGAGCGGCTTGTGTAGGCTGAACCGTCTTCCATTAGCGTGAATGCAGGGGCCGCCTTTGGCGGTCCTCGGATATCATGCAAATATGGTTGAAATAATGTAGGGGCGCACATTGTGCGCCCTTACTTTTCTTTATTTGTTCATAAGCCACATAATAGCGAAACTAACGCCAAAACCGACGATACCGCTGACAACACCGAACATGACTTTCTGGAAAGTGGTATATTTTTTACGTTCAGCTTCGATCTCGTCAAGGGGCTTGCCGTCCATAAAGGCGGATATTTCCTTATATGTCTGGATGTTGTAGGACTTCTTCAGCTTTTCTACCTTTACGCATACCGCTAAAGTAACAGCGACGATGGCGGCCCATATCACGATACCGATCAGACCTGCACTGAAAAGCGGCACAGGTGATATTATCATGATAAGCATAAGCCCTGTCATTATCCATGCCCATGTGTTAAATTCCTTGACTTCATTGTTGTTGATCTCGTTTTTCATTACTTCAACATCTCCTTTAATTAATTCGTCAAGAGAAATGTTAAATATATTTCCGAGAAGCGCCAAACTATGAATGTCGGGATAGCTTTTATTGTTTTCCCAGTTGGACACTGTCTGACGGCTTACGAAAGCTTTTTCAGCCAGCGCCTCCTGCGACCATCCGTTTTTAGTACGGTGTTTTTTGATCTGATTTCCGACTTCCATCAGTTGACCTCCTCGTGATGATTGTTTTCTCCTGACTGACACCAGTATACCAGTTCCGGAGCATGAAGTCTATCATTTGTTTTTTACATTGCGGCATTTTTTGCAAAATCTCTTTGATATTCAGCGGAAAAATGATGTAAAAGCGCTTTTACATAACGTAAAATAGCCTGTCAAGTGCCTTTGACATTCCAAAGGAAGTTCATCATTCAACAGGACGCAGAGAAGCTGATCGAAGAATGAGCGACACAGAAAGCACATAAAGCTGTCCGCCTGTCGTGGACGATCATGTGCTGTAGCCGATGATCGAAAAAGCCGAGTCACGGTTTATCTCGTCGCCGTAATAGCCGTCGCTGTTATATGTTATGCTGTCGAATCCGTGAGCGGCAAGGGTATTTGTAAGAGCGTTCTGACAGTTGTAAGATGAGAAGCCGATGGCATCAATAGGGTCAGTGCCCGAAGCGGCAGTGCTTCGTCCTCCGCTTCCGCAGTAGTAGATGCCCCACCTGCAATAATTCTGC
>Ga0255344_1006780_pt1 | contig 10216 bp, 7 predicted proteins | sample wastewater_treat_5_FD_192414 | JGI IMG/M metagenome (GOLD analysis project Ga0255344, IMG submission 192414) | Wastewater microbial communities from Lulu Island WWTP, Vancouver, Canada - plant18 | ecosystem: Engineered > WWTP > Wastewater > Unclassified | place: Canada: Vancouver, British...
ACGATTGTCGCCCAATAATGAAGACATTCAACACAATATCGCTTTCGTTAATCAAAGTTTTGTTGATAAAATTGACGTTCTACCTTCACTATTTCTTGTTCGCTGGTGGAACTCTCTCTCGCATAGCCAAACGTCACGTAACTGGGCAATCCTCAGTATCGTTTTTTCGTTTCTCTTTTTTGCATCGCTCATCGGCATCCTATTTAGTCAAAAGAAGTGGCTTCGCTCACTCTCTCTTTTACTATCCTTTGTTTTTCTTTTTACGCTTATTTTGAGTATTATCTTTGCTAATCGAGAAAAGAATCGATGGAACGATGTCCCCGAAGCTATTGTGATGCAAAGTGTTGTGAGTGTAAAGAGCTCCCCCGATAACTCAAGCAACGATCTCTTTGTAATTCACGAAGGACTAAAAATCAAAGTAACCGACCGACTTCAAGATTGGATTGAAATTAAGATTCCAAGCGGCGAGAGGGGATGGATTCAGGTTAAAAATATTGAAATTATATAACTTTAAAAACTAAATAAATAAGTCATGATGGACAGTACAAACATTAAAGAATTGAACGAACGTATTCAGCAGGAGAGTTCTTTCGTTGACATCATCAACATGGAAATGAATAAAGTGATAGTGGGACAAAAGATGATGATAGAACGACTTTTAATCGGTTTGCTTTCTAATGGACATATCTTATTGGAAGGGGTACCGGGACTTGCAAAAACTTTAGCTATCAAATCGTTATCCAGTATCATCGATGCTAAATTCAGTCGTATTCAATTTACACCGGATTTACTACCTGCAGACGTGATTGGAACGATGATTTACAACCAAAAAAATGAAGATTTCTTAGTAAAAAAAGGACCTATTTTTGCTAATTTCATCTTAGCTGATGAGATAAATCGAGCCCCTGCAAAAGTACAGAGTGCTTTATTGGAGGCGATGCAAGAACGTCAAGTAACTATTGGTGAAAAGAGTTATCAGTTAGATGAACCTTTTTTAGTGATGGCAACGCAAAACCCTATAGAACAAGAAGGTACGTATCCACTTCCGGAGGCACAGGTTGACCGTTTTATGCTAAAAGTAGTAATTCCTTATCCCAATAAAGAAGAGGAAAAAGCTATTTTGCGTCAACATCTGCTTGCTAATTACCCGACTGTTAATACTGTTTTAAAACCGGAAGATATTATCAAAGCAAGAAGTGTAGTAAAAGAGGTTTATATTGACGAGAAAATTGCAAATTATATTACTGACATTGTTTTCGCCACTCGTTATCCTTCTGAGTACAAATTGGGCAAATACGCAAACATGATTTCTTACGGAGCGTCTCCACGTGCAACAATTAATATGGCTTTAGCAGGACAGGCTTACGCTTTCATTAAACGCCGCGGATACGTCATTCCAGAAGATATCCGTGCCATTTGCCACGATGTGCTTCGCCACCGAATTGGACTGACCTACGAAGCCGAAGCCGAAAACATCACCTCCATTGATATTATTAACGATATACTCAATACTATAGAAGTGCCCTAAAATGCCACTTTAACTAAATTGTCGGTTGTATGGAATCTACAGAACTTATCAAAAAAGTTAGAAAAATTGAAATCCGAACAAAAGCTCTTTCGCAGCAAATTTTTTCGGGACAATATCATAGTGCCTTTAAGGGACGAGGTATGGCTTTCAGCGAAGTGCGACAATATAATTATGACGATGACGTCCGCTTTATTGACTGGAACGTAACCGCCCGCTTTAACCAACCTTATGTCAAAATTTTTGAAGAAGAACGTGAACTAACGGTTATGTTACTGATAGATGTCAGCGGTTCAAACCTATTTGGCACTCACGGACAATTTAAAGCCGATTTAATTACAGAATTAGCAGCCGTCCTCTCTTTTTCCGCTATTCATAACAACGATAAAGTGGGGGTTATCTTTTTTAGCAATAAAGTAGAGAAATTTATTCCCCCTAAAAAAGGGAAAAGCCACATTTTACGCATTATCCGGGAATTAGTAAGCTACACCCCTTCGCAAGTCGATACCAATATTAGCGAAGCCTTACGCTATCTCACAAACGTTATTAAGAAAAAGTGTACGGCTTTTATTATCTCCGATTTTATTGATTTGGATTTTGAACAAGCACTAAAAATTGCCTCCAATAAACATGATATAGTTGCACTTCATATTACCGATTTTCGTGAGATAAAAATGCACGATTTAGGGCTTGTAAAAGTCAAAGACCCGGAAAGCGGTTCATTCTATCTTGCTGACACTTCGGATATTAGAACACGAAGAGAATATGAAAAGTGGTGGAATAATTTGAGACAACAAAATAGAGAGATTTTTAAACGTACGGGAGTAGATGTAGCAACGCTACAGACAGGAGAAGATTACGTAAAAGAACTCTCCGAACTATTTAAACGTAGAGGATAAATTAGGGTTTGTTCTTTATTTGGAACGCCAACGCATACATTTTCATCTGTTTTATCATAGACGCTAAGCCATTGGAACGTGTCGGCGAAAGGTGGTCTTTCAGCCCAATCTCATCAATATAAGTTAGTTGCGTATTGATAATAGCTTCGGGAGTTTGATTTGACAAAACACGAATAAGTAAATTGATAATCCCCTTTGTAATAACAGCATCACTATCTGCCGTATAAATCACTTTTCCGTCTTTATACTCCGCATGTAACCAAACCTGCGACTGACAACCGGTAATCAAATATTGCTCGGTTTTATATTTCGGGTCAATTAAAGGAAGTGATTTCCCTAACTCAATGATATAATTATATTTATCCATCCAATCTTCAAAAAATGAAAATTCGGTGATAATATTTTTTTCTATTTCATTTATGTCCATATCTTAAAACTCTGATTTTTAATTCATTAACTTTTTCTGTCTCTCAAGAGATTGCTGATGCAAAAGTTCTAAAAATTTTTCAATAAATTGTAAAAAATTTTCATCTTTTAGAACAACTTCGTGATAACTATTGATAGCTTTCTGCCATTGTTGCGGTTGTACCAAAGGTAAATTATATTTTCTCTTAATCACTGCTATCTCATCAACAATAGACATTCTTTTTGCTAATAGTTCTGCTATTTGTGCGTCTATTCCTTCGATTAGATTACGTTTCACTCTCAACTCTTCCTCTCCGGGTTCAGTCGTTTGAGATTTAAAAACCAACGAAGAGAGGAGGGACTTAAGACGTTGAGGGGTAATTTGTTGTTCCGCATCACTTAGGGCTTGAGCAGGACAACAGTGTGTTTCTATCATTAACCCGTTAAATCCGTAATTTAAAGCTATTTGTGCAATTTTTTCAATATAACGAGCTTTCCCGGCAATATGAGAAGGGTCACAAATAAGAGGTATTTCAGGATACTTAACTTTAAAATCTATCGCCAACTCCCAAAGAGGATTATTCCGATAGATTTTCTCGTTATTGTCAGAAAAGCCACGATGAATAGCCATAACTTTATTAACACCGAAATTTAAAAACCGTTCAATTGCGCCCGTCCAGAGTTTAAAATCAGGGATTAACGGATTTTTAATCATAATTGTTATATCACTCCCTTGTGCTGCTTCCGCTAATTCTTGCACTACAAAGGGATTAACCACGGTGCGTGAGCCTATCCAAACGGCACGAATATTATTTTTAAGACATTGCTCAATATGTTTCGGTTTGGCAATTTCAACACAAACAGGAATTTTATAAATAGTACTCAACTCATCAAGCCAAGGTAGTGCCACTTCGCCAACACCTTTAAACGCATTGGGATTGCTTCTCGCTTTCCAAACGCCGGCGCGAAAATAAGAGAGCTTAATTTCACTATTTAAAAATTGTTTACCGAGTTGTTCTGCGGTCGAAAATAATTGTTCCTTACTCTCTGCCGCACACGGTCCCGCAATAATTATCGGATCCATGATGTAACTTTTTATAAATAAACCCTTGCAAAATAGTCATCTACAAGGGTTTTTGTGGAGCTAACTGGAATTGAACCAGTGACACACGGATTTTCAGTCCGTTGCTCTACCGACTGAGCTATAGCTCCGCTCTGAGAAATTTCAGACTGCAAAAATACATTTTTTTTTTATATAAAACATTTTTTATCTTTTAAAACTTTTTCTATCTTTGTTCTTTGTTAAAAGCAACATAAACATTAACTATTCTGTCATTATTAGTTGCATACGGTCTTCATATTTTAATAAAATTTTATAATGATTGCTGTTTTTCGATTTATTCACTCCCATTTTGTACGACTAATAGCGGGTTTGATATTTTTTATCAGCCTCTTCTTCGTACAAGTGAATAGAGTCGCCGCACAATGTACCATCACCATTGACATGTACGACTCGTGGGGCGATGGGTGGAATAATGCAGAAATTGACATCTATATCGGGGGGAGTTATTATACTTCCGTAGGATTAACTTACGGCTCAAACGGCACCTATACCTTTACCGTCCCCACAGGAAGTACAGTCTCCTTTTATTGGTATCCCGGCTATTGGGACGATGAATGTTATTTTTTTATTGATGAAGGATATAACACGCTATATTCCTGCTACGACGCTTCCTATTTACAAGGAACTTTTTTCACCTACACGTGTGGCGGTGGCGGCGGCGACCCTCCTGTAACCGTATGTACAAGTAATGTCGTTTTAAACATTAATGGAACTACGCCCGCCCCTCATTTAGAAGCTGACGGTTTCTACTATATTGATGTTTGTCCGGGACAAACTATCAATTTTGTAGCAAATGCCGTTCCGAACTCTTCAAATCTCACTTTTTCTTGGTCATTTCAACATTTTGTAAACCAAACCCCTGTTTCTCAAACAGCAACAGGACGTACGACATCATTCACTCCTACTGCCTCCACAGGTCATAATTTTATCGTTATGGTTGAAGATGCACAAGGCTGTAAAAGTTTTTTTACCGGACGCATTCGAGTCTCGGAAAATCCTATTGCTCACATAACACCCTCCGGCACCATCTGTGCGGGAAGTACCGAACAATTAACCTTGGGTTATGACCAAAATTCTATTATACAAGTCGAACCTATTCAAAACGAACAAGAGGTAAGCATGGGCATTGGAGGAGCCACCTTTATTCCCGATGGTCCGAACTGCCCGGACGCGTGCTACACAAGCTCCGTTATTTTTACCAATTTTTCAAATACCGATGTACTGCAAAATGCCTCAGACCTGATTTCTGTCTGTATTAACTTAGAACATACATACGCTGACGATTTATCTATCTATTTAGTTTGCCCTAACGGAAGCAGTACAATGTTACTGAATAATCACTATCTATGGCGATCAGGACTTATGTTTGGCACGCCAAACTTCTCTGATAATTCAGGAAATTACTGTACTTCCACCGGAAACCCACCCGGTGTAGGTTGGAACTATTGCTGGTCCCAAAATAATCAATTTAGCTACGGAAATAGTGGATTTTCAAATATGTACGCAGGCTTATCGTCAGGAGGATATGCTTTTGAAGATTATGCCTATAATGCCGGACATGACTATACCTATTATCGCTCTGAATACGGCTATACGCAACGGAGTGTCGATTCAACCCATCTTTCCTCAGGAACGCAATATTATGCACCTGTCGGCTCTTTCTCTTCGTTGGTCGGTTGCCCATTAAACGGCGAGTGGCAAATTCAAGTTTGTGATACTTGGGCAGGTGATAACGGTTATGTTTTTTCGTGGGAACTTAACTTCTCACCAAATCTCATTTCTCCGACATGGTCGTACAATGTTCCTATCGACCATGTGGATTGGAGTTGTAATTGGGCAACTATCGTTAATGACACTACCGTTAACATCTCCCCACCAATAGGCACTGCCCCGGGAAGTTACTCCTGTACTTTTACCATTCATGATGCTTTTGGCTGTACTTATTCCGACCAATATCCCATCGAAGTGAGTACTCCTACTATCACTTCTACTTCGGCTACAGACGCCATTTGCGGCGAACCGACCGGCACGGCAACCGTCATTTCTCCTAATGCAGTAAGTTATAGCTGGAATACAAACCCCGTGCAAACTACCGCAACAGCTACCGGATTAGCCGCAGGAAATTATATTGTTACCCTCACCGATGCACACGGTTGTACGGCAACGGCATCAGTTAACGTTCCGGGGTCTTCAGCTGATATAAATCTGGTTATTACTGCTTCGAGTCTCCATTTATGTCCCGGAGAAACGGCCACGCTAACCGCTTCGGGCGCTAATAGCTATGCATGGAATACCGGAGCAACAACCAGTTCAATTACCGTTACCGCCGGAACTTATACGGTTACAGGAAACGTGGACGGCTGTGAAGTTACAGAAGAAATTACAATAATGGAATCGCCACCGATGCAAATCACTTTTGATGTCGTTAATCCTATTTGTAATGACCCTAACGGAGAGTTGACCGCCAATGTAACAGGGGGCATTCCGCCATATCAGTATCGATGGAGTAACGGACAACAAACAGCGAGCATGCAAAATCTGCCCGCTGCAACCTATTTGGTTACCGTTACCGATGATTATGGCTGCACAAAAACTGCATCTATCGAATTAACAAGCACCGCTCCTACCGTTTCGGTTACCACCACTCAATCCCACTGCGGACAGTACGACGGAACCGCTATTTTACACATCTCCAACGGGATTCCTCCCTACTCTTACCAATGGAACTTGCCGGAAACAAACGAAGATACGGCTTTTAATCTTTGCGCCGGAACCTATTCGGTAATCGTAGAAGACAGTCTTTGTACTGTAAATTTCCAATTTAACATTACAGATGCTCCACTGCCCACTGCTTGTTTTGGAGTCAATCAAGTATACGCATTGTTAGGGACTCCCCTCTTTTTTATAGATTGCTCCTCGCCAAATGTTACATGGTTCTGGGATTTCGGAGACGGCACAACAACGACGATACAAAATCCTGACTATATCTACCCCGCTATTGGAGAGTATAATGTTATTCTAACCGTAACCGATATATTTGGCTGTACCAATACAATTAACAGAACTATTGTAATTTATGAAACATCTATCGTTTTTGTTCCTAATGCTTTTACTCCCAATCTTGATAGCAAAAATGAGGTTTTTATACCGACATTCTACAATGTCTCCGCCGACAATTATTCGTTAATCATTTATAATCGTTGGGGCGAAGAAATTTTTAGAACTACCGATATTAACAAAGGTTGGGACGGTACAATCAACGGGAAACCCGTTACAACAAATGCGGTTTTTGTATATGTACTTCATTATAGCGATTTAATGGGTGCTAAATTTATGAAAAAAGGAACGGTTACCATTGTTCGCACACCCCCCTATTAGTTTTCCACAATTCTAAAAATCCCCTGTCAAATTATCTCCTCACTCACTTAATTTTAAAATATTGTAAGCTAATTATTTAAAATTAGGAAGAAAAAATGAAAAAAGTTCTTGTTTACTATCTTTATTTACAAAAAAATGATATTTTTGCACATTATTAATCATTAAAAAATAAAAGTATGAAAAAAGTAATGTTATTAGCAGGAGTAATCTGCTTTGTATTAGCTTCTTGTTGTTCAAAAGAGGACAAATGTGCCAAAGAAGAAGCTACGGACACAACTTGCGCAAAAGGTGAAGCATGTTGTAAACACATGACGGAAGAACAAAAACAAGCTATCGCCGATTGGGAAGATTGGGTAAATATTGACGACGCAAGAAAAGAGGTTTTATTGCAAGACAGAAAAGCTAAATACGATCAATGTAAAGTAGAAAGAGAAAAGAGAAAAGCAGAAATGGAAGCAATTGATGCAAAAATGTCCGATTGGGATAACCTAACTATTGATGATAAGAAAGCTTTATTTGATGAATTTGACCAATTTGCTAAAGCCGGAAAACATCACGGAGATAAAGAAGGTTGTTGTTCAAAAGATAAAAAATAATAATAGTTGAGCCTATAAAAGGCTTCAGACTTCGAGAATTTTTCGATTTTCTAATAAAAAAGTGGGGCGAAAGCTCCACTTTTTTTGCAAAGTAACCGGAAAATTCACTTTGCTCGATAATAATGTTGACCGGAAAGAATCGGTTGACAGGAAAGAGGAGAGTGAACTGGGCGCCTCTCTGCCCGTTTTGCGTATTAGACCTCCTCTTTCATACATTGAAAATAGCCACTTAGAATCTTAGATCTTTAAATCTATTAAAAGTATTGGCCTACTTCAATAATAGTCAACCTTATCATCCTCGGCACAAAAGTACAAAAATTTTTCATTAACAATGATATTTTTGTTTAAAAAAATTATAGTTGCACTTTATTTAACAAATAGCAACGAAAAGAGTAAGATATCAAGGGATTTAGAATTATTCTAAGAAGATTAAAAAAATGTTATTCTTGATTAAGGGAAAAAAGTTGCTCCAAAAGAGGTCTAAATTTGGAAGAAAAATATCGAAATTCACATAAATACATTTTTTAGAGTCTATTTATTAAAATTCTCAGAGGAAAAGCACAATAAGGAAACATATTATATATTTATATTCTCGTTTTGCAATTCTTTTATGAATTTTATTTTTTATTAGGGCGTGCCCCCTCGCTGCGCTCGGGGTCGGCGCCCGGTTACAAGTCCGCGGGCACAAGCCGTGGGGACGCAAGGCGGCAAAAAGAGCTTACAAGCTCGCTTTTTTGCCGCCGCGTCCCCAGCGGCTTCCGCCCTTGCGGGCTTTCCACCTAAGCGCCTCACGCGAAGCCCGAGTGGAAAGATGAAAATTATAACATAAAAATTTTTTTATTATGTTTGCACTGTGGTTAATAAATTGTCCGAATAATAAGGGGGCAAGCCAGCTAAGATAAACTATAAGGCAAGTTTACTTGATTAATATTGAGTCTTTATTTGAATTATAATGGAATCTTCAAACCATGGTAGCGTTCCACTTTCCATAAACATATGAAAATAAAAGTCACATGGCATTAAGCCATTTCTGTTATTAAAAAACATAGCATTTTTTTCTAAAAATAAATCTTGTCTATCATAAGTAATTAATTTTTGACTTTTCACATCAATAACAAACCACATTTCAGGCGTTATAAACTCTTCCCATTCTGGATTTTGGTAGAATTGTTTATGCCCAAATATAAATGATTGGACACAAAAAATTGAATCTATTGGACTTAAGTCATCAGGCATTTGGGGTAATTCTGATGTATTTATGCTCCATGTATCAAACCCTTTCAGTTTTGTCAATTCAAAAGGTTTTATCAGAGGCATTCGCTGATAATCCCAGCCTGCGATACGAGTATAATAACTATCTATTTTTTTATCGTTCTTTTTACCCATAAAGTTGCAAGAATATCCAACAAAAACTATTAGAAGAACAATTAACAAATATCTCATTACGTTTAAATTTATTTTTTTAATTGATAACTCTTTTGCCAAGTGGCTTTTACCTTCATTTGATCATTTCCCCCTATTATATCATGATATAAAAAACCTGATATTTTTGTGACTGTATTATATGCTTCACTTCTTCCTTCTGATGGTCTTAAATCAAACACATCTTCAAAACTATGAGTTATTGTCATTTTCCCTTCCGCATTTACATTTATCAACGATTCAACCTTTACACTTCTTATTAACCAAGTTAGTTCATTTGTTGCAACTTTCCATGTGTCTATATATTGAGGGTTAAGTGGATCTTTTGCTTGTTCCCACATATCTCCTTCAGCTCTCTTTCCGCCCATTTGAATTACCTTATTCATTGAGTAAGAAAAATCTTCTTTCCCAAATCTTGGATCTGTCTTGGTCTTTTTAATTATTTCCGTTTCATACTTTATTGTAGCAGGATCGTTGGCTATTTTATCTAGTACTTTACCTTCTAAATTCACTTCGTCAGCTTGTAAGACTGACATAATGCCAACCGTAACAATATTACTAGCTTTGCCGTCAAGCTTTAACTTATCATATATGGTTTGCATAATTTTATGTCCCCAACCTGTTACACTGTATTTGCTTGGTGGATCATCTATCTCACTCCCGTTAGGGTCAACCAACAATATCGAGTTATTTGCACAATACGAATAGGGGGTTAGGTTGGGGTACTTATCACTCATCGGGTCTACGCTAAGCCAGATGCTTAGGTCGGAGTGGTAGTAGCGGGCACCGAAGTAGGAGTAGCCCGTTTCGCTGTCTCGTTCTTTCCCGCTAAAGGTATAGCGGCTGCTCCACGTTGTACTCCGTTGGT
>Ga0255344_1006788_pt1 | contig 10211 bp, 8 predicted proteins | sample wastewater_treat_5_FD_192414 | JGI IMG/M metagenome (GOLD analysis project Ga0255344, IMG submission 192414) | Wastewater microbial communities from Lulu Island WWTP, Vancouver, Canada - plant18 | ecosystem: Engineered > WWTP > Wastewater > Unclassified | place: Canada: Vancouver, British...
AGGATAGAAGCTGGTCTTGTCGGTGCTGTCGAGACCGACTTTCATGCGGTATATCCAGTATCCTGCAATGGCAGTGATGATAGTGGAAAGTATGAACATGAATCCGCCCATTGTGGGAGTGCCCTGCTTTTTGGCGTGCCACTTGGGACCGTCCTCAGTCTTGATAGGCTGACCGAACTTTATCCTGTGGAAGAAGGGTACAAGAAAGATACCCGAAACTCCGGCGATAACGAATGAAAGAAGTGCTATAAGCAAATTTATTATCCAGAAAGACATTTTATTCCAACAACTCCATTTTTTTACAATGCGTAATTCGTAATTCGTAATGCGTAATTATAATGCATCCGTCTTTATCTGTCACGCAAAGATATTATTTATCAAGCAATTTCAGACCCTCAGCCACTATCTCACGCTCGTCGAAATGGATATGCTCCATTCCTGCAAGTATCTGATAGTCCTCATGGCCTTTGCCCGCAAGTACTATTATATCACCTTTCTCAGCAATTTTCAAGGCATGATATATAGCCTCCCGTCTGTCAACGACCACATCATATGGTATATCACTGCTTTCAAGGCCTGTGAGTATCTCTTTTATGATGAGCTCGGAGTCTTCGTTTCTCGGGTTATCCGATGTAACAACGAGCCTGTCTGCATACTTTGCAGCAGCCGCAGCCATCTTCGGACGCTTTGCCGCATCACGGTTTCCTCCGCAGCCGAAAAGACATATCAGGCGGTTGTCTGTGTATTCCCTGACGCTTCTGAGAATATTCTCAAGGGCATCGGGAGTGTGTGCATAGTCGCAGATAACGGTGAAGTCACGGCCTGTGGGGATGACCTCACAGCGTCCCTTGACGCCGTTGTATTCCTCAACGGCAGCGATTATGTCGTCCACGGAAAGGCCTGCCCTGAGACATACAGCCATAGCCGCAGTAATATTTGATACATTGAAAGCGCCGGGCATCCTGCACTTTACAAGGTGGGACTTTCCGTCCTTGCAGAACCAGAAGCTTGAACCTGTGGACTTTATCTTGATACCGTCAGCGGTATAGTCAGCACAGCCCTTGACGCTGAAACTCTGCTTTTCGCAGTTTATTTCACCGTAAAGTCTCTTGCCGTAATCATCGTCGATGTTGACAAGTGCGCAGTCGCAGATATCGAACAGCATCTTCTTTGCCTGATAATAGTCCTCCATATCCTTGTGGTAGTCAAGGTGATCCTGAGTGAGATTGGTGAACACAGCAGTATCGAACCACGAAGCGCCGATACGGTTCTGCACCAGACCAAAGGACGATACCTCCATGACCACGTACTCGCAGCCTGCCTTGACCATTCTGTCAAGGAGCGCCATAAGATCGTAAGCCATAGGAGTAGTGTTCTCGGTGCGGACTATCTCATCACCTATCTCGTTCTGGATAGTTCCCACAAGACCTGTCTTGTGGCCGTTTTTCATGAGGATATGCTTTATGACATTTGTTATGGTAGTCTTGCCGTTAGTGCCTGTCACACCGATCATGTGAAGCTTTTTCTCGGGATGGCCAAACCATGCCGAACACATCATGCCGTAGAGTCTGCGTGAATTATCGGTGAGTATCTGCCTGTCGCCAAGTCCCAGGTCACGCTCGCAGACTACAGCGGCAGCGCCTTTTTCCAGCATTTCGGCAACAGCAGTATGTCCGTCAAAGCTTCCGCCCTTGACGCATACGAAAAGACAGCCTTCAGCAACTTTACGTGTATCGTCGGTGATAGAAGTTATTTCGATATTGCCAAGCTTAGTCCCGGCATTATTTTCCAGAAGGTCATATAATTTCATCAAGACCGCCTCCATTTCTTTAATTCGTGATCAATATGTCGGCTGTACCGACGTGTGTTTATTCCGTCCGGGCGAAGCGTGACTGCGCCGTTCGCTCAACGGCTTAATCTCCGTCAGCATAGACCATGAGTTCCAGTTCGATAACCGTACCCTTCTGTACCTTTGTGTAAGGCTCAATGGACTGACTGCTGACTACAGTGTTATCTCTTGTAACAGAAGCACCTCTTGCAACGAAGTTCAGGTCGCAGTAAGTAAGCTGTTCATTGGCAAATGAAGGCGATACTCCGATAAGGTTCGGAACTTCCGTGTACTCAACAGGCTGACCCTTCTCAGTGTAGAGGTATACCTTACCGCCCTGAGCGATAGAAGAACCTGTTACAGGTGACTGTGATACGACTTCAATGCCGTTTCCTATAACTTCGCACTCAACACCAAGCTCAGCAAGCTTAGCCTTTGCGTCGTCGATAGGACCTTCAAGGAGAGGTATCTTCACATCAAGATTTTCAACTTCCTCGTCGGTGTAGTGCGGACTGTAGCCCAGATAAGGCAGTACCTTTGTGAGGATGTTTCTTGCGGTAGGAACGGCAACTACAGAGCCGTAGTAACCGATCTCCTTATTAGGCATATCTGCAAGGACGAGGAGAACTATCTCGGGGTCCTCGGCAGGTGTGAAGCAAACGTATGAAGCGCCGTATTCCTGGATGGTAGCGTCTTCCTGTCCCTCAGCGCTGAGGCCCTTTGAAGTCTCACTGAGTCGCTGGGATGTACCCGATTTACCGCCGATGGAATAGCCCTTGATGGAAACATTGCCGCCGTTGTTATCCGCAACAACGTGATAAAGAGCATCTCTCATCTTTGCGGAAGTATCCTCGGATACCACCTGACGTCTGACAGTTCTCTCGTTCTTGAGGACTACATTTCCGTCCTCGTCAACGATCTTGTCAACAACGTATGGTTTAAGGAGGTAACCTCCGTTTATAGCTGCACAGTATGAAGTAATCATTTCCATAGGAGTGATAGTTTCACCCTGTCCGAAAGCGCTGACTGCAAGGTCAACGTTGGTCATTACTTCTGGGTCGAATCCGAGACCTGCACTTTCAGCAGGAAGGTCGATACCTGTCTTTTCGCTGAGGCCGAAAGCGTCAAAGTAATAGCAGAAACGCTTTACGCCAAGACGTGCGCCTATTTCCATGAAAGCAGGGTTACAGGAATTGGTAAGCGCCTGCTGGAAGGACTGTGCGCCGTGGCCTGCGGTGTTATGGCAGTTGATAGGCTGGTAAGCACCGTCAAGTTTTACAGAGCCCGAACAGTAGAAGGAATCACGCTGAAGGTCAATGAGATTCTCCTCGATAGCGGATGCACTGGTTATTACCTTGAATACAGAGCCGGGCTCATAAGTCTCGGTTATACACTTGTTCTTCCACTGTTTTTCACGTTCCTCGCCTGTTTTCTTTTCAGCCTCATCGCCTGTGAGTTTGGCAAGCTGAGCGGCTATATTCGGGTCAGCTATCTCACGGGGATTGTTAAGGTCAAAGCTGGGATTTGTAGCCATTCCCAGAATAGCGCCTGTTTTAGCGTTCATGAGTATAGCGCAGGCACGGTTCTTTATCTCATAGTTGGTCACCATTTCCTGGAGGTATTCTTCAAGATAATGCTGGATGGTCATATCAATGGTAAGATAAACATCATCGCCGTTTTCGGCTTCGTAGGTCTTGGAGTACCTGTAAGGCAGCTCGTTTCCTGCGGAGTCCTTGGCGGATATCGTCTTTCCGTCAACACCTGTCAGGTAGTCGTCATAGTAAGCCTCAACACCGTAAGCGCCGTTTCCGTCGCCTGTGGTGAAGCCTATTACCGATGCCGCAAGCTCATTCTGGGGATAATACCTCTTGGTGTCCTCTTCTTTTCTCAGCGAGATGAATCCCAGATCATCGAAATATTTCAGCAGTTCATCGGCAACAGGCTTTTCCACCTGATCCTGAAGAACGCTGTACTGGGAATTCTCCTCCATGGATGCCTGCACCTTTTCGGGAGTTATTTCCAGCTTTGATGAAAGGAGGGAAACTATCTGAGTTTTCAGGCTTTCAACTGATTCGGGAAGGATATCGGTCTCCTTGCCGTCCTCGTCGTACTTGGGCACATATGTACCCGCAGCCTTTTCAGCGTTTCTCTTTTTTATCCTCTCCTCCATCTCCTCCATATCCTGACGGAAGCGCTTGGGGTCGAGGAATATCTTGTATACGGAAGCACTTCTGGCGATAGCCGAGCCCTTAGCGTCGTAAATGGAACCTCTGTGGGCAGGGATGGTGATAGAGCCGAAATGCTGATCATTGGCCATATCCTGATACTTTTCGTTGTCAAGGACCGATATTTTGAAAAAGTTGATACCGACACCGACAAACAGTATCAGAAAAACTGCCGTCATAACTATCTTGACTCTGAATCTCATAACGTTTGAAGGATTATTCTTAGCCATTAGTTCTCTCCTTTATGTATCAAAATAAGCGAAACAGCGGCGTTCAATAATCAATAAGGGCAGGACTGTACCGCCCCGCCCCATGAACATCATTGTATTTCTGTAGGATGTTCTTATGATCGTTCCGTGATCCTCTCACGGAACTGCGGATACTCCCGCCCGACACAAGTCAGGGCAAAGAGATACCCTATACGATCACCCGCTGCATCTCCATGTTCTACATCATTCTCCGCAAAGGCGGAAAACATCTATACCTCGGTGCTGTGTGATACTGCGGAACTCCAATTCCGCTCTGTCCGCAGTTCATGCCTTCAGCCGCCGTAAGCAAGCAATATGGGGTATTAATATTGATATGTACTACCCTCTGAAATATTCCACGCACTCATCAAAAAAGTTCTTGATCCTGGTAAGGATATTCTGTTTCTTTTCAGGTATCGTTACCACATCACCTGTGCGGATCTTGATATATTCGATCTGTGAGGAGTCGATTTTTCTCATACCAAGGACGTTTTCAGCGTAGTCCTCTACATTTTTCGCCGACATCTGGCTTTCCAGTTCAGACTGGAGCCTTACGTTCTCAGCCTCTGCAAGGTGGAGCTGAGTGTTCAGGTCGGCAACTTTATTGTACATCGTATTTCTCTTGTCGAGGGAATAGATAACTGCACCAAGAAGGGCAGCTGCAAGAAGTGAAACAAAGATGATAGCCAGTACAGAGCCGACTCTTGAATCGCCGCCGTTTCCGGAGGATTCCTTCTCGTGGAATTCTTCACTGAAATAGTAATCCATCGAGTTATCAGCCATTGCTCTCACCGCTCCTTTCAATTATCCTCAGTTTTGCACTTCTGCTTCTGTTGTTGTTTTCGAGTTCTTCCTCACCCGCTTCGATAGGCTTGCGGTTAACAAGCCTGCCTTCGGGTTTGCGTCCGCAGACACACTGCGGAAAATCGGGGGGACAGATACAGCCCTTACACCATGCGGCGAATTTCTGTTTTACAAGTCTGTCCTCAAGGGAATGGAAAGTTATGACAGCCAGTCTGCCCTGTGGTTTAAGGCAGTAGAAGGCGTCTTCAAGGCCTTTTGAGAGGTGGTCGAACTCAGAGTTGACCGCAATTCTCAGTGCCTGGAAAGTTTTCTTGCAGGGGTTCTTGTCACGCCTTGCCTTCTGCGGAACGCTTTCTCTTATGATATCCGCAAGCTGCAGCGTGGTCTCAACGGGAGCTTTCTCCCTTGCCTTGATTATATTCGAGGCTATCCTGCGTGAGAATTTCTCCTCACCGTATTCAAACATTATCCTTGCCAGTTCAGCCTCCGAGTAGGTATTGACGATATCAGCGGCTGAAGTTCCCACCTTGCTCATACGCATATCAAGCGGAGCATCGGTATGATAGGAAAAGCCACGGCTTCCCTCATCCAGCTGGAAAGAAGATACTCCCAGATCCATGAGTATGCCGTCAACACTGTCTATCTCAAGTCTGTCAAGGACTGATCTTATCTCAGAATAATTGCTGTGGATTACCTGAGCGTTGCTGAATTTTGAAAGTCTTTCAGTAGCCGCAGCCACAGCGTCGGGGTCACGGTCGAGAGCGATAAGTCTGCCTTTTTCACTCAGCTTTGCAGCGATAGCGGAAGAATGGCCTGCACCGCCTGCCGTGCCGTCAACATATATACCATCGGGATCTATAGCCAGACCCTCGATGCATTCCGTCAGCATGACGGGTATATGGTGAAAATCCATAAATGAAACTCCTTACGGAAGAGGTATCAGAGCACAAGATCTGCGAGAGCCTCGTTGATCTCTTCAAGGGTGATATTCTCAGAGAATTCCTCCCATTTAGCCCTGTTCCATATCTCGGCACGGTTTTCCGCACCTATTACTACAACATCGTCAGTGATACCTGCGTGATCTCTGAGCTGCTGAGTTATGAATATCCTGCCCTGCTTGTCGGGTATCTGCTTATCGGCGCATGACAGGAGTTTACGTCTTATAGCGCTTCCCTTCTGCCCCTTGACGGTATACAGCTTGCTGCGGTACTCCTCAAAGGCAGCGGGAGAATAAACGGCGATGTAGCTGTCGTCATGTCCTGCACAGAGATAGAACTCTGCCCCCAGGATATCACGAAGCTTTGTAGGAAAACTCATACGTCCCTTAGAGTCGATACTGGGATAATATGTACCGCACAACGGTTCTGACATGAGTTTCACCTCGCCTTCCTCAGATAGGGTTATCGGAGCCGTCTTCGTGAGTTGGAAAAAATCACCACTCGGCACCTATTTTCACCCTAAAACTATTGTAACAGAATTTGAGATATTATTCAAGACGGAATTTTGCACAATACTCCCTATCTTAGCTATAAATGATTTAGTAACTTTAAAGAATGATCGTGAGAAAAAGCGTCTTTGTCTGAAAGCTTAGTCTGAATTGTGTAAACATATTTTATCAAAGCAGACGCATTTCACAGAAAAAGCCTCCGCAGTAAACGTTTAACAGCTGCTGCGGAGACGATTTTGTGTAATGCGAGAGTTGATCTTAGTATCTTCTTATTTCTTCTTATTTAATATGTATAAGCCACATTGAACTTGCCCGATTTCAGTCCCAGAGCGTATGAGAATGGGTAGCCCTTATCGGTGGTCTGTCCGTCGATATTTACTTCCGTAACATATCCCGTCTGCTGCGAATACACAGGCTTTATCCAGTTCTCTGGCTTATCCGAAAGCTTAATGCTGTACTTTGCTTCGATGATCTTCTTTACCTCTTCGGCATCCATATATGTAACAGTTCCCCAGTGCGGATCGTAGGCCTCGTCATATTCGCTGGGAACCGTTCTCAGATACGGATAATCCGCATAGAACACCTCATAGCAGTTTGCAGAGCAGCCCGCACATGAAGCGGAGAACATTGTCAGGGCATAGCTTCCGTCATAGTAGAGCGCCTCGCCAAGTACAGAGCGGCAGGCATCTATTACGTTCTGCGGCGGATTGGGCTTTCCTCTCAGGTCGCGGGAGTCATTGCCGTTCCATTTTAAATAGGTATACACCGCAACAGCCTGCGCCTTGATGCATTCCACATTGAAGCTGCTGCCCACTTCGTTATAAACGATAGAGGAAATTACCTTCAGCGGACTGCCGACTTCTTCATGGTTGATGGTCAGCACTTCATGCCACGGTACCTCAACTTCCTGCGGCTGAGGATCGGGCACGGATTCGGGCTGAGGAGGTTCTGTCGGAGGCGGAACTGTAGTCTCGGGAACAGTCTCCGTGATTATAGTGATAATGCTTCCGGCCTCGTCGGTCACTATCTCAGTGGTAGTAACAGGCGGCTCTGTGGGAGCTTCGGTCTGCGGAGGTTCTGTAGGCTCAGGCTCAGGCGGCTCCGTTGGCTCGGGAGGCTGAGGCTGATCGGCATATTCCGTATAGTCTATCAGTTCCGTATTCTGGATGTAAGTTCCGGGGTAGTAATGTGCAAGAATGTCACGGTAGTTCCATCCTGCAAAGTTAGCGTAGAAATTCGCACCGTTCTGGCTCATGCCCACACCGTGTCCCCATCCGTAGGTAACGAAAGTGAACTTGCCGGGCTGGCCTTCGACTCCCTCTATTTTCGGGATAAGGCTGTCACCGACGAAAGCGCCTGCGGAAAGGTGTTCTTCATAAACCGCATCTCTTGCATGGCTTCTTGCCGCATTTCTTGATAGGCTGGGAGTCAGCTTTTTCAGTTCCGCCTTTTTAGACTCTCTGTCCATCTGAGAAAGCCCTGCATACGGGTCTTTATATCCGTCGGGATAGGCTTTGTCAGGCGATGCAGCTTCATAGCTTACAAGGGATGTTCCCGGACCGTAAGCCATGATATCAGCCTTGGTATTGTCAGCCCCCCATGCATTCATGCAGGTGCCCGTCATAATGACAGACATTCCCGTAAGCAGGGAGACTGCCTTTTTAATAGTATTCCATTCCATCTTTTTCAGCCTCCTTATTCGGCTGTTTCTTCTTTATCTTTGTCTTCTTCGTCTTTTTCCTTGAGTCTTGGGTCTTCTATACCGTTGGGGTGCTCCTTGAGATATTCCTTTGTACACTGGATAGTGCTCAGGTCACCGTAAACCTCGCCCTCTCTCAGTCTTCTTGCAACGATGATGAAACGTGAGTTATCATAGTCGGCATAGCAGGTAGAAAGTGTGAGGAGCTGATCGCCGTACTGCACATCAACGCCTGTATCAAGCATCTGATGAGCACGGCAGTTCTGAACGTAAGAATCAAACTCTTCCTTGGTGTCCAGTTCCTCCATGTTCCAGTAAACGAAATCGGTAGCATTGTAGCTTCCGGGAGTAATAAGGAATGCGAATATAACATAGCCGTAATCCTTATAGAGATTGCTCAGTTCGACGAAAGGGCTGTCATAGAAGAAGTCATAGTCCTGACGGTACCTCCGTACTGAACCGAACATTGTACCGTTAGCCATATTATGGCCGTAGATCACAAGGTTCTCGGACTGATCCCTGTCGGAGCCGTCAAAGGTGTCCTTGCAGTCCATATAGATGGCACCGTCACGGAAATAGCTCATATCCCAGCTGTGGTCGAGGTAGAAGGAGTTGGGTACATGACCGTCGGGACCGTAGATCGGATCTCCGGGTTCGATCTCTCCGGGATCCATCATAACGGGATAGTCAACGTAGGTATCGTCTATCCTCAGCCAGCCGATATAATCCTTGTTGCGTCTGAGCCATTCCTTTGACTTATCGGTGATACCGCTGTCGGAAGCGGAGTAGCTGTACATCTGTGCCCAGTTTTTCGGGAGGATGTCTGTGTACTCCTCTTCAGTAACAGCTTCTGTAGGAGCATCTGTTACACTTTCTTCGATAACAGATGATGGTTCTTCTTTTGAATTGTTTGAGATGAATGCATACAGTCCGACTCCCATTGCTGCGCAAACAGCAGCGATAGCCGTAGCTGCCTTAGTAGATTTTTTCATGATTACTCCTCTGTCTTTTCAGGTCCGTATGGTACAAATTCCGCATCAGCATCATACTTTTCGTTGGTTCTTATCTGATAATAGAAGTCAGGCCACTTCACATTAGGGTTAGCGTAGCTGTCCTGAGTTCCCTCCATAGCGTCTTCACCGTCTCTTACTCGTCTTGCCATAACTATGAATCTTCCTCTGTCGCCGAGGGTATCGTTGCAGGTAGAGAGTGTAAGAAGTGGGTCGCCGTACTTGACGTCAACGCTGTTAAGACGGAAAGTCCTTCTCTTTGCCTCGTTCACGAACTTGTAGAAATCCTCTTCCGAATCGAAGTCAAGCTTGTTCCAGCAGTCATAGCCGTTAGGTCCCTTATCGTCGGAATCGAGAATGAAGAATGCGAATATCTTATACACATAGCTCTCATAGTTGGAATTGAGGTAAATGAGAGGATGTTCCTGATAATAGTTCTCTTCCGTCTTGTAGTGCTGAAGGCTTCCGAACATTGTCAGGTCGCCCATATTATGGCCGTAGATGACGAGATTATCGGAATTAGGTTCAGCAAGTCTGTGGTCGATGACATGGTCGAACTTGTTTCTGTAGTCCATGAAAAGTTCGCCCGCTCTTGACTCGTCACCGTTTATCTTCATATTGAGATACTTGAAGTTATCCTCTGCCTTCATTACAGGGTTGTTTATCGGAGTTCCCGGGATGCTGATAACGCCGATGACATCGCCGTTGACATCAAGAAGCTTTCTCGCACCGTCCAGCAGTTCGTAATACTTCTGAGTAGCATCCTCGGAAGTATCCTCATCGTGCTTGTCGGGATAGGTCCAGTAAATGTCCATCATGTCCTTGTTTACGTTCTTGCTGTGCCACAGGTCGATGTAGTAATCAGCCACCATGTAGCCGCATACGACAATGGCGATTATTGAAACAAGGAAAATTATCTTACGGATGCACTCCGGCAGGCTGTCGCCTTT
>Ga0255344_1006794_pt1 | contig 10201 bp, 8 predicted proteins | sample wastewater_treat_5_FD_192414 | JGI IMG/M metagenome (GOLD analysis project Ga0255344, IMG submission 192414) | Wastewater microbial communities from Lulu Island WWTP, Vancouver, Canada - plant18 | ecosystem: Engineered > WWTP > Wastewater > Unclassified | place: Canada: Vancouver, British...
ACTTAACTTCAAGAGTTGTTTGATTGTTTTGCCTTAACAAATCAGCAATTACCCCCTGGAGCATAATATTCCCATGTTTCATGATCACTATCCTGGAGCAGATCCGTTCCACCTCATCCAGGTCATGTGAATTGATATAAATTGTAAGTCCCTCTTCTCTTGACAATCTGAGGATCAGATTTCTGATATAGACAGTTCCCTCTGGGTCAAGATTAGATGTCGGTTCGTCCAGGAATAAAATCCTTGGCTCGTGTATCAAGGCTCTGGCGAGCGATAGTCGTTGTTTCATCCCTTTTGAAAAAGTACCTACTGGTTTCTTTATGTATGAAGACAAGTCCACTTTATCGAGCATTTCAAGAATCCGGTCTCCGCGCTTTTCTTTCGTTAATCCATAAACCTGAGCGAAGAAATCGATATTTTGGTAAGCAGTAAGTCTTTCATTTAACCCATGATCTTCTAGAACGAAACCAATCCCATTTTTATCCTCTCTGGACATGCTTAATGGATTCTGCCCCAACACCTTAACATCACCAGTATCGTGCACAATCAAGCCTAACAAGATGCGTAATAAAGTGGTTTTCCCTGATCCATTCGGTCCCAAGATCCCAAATACTGATCCATTTGGAACCTGGAAGTTGATATCTGATAAGACGGTGCGTCCTCCCAACGACTTCGTTACATGTTTTACTTCAATGATGGTATTTTCCATAAGGTTCTCCGAAAAAGAACGATCAATCGTAGAATTTTAGTAATCCAATAAGCAATTTCCGAAGAGAACATTAACAAACTAATCAAGTTTCGTCAAGTTGCTTACGACCTCGGCATAATCCGCTGGCGTGATGTATTGCTTGAACTGCAGCCTGCGATGATTACAGTCACTCCAACGAATAGCCCTCTTTTCTGTGATTTGGTCATAATAAATTCCTCCTGCCTGGTACAACTACCTGTCCAATTTATTTCTATTTATGTAGCTTGGCAAATCAATTGCTTTTTTGGGTAGTTTACGGGAATTGACCCATTTGGCTCATCATGGAGGGTCAAATGCTGGTCAGCTAAATATTATATAGGACGTACAATTCCAGAGTAGCCATGGCAGCTGTTACTCTGTGCCTGAAGTAAATGCAGATAGATCCCAGATTTGTAGGGTGCCGTCACGGGCAACAGAAGCCAGGCGGTTACCGGCAGGAGACCAGGCCAGTTGATCGCTGATATCGGTATGACCGCCCAATTTTGCCAGAGGTTGACTGCTGGTCATATCCCACAGGAATATATCGCTGCCGGTCGAGCCAATAGCCATGAAGCGACCATCCGGCGACCAGGCGACGGTCCACAGCCGGTAATCGTTCATCCCTGCAGTCAACAACTGCTCCTGTTTTCCAGTCTCCGCGTCCCAGATCAGGATCATGTCTACATCCGCCCCACTGTCCGGGTGCATCAGCGCTCCCACCGCAGCCAGTTTTTTGCCGTCCGGAGACCAGGCCAGCCCGAGCCACAACGGTTTGAGATCCCCGGTCTCTGCCTGTAAAATGAATAGCACCTTTCCGGTCTGGGCGTCCCAGATGACGGGGGGCTGCATATTCAACGAATCCGCTGAGGCGAGACGTTTGCCATCGGGCGACCAGGCGACCTGGTCCGGGGTATGCTGCTGAGCTGGGTCCTGCAATTGAGATAGGAGTTTTCCTGTGCCGGCATCCCATACATGGGTAGGATCAGCCAGGTATCTGCCATCCCAGCACCAGGCGGATGAGAATGGATACTGGTTGTTATCGCTGAAGAGGGGGCGTTTTGAACTAACGCTTCCAACCTGATGAGTTTGATCGCGGCTGGTAAATAAATAGGTTCCAGGACCAGTAGGCGGCCAGGAGTTTACCCATTTCTGAGGGGTACCGATCATTTCCTGGCGCAAGGGTTCTCCGCTAACCGGGTTCCACCACGTGATGGCTGCACCGTTCGTCGAGGCCAACCCGTCCTGCGTCCAGGTCAAAAAAGTTCCCATAGATGCATGACTGCCCAGGCTGCGCAGCACGCTGCTAGTGCTTACCATGACAGCATTGATCTGACCATCCGGAGTTTGCAGTCCGAAAAGGGTCTTCCCGTCCGGCGACCATCCCAACCCGGAGGCTGTGTAATAACCCTCGATCTTCTTTTCCACCTGGCCGGTCTGGGCATTCCAAATAAGAATGAGACCGGTGTCCATCCCATATGCCACTGCCAGATGCTGCCCATCCGGCGCCCAGGCCAGGGTAGTAATGGGCCCATTGACCTGCTGGTCAAGCAGATGAATCTGGCAATCCTGCTTCGTATCCACGATCGCGATGTTTGGTAAACCCATTCTGTCATACTGCGCCAGAAGATTGCCCACAGGAGCGGCCAAGAGGATACTGATCCAGGTATCTTTAGCACCCTCGGCTGAAAAATCTTCCACCTGTGCATAGGTATCACCCTCCCAGGCCAATATTTTCGTTCCCATCGAAACCCCGTAAATGCGTCCATCCGCTGCCCAGGCGACACTTACCCCGCTGTAGCCTTCGGAACACTTGCCGCCACTGAGTTCTTTCAGTGAGGAACCATTATTTGCATCCCAAACTGTTATCTTTACGCAACCGCTGCCGCTGACCAGCCGCTGGCCATCCGGCGACCAGGCAAACGAGCCGCCCGCGCCTTCCAACCTGGCCAACACTGCACCCTTAGCGACATCCAGAATGATAATGGCACTGCTGGATACAACACCCAGGCGTTCACTTTGGGGATCAAAAAGTACAAGCCCAGCCTTTTCCGGCAAGGGAGCGAACCAGGATTCCGCAAATGTGCTGGCATGATACAGGTAAACGCCGAACTGCGTACTGACGGCCACCCATTGTCCATTGGGCGAGACGGACAAAGAAGTCGGACTACCTTTGCCAATGCGTAAGGCGGGGTTTAACACTGGGAGGGAAACTTCCATTGGTTGATCCATGCTCACCTGGACCAACTGGATCACCTGACCCTCCGTTTGCCAACGCGTAGGGTCCACCTCGATGATGTAGGTAAATGACTCCCCCTGCATGGGGGTTTCCCCAATCCAATCGACCACCGATTGCTGGTATTTCTGCCCGTTCACTTCAACGTCGTAGGCAGCATAACGGTAGACCCCTTGCGATATCTCCCGATATTCTGTGGTGGTCCCGCCCGGAACATCCCCGAACTCGATCCGTTCGTCAGGGAATCTCACGACCAGATTATGCAGGGTAAAGGTGCTTTGGTTGGTAATCCGCAATCGTTGGAGTTGCGATTGGGCATCTGGTGTTTTTGCTGGGATCGTTGCTTCGGACTCAGAGGGAGGAATTGTTGCGGCATCTGGGGATGTAATCTGACCAGGCGTTACATCTGGTGAAACCATTGGTACAGCGGTACAACCGTTCAACACCGTAAATAGGATTAACGGGATGAACACCCTAGACAACAGTTTGGACATTTTTACCTCCTGTATTGGCTAATCGCTGATGCCCCGCGACAGTGGTGGCTGTTAGAAATGGTATCCCGGAATGTGGTGATGAAGATCTTCTGTTTTTCCAGAGAAAATTACCCGGCCTTGTTGTAAAACAATAGCTTGTTCTGTGAAACGTTCAACATCAGGCGGATCGTGGGTGCTGAACACGATCAGGCGACCTGATGACGATTTGCGAGCCAACGCAAAGACACGTTCGCGTTCTTCTACGTCCAATCCGCGCGTCAATTCGTCTAGCAACAACAGAGACGGCTTTCCGAGGAAGGCCTGCGCGATCCCGGTCAGGCGGATTTGCCCCCCGGATAGTCTTCCAAAGGGTCGGTCGGCCACGGATTTCAATCCTAAGGCGGAAAGCAAATAGTCTACCTGGCCAGACTCAGAGATATTCTTCAGCGTCCCAAGATATTCCAGGAGCTGCCTGGGCGTCAAATTGTGGGGAAAATCCAACTCTTGCGGCACGTAACCAAGCTGGCCTCTCAGCCAAGGAAAGTTTTGTGTGTAGGGCAGCCCATTGAACCAAAGCCCGCCATTATCCGGTTTCAGCAAGGAAGCCAGGCATCGAAGCAGGGTAGTCTTCCCCGAGCCGTTTGGACCCAGTAGAGCGACCGTTCCCGGCATGAGCTCGAGGGTCACGTCCCGTAACGCCACCTGGGAGCCGTAAGATTTCGACAGACCCTGGATTCTCAGTTCCACGATTGCCTCTCACAGGATGCAGCCCGCCCGGAGAGGATCAGCAATCCTATACCGGCGAGGCAGGCCAACATTGAACCAATCAGCACCGGGGTAGACCGGCTGATCTCGATGAGCAGCCAGGATGTCGCCGTCATCCCAGAGGCAATGTGATGAAGAAGCGCCTCCCGCCAGCCCAGCAGCACCATACTCCCCCACAGGCCAAATGGGAGCAGGGAACTAACGAGCGAACCCCATCGGACTGTTGTGAAAAGTGCCAAACCTGTCAGCGCCAACATGGGTCCCAGCCAGGCAAGCACCAACCGCCAAAGAAGCACCTGTGGTCCTTCCAACCAAATCAGGAAGAGCAGCAGTAGCGCGATCAGTAAGTTAAAAGCCAGCACCAGTGCCAGGCGAGCGTATAGCAATTCAGCAGTAGTAGTGGCAGTCAGGCGCTCCAATTCACCTAATGTGCGCGTCTCGGGTCGGAAGGCGTATGCGACGCCAGCAGCGGAAAGAAGCGGAGAAAGCAACACGAAAGCTAGCGGCAGCAGCTCCTGCCCATCGATGGTGGTGATGAATAGCCCGAGCAGCAAAACCAGCGCGCCGGACAGCCAGAAGGAGCTTTCGAAGAGGACGAACTGGCTGCGTATCAGGTGCAGCCAGCTGGATGGTGGGCGCGGTCGAGGAGCATTAGGAACGGGCAGATAGGGATTTAACGCCTCCAACAGGCGCGCAACGTCTTCCTGACCCGGGTCGGGCATAACGTCGGATTCGAGGAGATACGCCAGGGCGCTCAGGTCGCCCAACGCCTGGCGTTGGGTTTCGTCCAACCCATCAGTCAACCGATCAATGGCATCTTTCATCTTGATTCACCTCTTCCTGCTCCAGGATCATCCTGGCGCGCCGCAGCCCGTGGAACAATCTACTTTTGACTGTGCCGAGGGGCGCGCCGGTTATCGTGGAAATTTCTTCCAGAGAAAACTCCTGGTAAAAACGAAGTAAGATCACCTCGCGTTGACGCGCTGGTAAACACTGTAACAAGGCGTTGACCTGCACGCAGTCAGAGGATTGCAGCGCCAGGCTTTCGGTTTCAACAGGTGCGGCCATCCAATCGTCCCCTTGATCTTCGTCCGGCAGATAAAATGTCTCCCGGCGGAAGGCAGCGGAACGGAAATAATCACGAGCCAGGTTACGAGCGATCTGGTAAATCCATGGCCGGAAGTGCTCCGGTGGAACACCACGGCAAGTCAGTATGCGGATAAACGTGTCCTGTACCATATCTTCTGCGGACTGAGTTTGGCCGGTCATTCGGGCGAGGAATTTCAAGAGCGGTCCATGATAGCGCTCGACCAATCCGGCAAGCGCTGTACGGTCTCCCCCCCGCACCCGGATATACAATTGCTCATCGCTCTCCAAGTAAACTCCTCCGAATTGAACCGCCATTCAGATAAGCATACCATGCAGCATTGATCACGATGAACGCAAACCCCAACCCGGTGAGGAGCGACCGGTTGAGGGGATAACTTACCTCCCTCCAGTTCCAAACGGTCGCAAAAAGGAACAGCGCGCCACTGATTTTTCCTCGTGTTTGCAGCTCGAGGAACCAATAGACCAACACCGTACCGGCTGCTGCCCAATAAGAGCGTGACAATCCCCCGACGAGCAGCGACAGGCCGGTCATAAACAGGGATGGCGCAAGTGCTGGCAAGACAGCTACGAAAACATTAGAGGTACCCCACAAAAAGAGAAAGGCGAATGCACCCAACGTCAGCGCCAGGAAAAGAAATGCCAGCGCTGCGCCGCTCCGTAGAAGTGGTAAACGCAGCCGGGATTCTGGATACGATCGTCGCAGCTCAGCGAAGCCTTCCTCAGTTTCGATAGTCATCAAATGGGCAGCAGATTGCCCGGCTGCCAAGGGGAGGATGATCTCGAAGGCGTTGACTATCATCGGGAGGGGCATCTCCGTATCGAAGCGGCCCCACAACAGCCGGGAAAGAACAGCAAAAGCCGGTAGCCCAAGACACGGCAGCAGCCCGGCCAAACCTGCCACCAAACGCGTTTCGTAATACAAAGGCGACTTCGTTCTCATCGCATACCGCCTGCCGAGCGGATCCACTGGGGCAGAGCCTCATACGGCAGACCCCGGAGTTCGTCCGGCTTCTGGTACATCTGATTCAGTACATTTTTTACAGCCTCCTGGCCGCTTTGGCGATAGATTTCCAGAAGCGCCAGCCGATCTTCATCTACGCCTCCTTGCATTTGTGCGTCAGATTGGATCAGAGCCTGCATGCGTTCTGGATTGCCATCCTCTCGAACATAGATGTCCAGGAAACCGACAACGGCCTGAAAGGCGCGCTCCAGACTGGAAATCGGTCCACCATATTCGGGATCCAATTTGCCGTCGCTTAAGCTCCATAGGTCGGTGAGCAACGTTTTGATGACAAACTGCCGAGACGAAGAGAGGGTTGCACTCATATTTGCCGGCGAGTAACGCGGCGTGACTACCAAGGGGTATCCGGCTGCGGGCGGTGTCCTTCCGGGCAAACCGCCTTCTTCACCCAGCACCATCAAGATCAGTCCTTGAACCTTTGCGTCAGGAAAGAACGGAGTAATTTTCCGCAGGGGATCTTCAAAAACGCTGGCCAACCCGCGCGCTTGCTCCAGATCTGCCCGGGATGTTATCAAGGTGATATCGCCCACCTGCTCAACGACCAGGCGGGGGGAGCCAATCAGGAAGACCCAGCTGGCAGAATTTGCTTCGAAGGTATTCTCTCCCACAGCAGGCAGGTTGGCAGCAAAGGGAAGGCTGCCGCTGTTGATTACCGTCAAACGGATGTGCGCCGGATCATGTTGGGTGTATTTCATGTTCGGGCCCGAAAGAATCGGAACCGGATACCAGTTCGCTGTGGGGGTCAGGCGCACACCGCGTGGGTCGATAAAATCGCTGGCTTCCACTACCCCATCAGAAATACTCTCGACGCGCAGCATGCCCTGATAATTAATGGAAAAAGAAAGGGTTTCGCCAGGACCAACCGGCTGGGACAGGTGAACAATTACCAATTCGTTCCTGCGTTCAACCGGTAAACTGGCATCCGTGACAGTCAGAACAGGATTGAGGCGGAAGGGTAATGTATCGAGTGGATCCGAGCTTTGATTAACCGCCGTTAATTCCGCGGTGAAGTGTGCCGGTTGGGCATCTTTCAGATCGAGGATCAGTTGGTAATCGGTGACAGTGAAAGAGTTGGTCTCAATTGATAGGGTCTCGAATGTATTCGAGATCTGGGCGGCTTGAACGCCGGAACCATACCGCATACCGCTCCATCCTGCCAAAGTAAGCGCAATAATCAGCAGGACGCTGCCCACCAAAGAAGATCGGTAAAAACGGCGAGACGATAGGCTTATCATCAAAATTGCCAGGAACAACAGCAGCAGCCCGATGTAAAACAGGTTAAACCAGAAAGGTTGATCACCGTACAATAACCGCCCCCATAATTCTGAATAAAAGCTCACTCCCTGGCGCATGAAGTTGAGCAGGCTGGCGAAAGGGAAACGGTCTGCCAGGATGGTTGGGCCAAGCAGAAAGCCAAGCCACCCGGCTGCCAGGAGCGGGTAAGCCCAGCGGCCGGGTCTGGACCAGGACATCAGCGCCCAGGCAAATGCACTGGCAACCGCGAAGGTCAGCCCAGCCTCCCCTAAATAAGTAGGCAGTTCTGCCAGCAGCGACGTGAGCGGACCCTGGGTTGCGGCGAATGCGATTGGCTCTACCAGGAAGACCACCAACGCAAGCAGACCTGCCAACCAACGACCGAAAATCACCTCAAACCCGGTGGGAAATGAATCCTCAAGTTCGTGGAATTTCATCCGATTCGAGCGTGAGGAGCTGATCGCTGCCAGAAAAAGGCTCACTAGTGATATCAGCCCGATGGCAGTTCGTCCCAAAGTCGTTTCAAGCAGCCCCTGCGCGGAGCGATTGTCATGGCCAAGGAACATCAAGACAAGTGCAGCCCATAAAACATGCAGCGAGAGATACATCCAATTCCCAGCCAGCAGACGAAATTCTGTCCGGAAGGCAGTCCATAAACGGTTGAGAGTCAAGCTACCCATAGTGGACCTCTTTCTGGACCAGGGTCGACTTGATGACAGCCATATAACCGTCTTCCAGGCCAGGTTCGATGGGTTGTGCGCCATTAAACGGGGAGTGGATTGCCAATAGCCGGGCCTGCATGTGTCTGTTCAGCATTCGGGAGGATAAAACAGGATATTTTACTTCCAATTTTGGCCACGCATCTAACGGAACGTCCACCTGCCATACGGCTCCTTTGGCCTGGTCTATCAATGCTTCGGGCGTGCCGTTGAAGACCAGTTTGCCCTGATACAACACCGCCAGCCCGGTGCAGCTGGCTTCGATGTCGGCGACGATGTGGGTCGATAGCAATACGGTGCGATCCTGCGCCAGGCGGGAGAGCAGATTGCGGAATCGAATGCGTTCCTCCGGGTCTAGCCCGGCGGTCGCCTCGTCGACCACTATGAGTTCGGGATTTCCCAACAAGGCCTGGGCGATCCCTAACCGCTGGCGCATCCCGCCAGAAAAGGTCCCGACTTTTCGCCGCGCTTCTTCGAGCAGGTTGACTTCCGTGAGCGTTTTCATGACCTGTTCCTTCCGCAGGCTGGCGGGGACGTTTTTCATCGCGCCGATGTAGTCCAGCATCTCGAATGCAGTAAGGCTGCGATAGAAGCCAAAATCCTGGGGGAGGTAACCTAAGCGCTGCCGCACTGCTCCCGGATTTTGCACCACGTCGAACTCCCCAATCCTTACTTGGCCACTGGTAGGCGCGAGTAGGGTGGTCAGGATGCGCAGCAAGGTCGTCTTCCCGGCGCCGTTTGGTCCTAGGAGACCGAACATACCTCCAGGGATGTGCAGTGAAATGCTGTCGAGCGCCCGAAACTTGCGATAGTTCTTCGTCAGTTGATGAATAGAAATTTTCACGCTTTTCTCCATGATCCTTTACTGTACATTAACAAGACGAAATACCGCAAGGGAAGGTTTAAACGACCTTCATGACAAAATAAACCTATAATATGAAATGTTCTCCCTTTGATGTCACTTATCTCGGGCACGATGGGATGTATAATTTTGACAAAGTAGTTCCAGTCCCTCATTGCGGGAAAAATTGCCATGCGCACGCGCGTTTGGGATAGACCATGGAAAAAAGCGCTGGATATGATCCAACGCTTTTTTCATATTTTCCTGGTTTCTCGTAAAGCGGTTACTTTTCAGGCGACCAGGAGCCGATGAAACTGATCATTTTGCCAAGGACTGCCGGTTGAGAAACGCGCACGGTCAGCATGCCGGTCGGAATTTGCGAGTACATTTCTGCCTGCTTGAAGTGGAAAGGATCATCCGGGTTAAAACTACTGCTACCGCCCATGTTGGTTGTGTATCCAACCAAGCCTGCCTGGCATTGGACGACATTACCTTCAGTACCATCGAAGAGGAAGGAATAGCCGCCGAACTGGTTCTTTCCGATGGCATTCAGCGTGAATTTGACCGAACCGATCTGGATTTCACGGTTGATTTCAACGGGTTTATCCGAAGCTTGTACCTTGCTGCCATCAAATTCAACATCAACATACTCCTCTTTTTCGGGGAAGGAGCGCTCATAGACGTTTTGCCTGGCATAGACAGGATAGAGGATACCTGACTTGGGGACGACAAACGTATGCAGTGTGCTGTCATATAACAACCCCTCTTGATCGGAGAGCTGGTTGCGCAAGCTGTCTTCATATTCCCAAAGCTCAAGCTGGGTTTCATGATCAGGCACTGGCAGCTCTCTGCCGTTCGCATCGTAAAGGACAGGATTGAAAGGTTGTTCATAAAGGTAACCATTACGCTGGATACCGTCATCGGATTTATCGGGATAAGCCCAGGTAACCCAGTAGGAATCTGGTTTTTCAACAACGCTTAGGACAACCATTTCCTCCTGGCGGTCTCCATCAACGATCATAGCGGGCATGACAGGGATCCCGGTTTCGGTCCTGGGT
>Ga0255344_1006795_pt1 | contig 10201 bp, 8 predicted proteins | sample wastewater_treat_5_FD_192414 | JGI IMG/M metagenome (GOLD analysis project Ga0255344, IMG submission 192414) | Wastewater microbial communities from Lulu Island WWTP, Vancouver, Canada - plant18 | ecosystem: Engineered > WWTP > Wastewater > Unclassified | place: Canada: Vancouver, British...
GATATACGAGGTGCAAGTTTCATCGGTGAATTTTTCTACAAATACATCTTCGATATCTGTAAAAGATAAAGTAATACCCCAACCTATTTTTTCATTATGCCCGATTAAAATCATTGGCAAAGCAGGCGCAGAAACCCCAGATGCTTGCAGTTCTGGGCAGTGCAAATGATTCATGTACCAGATATTCGGATTTTTTAAAGTAAGATGTGGGTCGTTACATAAAAATGGCTTGCCGGTTTTGGTTTTGCTACCGCTTACTGTCCACGCATTGCTGCCGCTTATTTGCGGAATATATGGGCCGCGCATTGCCTCAAATTTTCCTGAAATATCTAAGCAGTTAAATTCAATACCTTTTGGTAGGGTTATCGGGTTGTCTTTAGGATAAGTGTTGTCTAATTCTGCTGCTGCTTCCCAGCCCACAGCTTCTATTAATTTTGCCCGAATAATTTCATCATACCAACCCCAAGTTAGTAAAGAAATAAGTAATCGGCTGAATGAGGTAACATCCATTGGAGTCCATGGGTCGGGGCGGTGTTTGAGTAAAGAAAATTCAACCGGCAATTTAAAGGCGGGACTTTTGATATATGCGTTTATACCATTGCAATAATCTATAATCAGTTGTTGTTCTTGTTCTCCCAATAATTCCCAATCTTCCTTTGCCACACGTTCATAGCCCATTGTACGAGCTATTCTATCGCTGTCTAATGCCTTATTTCCGATAATTTCACTCAAGCATCCTCGCGCTACTTTTCTGTTGAGTTCCATTTGGAAAAGCCTATCTTGCGCATGTACAAAGCCTTGCGCAAATAATAAATCATTGATATTTTTGGCATAAATATGGGCAATACCCCATTCATCACGTATTATTTCTACTTCTTCTTTTAATCCTTCAACGCTTATTTGCCCGTCTAATTTGGGCAATCTAGAGCGGCTCATTTCTTTAATGATGGGCTTTAAAAGCACTCCTCCTATATTATTTATAATGGACATACGTAATTCTTATTTCTTAAAGATAGGAAATAAAAGAAAGTTGTATATTTATTGCCCCAAAATTTGTTAAATTTGTAAAATAATAAATCATTTATTTATATTAAACAAAAATAGACCTTGTCTGTTTTAAACAAAAAGAACTGATAGTAATGAAAACAAATGTAAAATTATTAGCTGAAATCTGCGAAGTAGCAGGAGCACCCGGATATGAGCAAAGAGTTAGAGAGCTGGTATTAAAAAACATAGAAAATGAGGTTGATGCTGTTGAAACAGATAATATCGGAAATATTTATGCTATAAAAAAAGGAAAAGACAGCAGCAAACGAGTAATGATAGCTGCACACATGGACGAGATTGGTTTTATGGTGAAATATATTGACGATAAAGGGTTTTTGCGTTTTCATACTTTAGGCGGTTTTGATCCTAAAACATTAACAGCACAACGTGTTATCGTACATGGAAAAAAAGATTTAATAGGCGTAATGGGTAGCAAGCCTATTCATATAATGACGGCAGAGGAACGCAATAAAAACGTTCAGATTTCAGATTTTTTTATCGACTTGGGATTGCCAAAAGAAGAAGTAGAGAAATACATAAGCATAGGCGATGTAGTCACGCGCGACCGACAATTAATAGAAATGGGGGATTGTGTAAATTGTAAATCTATTGACAATAGAGTTGCTGTTTATATTTTGATAGAAACATTAAAACTTTTGAAAAACTGTCCGTATGATGTCTATGGTGTATTCTCGGTGCAAGAAGAAGTAGGCATACGGGGTGCAAATGTGGCGGCACATAATATAAATCCAACTTTTGGGTTTGGATTAGATACCACTATTGCTTACGATTTGCCGGATGCTAAACCTGAGGAGCAAATTACAAAATTAGGCGGAGGTGTTGCTATCAAATTAATGGATGCTTCTACAATTTGTGATTACCGTATGGTGCAATATCAAAAAGAAATAGCTGAAAAATATAATATAAAATGGCAGCCCGAAGTATTGCCTATGGGCGGTACAGACACTGCCGGCATACAGCGTATGGGAAAAACAGGTGCTATCGCAGGTGCTATTTCTATCCCAACTCGACACTTGCATCAGGTAATTGAAATGGCACATAAAGCAGATATAGAAGCAAGTGTTTTATTGTTAAAACATTCTTTAGAAAACTTGGATAAATTCGATTGGAGCTTAAAATAATTTCAAGAAATCGCTAGATAAGTAATTTTTCTTGACACTAATATTTAAACCACTTTTCTTAAAAATGCTTGTATGTCATAATAGGCTTGCATACTATTCGTAGATAGTTTTGGTAAGTTAAAAAATCCATGTATAAGCCCTTTGTAATCTTTATATAAAACTATATTATTCGCATTTCTGAGTTTGTCGGCATATTCTTTGCCTTCGTCTTTTAAGGGGTCATACTCTGCCGTAATGACGAATGTTGGCGGTAAGTTTTTAAAATCTTTGTGATAAGTGGGCGAAAGCTCTGGCCTTAAACGGTCTTCTAATTTTGGAGTATAAGTTTTTTGAAACCAATGCAATGCTTTTTCGGTGAGTAAAAAACCGTCTTTATATTTTTTTATAGAATTAGAGGATAATTTCCCATCTACCCAAGGATAAATAAGTACTTGCGCAGCAATATTCACATTTGTATTGCTTTTGAAATGATGTGATGCACAGGCAGAAATATTTGCTCCAGCACTATCGCCGGCTAAAATTATTTTGGAGGCATCGATATTTAATGCGGTTGCATTTTTTGAAACGTACTCAATGATTTTATAGGCATCTTGATGGGCAGCAGGAAACGTATGCTCTGGCGCAAGCCGATAATCCACAGAAATAACTGTAGCGTCGTTCATATCGCAAAGCCGACGAGTAACATAGTCGTGAGATTCTATACTGTAAAAAACAAAACCTCCGCCATGAAAATATATAATTACTTTCTGATTGGGTTGCAACGAATTTCTGTACATCCGCACCGCAATTCCTTCAATGGTAAAGTTGGTAATTTCTCTAATGGTCGTTTTATTATCAAAAAGCAGCTTGCCTAATTGAGAAGCACGTTCCGTATTTTTTCGTTCTGCATCAATATTAGCTATTTCTACTTCTCGTAAAGGTTGCACATTATTCACAAACCAAAGTAAAAATCTAAGTTTCCAATTCATATTTATCTGTTAACTTTATCCAAGATAAAAAATATAAATGATGGAATGGATATCAAAAGATAATAAATTGGAGAAGACATTTGTCTTTAAAGATTTTGTACATGCATTTTCCTTTCTAACCAAAGTTGCCTTAGAGGCAGAAAAACAACAACATCATCCCGAAATATTTAATGTGTATAATACAGTAATTTTGAAGTTGCAAACACATGACGCTGGAAATGTTATTACCGAAAAAGATTATTCCTTAGCTAAAGCAATAGATGATTTTTATGAATAAAAATTTATTCTCCGATACCGAAGAAAACTCCGATAAATCGTATATCGCACTTACTGATAAATTGTTGTTGCAATTAGAAGATTTTATTCCTGAAAATAAAATAGAAGCATTTTGTGAGCATTTGAAGAAAGTCGTCAATTTTCACGATAGACAATATTATGTAAACTCCAATTCTTTAATTACCGATTATGATTACGACAGATTATTTAAAAGATTAAAAGAGATAGAATCGGAAAACCCTAATCTTATCACCGCAGATTCTCCTACACAACGAGTAGCCAAGGGATTGAATCAAGAATTTCCGACAGTAAAGCATTTAGTGCCGATGATGTCGTTAGAAAATTCATATAGCCTTGCAGATTTAGAAAATTTTGAAACACAAATAAAAAAAGGATTGTCCAGCGGCACCGTTGTAGAATATATTACAGAACCTAAATTTGATGGTAGTAGTATTGCTTTAATTTATGACAATGACAAGCTTATTCGTGCTGCTACACGGGGCAATGGGCAAGAGGGTGACGAGATTACTGCAAATGCAAAAGCTATAAAATCAATTCCATTGTCGGCTAATTTCTCTCAATATGGTATTAGCAAAGTAGAAGTTCGTGGGGAGGTTTTATTGGAATTAGTTATGTTGCAAAAATTAAATGAAGTACGCAAAAAGCAAAATGAAATTCTCCGTGCTGAAAATAAAAAAGAATTAGAATTATACAAAAACGCCCGTAATACAGCAGCCGGCAGCTTGCGCTTAAAAGATAGTGCAGAAGTAGCCTCCAGGAAATTAGATGCCGTGATTTATCAAATTGGGTATGCAGAAGATGAACATGGAAAAGATATCACAGATATATTTAAATCGCATGATAAGAATTTAGAAATACTTACCCATTTGGGTTTTAAAACACCATATCAAGATAGAGGTGTTTTTACGGAAATAAAAGACGTAGAAGCCTTCTGTAAAAAATGGGAAATAAAACGCGATAGCTATCATTTTGATATTGACGGCATGGTGATAAAAGTAAATAGCCTACAACAGCAGCAAGCATTGGGCAAAACTTCACATCACCCGAAATGGGCAGTAGCCTTTAAGTTTAAAGCCAAACAAGCGACTTCTACTTTGTTACATGTCGAATTTCAAGTAGGAAGAACTGGCGCAATTACGCCGGTGGCAAAAATAAATCCGGTGCAATTAATGGGTGTAGAAATCTCCTCAATTTCCTTGCACAACGAAGATTTTATTCTGGATAAAGATATCCGATTGCATGACACCGTACTTGTAGAGCGTGCCGGAGATGTAATTCCATACATTGTAGGCAGCATAAAAGAAAAACGAAATGGACATGAACAGAAAATCCATTTCCCTAACGAATGCCCATCTTGTCAGCATCATTTGGTAAAGCCTATGGATGAAAGCGTTTGGAGGTGCATCAACCCAAATTGCCCCGCACAATTGGAAGAACATTTGATACATTTTGTGTCGAAGCAAGCAATGGATATTTATGGCTTTGGTGAAGAAAATGTACGCACCTTTTTGCGCGAAGCAATTATAAACGACATTGCATCTATTTATAAAATAGACTACGAAAGAGTAAGACAACTTGAAGGATGGAAAGATAAATCTGTACAAAATTTAGTAAGTGGAATTGAGACTTCTAAAAACAATGAACTCTACCGATTAATAGTAGGGTTGGGGATTCGGCATATCGGCAGCACTACCGCAAAAATGCTAGCAAAGAAAGTAAATAAACTAACCGATTTTCAATATTGGAATCAAGAGCAATATAATGAGTTAGAAGACGTAGGGCCAAAAGTAGCACAGTCTTTATTTCAGTTTTTTACCGATGAAGATTCTATAAAATTGATTGAAGAACTTAGTACTTTAGGGGTTAATATATATAAAACGGAAGAGGTTTTATCTTCAAGTAAATTGGAAGGAAAGTCATTTCTATTTACAGGTACGCTTACCCAATTTTCTCGCGATGAAGCAAAGGTACTGGTAGAAAAAAATGGCGGAAAAAATTTAAGTGCTGTAAGTGTAAATTTAGATTTTTTAATAGCAGGCGAAAAAGCAGGAAGTAAATTGACGAAAGCCCAAAAAATTCCAACAATTCAAGTAATTGGCGAAGATGATTTTTTAAGAATGATTGAGTAATTTTTATCGTACTTTTGCACTATGAAACAAGTTGTTTTTAGTTTATTAATTTCTGTGCTTTTGTATGCTTGCGAAAAAAAGCATTTTTACAATAAATATCAATCCGTAAATATTAAAGCATGGAAATCTTCGGATACTGCCACTTTTCCAATAGCCATAAACGAAGCAAATCATCAATATAAATATGCATTGAGCGTTCGGTATGCTAAGGATTATGAGTTTAGCAATGTTTGGCTCAAAGTATTTGTAAAAGGAAATGCAATTGATACATCATTTAGATATGAAATTCCATTATTTATGAAAGATGGAAAACCTTATGGGAAGTGCAGTGGAAGCCTATGCACACAAACAGTTCCGCTAAAAACAAATTTACCTATTTCCCAAAAAGGAAATTATACCATAAGTATTGTTCAATTAATGCGCAAAGACCCATTAGATGGAATTTCAGATGTTGGCGTAGTAGTTGATCAACAATAACAGGATAATTATTACTTCTATTATAAACCTAACTTCTATTTTAAATCAATAATTTTTCCTGCCCAATATTTTATAATAGTTATTCAAAGTAGAATTTTTAGCGTTTTTATATCGGCATATTTTTTCAAAAAAAACACTTTTGCTTTATAGTAAATCGCTACACAAGCAAACGGATTTGATTTTCAATCGTTTAATTTTTCAGGGCAATACTTTTACTAAAATATATTTTTACAACAAAAAGTGGTGTACGTATCACCTATTCCAAGAATTAAAAATTTTATGTAATTTTATACAAACCACCTTTATGAAAAGAAATTACATTTTTATAGTACTTCTTACATTTATTTCAGCAACGTTTGCGCAATCTCTAAGCCGCGGGCCTTATTTGCAAAGTATGACCAACACCAGCGTAAAAGTAATGTGGCGTACCAGCGATTCTACCTATGGTATCGTAAAATACGGCGATGCACCGAATGCACTAAACCATACTATTGTAGATACAGTATTTACCAAAAATCATATTGTAAAAATTTCGGGATTAACAGCTAAAACAAAATATTACTATAGTGTAGGATTTGGAAATACTACGCTAGCTGGCGGAAACGACCAACATCATTTCGTTACGGCACTTACACCCGGCGACAGTACGCCATTCCGCTTTTGGGTTACCGGCGATTTTGGCGGAGGTAGCAACGACCAAATTAGAGCGCGCCGATGGTTTGAAGATTATATAAAACTCAATCCCGTTACGGGCTGGCTTTGGCTGGGCGACAATGCCTATACCAATGGCACCGATGATGAGTACAGCAGAAAAGTATTTAGCAGAGATTATGGCTACGATTCCATCTTTAGGTTTTTACCTTTTTATCCTATTCCAGGAAATCACGATTATATCAGCGTAAACGGTACTGACGATCCGCGTTACCATGGCGGTCCATATTATGACATCGTGGAAGTTTTTAAAAATGGAGAAATGGGTGGCGTGCCTTCTACGATGGAAGCCTATTATTCCTACGATTATGGTAATACGCATTTCTTGGCATTAAATTCAGAGCTTTATAGAGTATTTATTTTTTGGGATGCCTTTGGAACTACCTTTAAAGATTGGTTAATCAATGACCTCAAGGCATCTAATAAAAAATTTAAAATCGCTTATTGGCATCAGCCACCCTACTCAAAAGGTTCGCATGATTCCGATGACTTTTGGGAGATTTTAATGGCAGGTATGCGCGAAAAAGTAATTCCTATTTTGGAACAATACGGCGTAGATGTAGTACTCTGCGGGCATAGTCATGTGTATGAACGTTCTTATTTAATCAATAAACATTACGGTAATTCATCTACCTTCGATAGAAATACAATGCTTGTCGATAGCTCTTCAGGAAATCCGGATAGCAACCGTACTTATATAAAATACACTTATGGCGCAAATAAAGACAAAGGAACCGTATATGCTGTGGTAGGAAATAGCGGAAAATCTGAAGCAGAAAATGGGAAAATGCACCCTGTGATGTGTAAGAAATACGCTGCAGATGGTGGTGTGGGTAGTATGATTTTAGAAGTGAACGGCAGTCAACTTACGGCATCGTATTACAAAGCAAACGGAGAACTATTTGATAAATTCCGCATCTTAAAAGAAGACACTACTTCCGTGATTTCAGGAGTGAAAAACAATGAGTCAATTGTCAATAATTTAAAAGTATATCCAAATCCTTTCTCCAATACAATTACGATTGAGTTTAATGCAAAAGAAAGTAATACTACTTCAATTACTATCCAAAATTTAATTGGACAATTATTAGTAGAAACAATTTGGAGTGGAAAAAGTATGGTTGGGAATAATAAAATTGAACTCCATCATCTTCAAGATTTGCCCAAAGGAGAATACGTAATTTCTATCAAGCAAAACCAAGAAATAATAAGTAGCAAATTAGTGAAACTGTGATTTGACAGTATTATTTATTTGCTTCAATAAATGTTTTTGCATCCATATCAAATGCTTGCCATTCTTCAAAATGTGGTAAGTGAGCGGATAGTATATATTTAGCAGCATCGTATTTGAATTTCGATGGAGGCGTACCAATATTACTCGCAAATTTTTGTGCTAAATTATCTTTAGGCAGCAAACCATCTTTCGCACCCCAAACTAACATTACTGGGAGTTTTATCTTGTTTAGTTGTGAAGTTAAATCCAAATGTGTAAATATAGATTGTCCTTCGTAAGTTAAGGTAGAAGGGGCAAATATGGCATTTTTAAATGCAACATCTATTTCTGCTTTTGGTATGCTTGTACCTCTAACCTGCAAGTTAATCGCATTATTTACAATTCCACCAACCTGAATTAAATAAGATTGATGTTGCTTGAAATCTTGATAGTTTAATTGTGGGTTAGCAGCATAAAATGCTTTACAATTCTTCCAGTAGTTAATATCTTTCCCTAGTGCAATTATAGAATCTGCTTTGTGTAATAACCATTGTATGGAAAGCAGCGCACCATTTTTAATATCATAAGCAGGGCTTTCAATAATTGCTCCGTGCAATTTATTTTGATGTGAAGTATCTAATAAATAATAAGCTGCTAATCCGCCGCCCCAGCTTGCACCGTGGATATATATTTTACTAGCTTTGGCTACTTGTTTGGTAAAATCAACTATATTATCTAAGTCTTCGCTGAATTGCTCTATACTCATTTCACTTGGCTTGGTGTTTCCTTGTGTAGTGCCAGAGCCGCGTTGGTCGTAATAAATTACTTTGTAATATTTTTCTATTTCACTCCAATATACATTTGCACGTTCTCCTTGTGCTGAGCCGCCGGGGCCGCCGTGGATATATATTACAGCAATATCAGAGTTGATATTTCCACAAACCCGAACCGGCAAAGCCACATCTTTTACCTTTACAAAGTAATAATTATCCAATTGGTCTTTACTCAGTTTTGGGTCTTTTGAGCAGGAAGTAAATATTGCTATCGCAACTAAAAAGACAGAAATTATTGAAACATTAAATCGCATGTTATTCTTTTATTTTTCTAAAAACATAAGATAATCCAAATTCAGCATATACGTGCTTTATCCATTGCTGGTTATTTGGAAATCTATAAAATATACCGGTGCCGAAATTAATGGCTATTGGCACTTCTAATTTTTTTGAGAAATCATATCCTGCAACAATTTTTCCACCTAACATCAAATTGTGGTTTCCGTAGGATATCTTTTTGAATGTGCTATCACTTTGTCTCTCATATACTGGTGCATTGTATTTTGTGTACATGTAGCCCGCATCGAAATTTAATTCTACAAATACACCACTATAAAAAGTATGACGATAGGCAAGTTCTGGAATAAAAAATAAAGCAGTGTTGTATCTCTTTCTGTAGATATACCCAAAAGTGGGTTTTATGAAAATTTCACGTTCTATTACTCGTGGGCTATATGCACTTTTGCCTTTGTTTAATTTTGGCTTGTACAACACTCGGATGCTGCCGCTAAATGCCATACCGAAATTTGCATTCATTGGTTTAAATAAGTCCATATCTGCAATGCCCGAAACAGACACCAAATATTTGCTGTTTTTTATTCCATCAGGTTTGATAATGTCTTTGTATTTATCAGCTTGTGCTTGTACAGAAACAACACCTGCTCCGAAAAATAGAACTATGGTCAGGTAAGCAGTTAGTTTTTTCATTTACTTTTTGAATAACGATGCAAAATAGCGAAAAATTGTAAGTTTTCCGAAAACTTAAACTTCCTTGCCGATATAAATTATTTTTTGTTCTTCTTCCTCGGCTAAAAACGCTTTTACTGGAATTTCAATAACCATATATTTTATTTTTCTGCCGATGGTGATTTTAAATATAGAACTTGGGATAAACGCCACATCTCCCTATACAGAGGCGATTAAGTAATTCCCCTAAAAAACAGCCATATTATACGGTGTTTAGTTTGTTGAGAATATCAATAGCGGCTTTTGCAATTACTGTGCCGGGGCCAAATATGCCTGATACTCCTGTTGCATATAAAAAATCATAATCTTGACGAGGGATAACGCCACCACAAACGACTAAAATATCGTCTCGTTTTATCTTTTTTAATTCTTCTATTAATTGCGGAATAAGTGTTTTATGTCCGGCTGCTAATGATGA
>Ga0255344_1006797_pt1 | contig 10199 bp, 5 predicted proteins | sample wastewater_treat_5_FD_192414 | JGI IMG/M metagenome (GOLD analysis project Ga0255344, IMG submission 192414) | Wastewater microbial communities from Lulu Island WWTP, Vancouver, Canada - plant18 | ecosystem: Engineered > WWTP > Wastewater > Unclassified | place: Canada: Vancouver, British...
AGTCACAATCGCCCCTGTTAGCACTCCTACGATGCTGTTTTTTGTCATCATGTTCAGGGCGCTCTGGAGGCGCTCGCCTGCTGCTCGCTGAATACTTTCGCTGCTTCGCTCCATTCCATACATGAACAGAGCTAGCCCTCCAACGAGAGTCAGCGCCATGGCCAGTATCGACATGATGCTATCTTATACCTTATATGATTTATTGTGGTCTACTGGAGCATACCGTGCTTCTTGGCTTATGGAGGAATAGAGTCATTGCTGTTCTTTCGAGACTCCTTTCGCCCTAAGGCTATCTGGCTCATCTATTTCAAAGTATTAGTTCGTCACATCGTAATAGAGTAGAAGCGTATCTCTATAATATTTAGACTTCAGTTCTTCATGAAAATGCAGTAGGAATGCCAGACAACATTTAGAAGTGTGGTTAAGTATGATATTCTATTTGTATGCTAAGTGTCAGCCTGAAGAATGATGCGCCGCAATTCGTGCGCGAATGCGCAGTCAATGTGGCTGCGGTATTGGGTTTTCGTTCAGTTTCAATGGAGTTTCCGATCTTGCAACTGGATGCGCAGGTTTCCGTCAGGGAGGATGACCTGGTTTTCCTTGTCTGTGGGACGACTAAAGCCTCATCCGCTTGGTCCATCAAGCGGAACGGACCGCTCGTCGAACTGGAAATGCGCAATGGTGAAGCAGCTCGTGAGATGCTCTATGCCCTTCTTGAGCATTTCTCCGAAATCGAGGGCTCTGAATCCTTCGAGCTCGATTCGTGCCAAGCTGCGAGAGGTGGCGCGGGATCGCCCCCGTCGCCCGTTTGTAAGCCTGGACTTATGGAGAGTGGCTACCACTCTGTTCCTGCAGAGCGCGGCCTTGAGTCTCTCTTTGAACGTGAGTTTCTCGTGAAGGACGAAGACTTCGATTTCCTCCCCGATCGTATCGATGCCACGATAGAGCTACCTGTCGGCTTTGACGACGACGAGCTCTCTGCCGCCTGCGATCTGGCCGCTCGCTTTGGTATGGAAAGTCTGGGCATCGAGTTACCCCTCCTTGGATCAGACGACGGAAAGCGGCCCTATGGTAATGTCCTGAGAATAGAACGGGCTGAGGATGTCACTCTGCCTGTCTTGTTGCTGACTCAAGAGAATGACAAGCGCGTCGTGTCGCTTCGCGGTCGAGGGAGCGCACTGGCTGCAATGGCTTCCGCGCTTTGCAACACAATGCCTGGAACCGGCGATGACTCTCTTCTAGCGGAAATAAGAGATGGTTTGGTTTCTGTCTATGCAGCGGGCGGAAGCCAAGGAGACAAAGCCGATCTAGTCTTACAAGAGAAGCTCATGGAGCTCAAAGGTGATCGTATCGATCTCCCATGGGAATTGGATGAATGCCATACCATTCTTGCCCGCGAAGTGTATCCGCGCATTGTCTCTGGTCAAGGCACAGAGATTCTTGTTGTAATAGGCGAAGACCTTGAAGTAAGGCGGGCCCTCGAGGCCGAAATTCGCGAAGCTTGCCAGGCTCGCGGCGCGGAAAGCCCGAGAATTCGTGTCATCGGCGCCTTTAAGCAGGGTTTCTCATGGCTGCGCGACTATGAGCTTACTGAGCTTGCTGCATGTGACAGCGTCGGCTCAATTGACATTGGCTTTTCGGCATTTCTGCCTGAGGGGAGACCGGCTTGGAGCGATGAGGACGGTACGACGCCACGCATCGCGCCGAACAGGCCCGACGATCCTTCGGCTTGGCTCGACCCGCCCATCAGATTGCTCCAGGAGCTTTACCCGATTGATGACATTCTTGCCGATGAGCTCGGAATCAATAGGGATCGTATAATGTTTAGTCTGCACAGGGAAGCCACCGAGGCTCCAGGTTATACTCTTATAGTGCGCGATGGAAGAGGAGGTGTGGTCTATGAGTCTGCCTATACTCCAGTATTTTCGGAAAGACCATATCTCGATGATTTTCCTGGCCTTGGAAAGGTCCATCCAGGTACAGGCCTTGTTCGCCTCTCGCAGCGAGGAGCCACTATTTGGGAGTCGCATTTCAAGACGGATATGGAGGCTGTCTGGGATGCGTATCAATCTAAGGTCCTGCCTGCCGCGCGTGAGATAGCTCAAGCCGTGAAAGAGCAGCCCTTCTTTTCTCGCCTTATAGTCGAGGTTGAAGCAAGCGAGCCCGACGAGGCACTTCCTTGCCGTCACGACCGATTATCTTCCCTTGAATCGCTTCACGAAGATCTCTATTTTGCCGGTCTTGATTATTTTCAGATCTTCGGAGTCAAAACAACAGGGATCGGCTATGATTCACCAGGTCTCATCCTGCCAATTATTAGAAAACGATCAGGAGCTCCAAAGATGCATTATTCGATTCAAGCTGATGGCTTTGCCGCGGGAGCAAAGACTGCGGGAAGTGCCTTTGGTTCCCCACCAACTTCAGTCTTTGTGGATGAGCTTGCTTTTGACGAAGCAAGTGGGCGTTTCTCATCCCGTTTTTGTCTCCGGTTCGAAGACTCAGCAGTGGGACGTTCATCTGCATGGGCGGGCATTGAGAGATATGCCCGGCTCCTCTCAAGGGGGGAAGTCAGCCTTCCTCAAATAGGAAGAACATTCAGTTCGGTTCGATTTGCTTTGGATGGAGATGAGAAGGGAATTGTGGTGGAGGCCCAGCTTCCCGAACCTCAGACTTCCGGCGGCGCTTTCGATATTGCGGAACTCGAATTCCCGAAGGATAGACTCATAGACTCTGATGAATTCGAAACGATCTCGGAGAGCCTCGCAAAGACAAAAGGGATTAGACATAGACTCGTTGGGAGGAGCCGAGAGAGCAGGCCAATCTTTGCTATAGAACTTTTGCCACAATTATCTGGCTATATTTCACGCACCAAACTCATTGCCACAAGGCCGACTCTTTATGTAAATGGTCGCCATCATGCCAACGAGGTCTCGTCTACAAACTCGTCACTCATGTTCATAAAAAAGCTGCTCTCAGATCCTGTATATGCAGATCTCTCAGAACACCTCAACATCGTTGTCGTTCCCTTGGAAAACGTAGATGGCGCCGCCATTCATTCATTCCTTGCACATGACAACCCAGAATGGATGCTTCATGCGGCGCGGTATGACTCGCTTGGAGGCGAGTTTGCTCGCGACTATTTCAATGATGTGACCGCCCACCCCGAGGCCTTGGCCTTTACGCGGATCTGGCGTGATTGGCTCCCAGATGTTGTGGCTGACGACCATGGTGTGCCAAGTCATGAATGGTGCCAGCAATTCTCTGGCTACACATCACCCTGGTTCAAAGGCTTTTGGATGCCGCGTGCCTTGTTGTATGGCTATTTCTGGTATGTAACTGACGAGGCTTATGCGGCAAACAAGCTCGTAGCTGAACGGATAGAGGAGGTTGTCGCTGCCGCTATGGGAGCTCAAGATGAGTTTGCCTTACTGAACGCAGAGTGGCGAGATCGATTCGAAAAGTATGCTCATGCGTGGATGCCCAAGCTTTTCCCTGCCGAATACTACAAGGATATGATCTTCTATTGGGTGCCTTACCCCTATAAACCAGACTACTATTATGTGGCGGTGCGATTTCCATGGATTACGGCGGTGAGCTTCGTCTCCGAGGTTGCGGATGAGACAGCCACTGGAGACTATCTTGAGCTCTGTGCTCGCGCTCACCTTGAGGAGGACTTGGCCATTGTCAAGCTTTTATCAGAAGCCGAGGTTCACATGGATGAGTCAGTCTGGATCGAAGATGATGTCCTATGTGCACGTCGTGTGAGGAAAAGGCCTCTTGAATTGACTCTGGCGTGAAGCTGTTAAAGAAAAAAGTTTCTCAAATACAAGGAATTGGAAGATTGACATTATTCCTCGCCCATTTTGCACCACAAACATCGGGCGAGAATCCAGTGCCAAAATATCTCAGCAACTATTTGCTTCCATGTCCTCGCCGAGGATCGGTCCAAGGCCAAGAGAAAGCTCGTGGAGGAGAAGCAAAGCAGGCGCTGACACAAGAGGCGGACCCTTCAGAAAACGACCGATAAATCCATTCTAGGAACTAAGATTGTAACCATATAGCCTACGAAAGCGAATATTGTATTCGTATGCAGGATTAGGATTAGGAGCGCGGATCTCTATCGCGAACAATATTTATCTTTTCGTTATCCTAATGTCCAAAATACTACATGACCATCAGGGTATTCAATGGTATATTTGTCTTGAATGCTATGCATTTCAAATTGCATATCGAACATATAACCCATAGGTCAAAGCCATAGCCATAGATCACCTTATTGGACTAGATAAAACGATGAAGCGCGACGGTTCGGCGCAAAAAACCAAGAGAAATGACTACGCCGGAGAAAAATGTGAATCGGAATGAGAGACTGCAGAGACGCTACCGGATTGTAGGGATTCTGGGCTCTCTCGTCTTCCATGGAGCAATTCTTTGGTTGCCACTTTATTCTACTTTTACTTATGTCGAGAATGCCGCATCCCCATCGCTAAGAATTGGGTTGATCGAGCTATCTATGCCTGAAGCGATGAGCGAGATTTCGCAGTTGCCGGCAAAGCAGGGAAAAACGGAGGCCGAGGCGGATCGTCCCACATCGAGTCAGGAAGAAGTTTCCCAGATATCGAGTAAGAAAGAAATTTCTCAGATATCGAGTCAGGAAGAAGTTTCCCAGGTACAGGATGTTTTTCCAATGGAGGAGTTACCAGCGCTGGCGCAAGAGCCTACACCTTCTCTTCTAAGCAACTGCGAAAAGGATGAAAGCTCTGTATTTTTCGAAAAAATCGCTAATTTGCCCGAAACCAAGCAGAGGGACATCTACTTAGAGGACAGGCAATCTGAAGTCATTCAGACAAGCGCGCTGCAGCCTAGAGCTATCGATCCGGAGCCATCTGAGCTTCCTTTTGTCGTTTTGCAACCAGAAGAAGCGAAGGAGAAAGAGCCTGTCGTCGAGGCAGCGACATCGGTCGAAGCTCCAGTTGAAGCTCCTGTCGAAGCTCCCTTAGTTTCTGCTGCGCCTTCGGAAAACACAAGGCCAACAGAGAAAGCGCATGTCGTTACACCTGCAATTTCGCCAAGACAATACTTTGTTCCCTCGAAAAGTGAACTATTGGCGCAGAAGCGCAATTCGCTTGGAGGCTTTTCAGCGCAATCTGTCGAGTTCGCAGATCTGTCGGTAGCCGAATCCGATTTAGGCAGTGCGCATGCAGCTTCAGATGAAGGTTACCTTTCGTCTGCTGCTCAGGTTGCCGAGCTTAAGGCAGAAAGAATTACTTTATACAATAAAATGAGATATTATGATATGGCCGATTCCGGCACTCAGCCATCTCAGCAATCTCAGCTATCTCAGCCAGATTCGCCAGCTCCCCCTTCTCAGAAAGCCCAGCAGTTTGCACTGGAGCCAGCGTCGCAGAACATTGTGGCCAACTCTGAAATCGAGGTGATGACGGTTCCTAAGAAAGAAAAGCCAGAAAAGCGAGAACCCATCCAGACAAGGCCGCAACCTGATTCGGATTCAGGGCTAGTGCCTCCGGCGGCCATATCGGAAAAGAAGGGATTAGCAAGCACCTCCGAAGTCCCTACAGCCGAGGAGACATTCCGTAGTGCTGTACCAGATAAGAGCCCGCCCATCCAGGGCCCATATATAAAGGAAGCAGATACGGCATCTTCTATTGTCGAGGCTAGCTCGTTCTATGCAGAGAGACAACATTTTGACACTACAGAGACACTTTCGCAACGAATTGCCAATGAGTTGTCGACCAATAAGGAATATCCTCCGGCAGCCCTTAAGCGAAAAACCGAAGGTATAGTTAAGCTTTCGCTCGATGTAGCCCCAAATGGCAGCCTCATTAGAGTAAAGATTCAGACTCCTTCCGGAAGCGCAATCCTGGACGAGGCGGCCCTCAAGCTTGTTCAGAGCATTTTCCCTTTGGATGTCAAGTTGGCCTCTTCGGTATCGCTGATAGTTCCCGTCGAATACCGTATTCTGAAGTAGCTTTCATCATTCCCTTACAGCTACATTGGTGATCATTTCCCCACTAGTACCGACGGAGATCGCAATTACTGTGCCCTCAGAATCGAATCTATATACTGTCTGCATGCCATCTGGCACATAGGCGTACCCATCATAGGTGTTCGCATCGAGCGATCCAAAGGATGCGCCATTGCTCTTTACTTCGGCTAGACGACCCGAATCGTTTTCTGGCTTTGTCAAATCGATTATCCATGTCTGACTGTAATTCGTCCCCGCGAGATGATTCTTGTCGAAGGCAGTCAACCTAGCCACCGAAAGATCCTTTTGCACACTTACTATATCGTTTCCGCTGGACGCATCTAGCGGAATAAAGTCTATCGAACCGGGGAGAGCATTCCAGTTTGTATCATAGCCACCAGTATTGGCGACAAAGACGCCTGCATCATCGCTGCCGTTGTCATCCCAATCGTAGCTGCCCGGAAGCAGACCTGTCGTACCGCCGGAACTAGTCACAAACGAAAGGCCGACAGCTGTGCCCGCAGCATTGAGCCGGTATACTTTGCTATTGGCATTGTCCGTCACAAAGACATACCCATTTTCGTTGCCGTCCTCTGCGAAGACCAAATCCTGAGGATAGAATCCCGAGTCAAAGCCAGTAACTTCGCTGCCCAATCCCGCTGAAGGATTGCTTGGATTAAAGCCGTAAACTGTATTGGAATAGACTCCGCTATAGTCTGCTGTACTTACATATCCCTTATTGTTCGAGGCGATGCAAAGGTATTGCGCGCTTATGTTGCTTCCGATTTTCTGTACCGATGGGGAGCTGCTCGAAAGATCGAACCAGTAGAGGCCGGGGCTTGTGTTATTGTAGCTTCCTACCGCTATGAAGGCCTTCGTGCCATTTACGATCATCTCGCCGGTCGCATTCTGTTTTATGCTGACGAGGGGTATCGAGGCACCTTGGGCCTTTTCGGTGTCGATCTCATAGACATTTCCATTTTTCGAGTCTACTGCGAACAAACTTGCCGATGTCCCGTTTTGCAGAGACAGCAAGCTGCAACCCGCCAGCGCGGCCAAGACAAGCATGAACCCGATAGCGAGTATTTTTCGCTGTACCTTTGACAAGAGCTTTTTCATACAACTCCTCCCATATATTTATCTTAGAATTCGCTATTTTCATTCCGCAGGCCTTTTTGCCCCTGAAAGCACATGGTCAATATTGCAGAGACCGAAAAGCCGGGCATGGGATAGCCCTGTACTACTTGGTATCGCTCGTCGAAGAGATTTTGGACCGACAGTCCCAGCTTTGTATTGGTATCGAAGATCCATTCGAGCCTTGCATCGGCGATGAGCGCCGCGGGCAGATAGGCTCTGTTGCCTGTAGTGGTGTATCTGAGGCTCTTATAGGTGAACATAAAGGAACTCTTGAAATTTTTGCTCGATCTGCTTGCACTGAGAGATGCCGAGTGGACTGGCACGTAGGGTATGCGCTTGTCGTCTGCGAGCGTGAGGTTCCCCGACAAGACAAAACTGTAGAGAAATGTGTAATTCACACTGATTCGCCATGTACCGATATTGGACGAAGCTTCTGTCTCGATTCCTGGATACAGAGCATTTCCATAATTGGTGGGTTTCCAAGTACCTGAAGAGTCGGGTTGCCAAAGGATTACATCCTGGACATAGCGAGCAAATGCGCCTAAAGACCATGACTTCCGTTCGTCTCGATGTGCAATGGAAAAATCACAGGAATAGGCAGTTTCAGGCTCAAGATCTGGATTGCCCTGTGCACCGCCCGATGCGGGCCAGTACAGGTCGTCGAAGGAGGGAGCCCTGTAGGCGCTCGAGATTGAGCTTCGGAAGACAGTATCCTTAGCCATGTCATAAAGTAGCCCCAAGCTTGCTGAAATTCCCGAGGGAGAATCGCTCGTCAGGTCGTAACGGATAGCGGGAATGGCGGTCCATCTACAGATCTCGATATGAGGCTCGATAAAAGCTCCACCTGTAAACCGTTGAGGAGAGCTTTTATCGTTTGTCTTGACGATACTCGAATTTAGACGGTCGTAGCGGAAAGAAGTTCCCCCCTTAAGCTCTCCCTGCCATGGTGTCAGCCAAGAGAATGAGCTGTCTATACCGGTTCGATATGAATGATGTATGTCTGCACTCGAGGTATCCGATTCGAGATACTCGATTCCTCCAGCTTGAGCATATGAGTTTACATCTAGAGCCAGGGCACCGGCGAAAAGAGCATCTGTGCTGTAATGGGCTGAAAGGTTGGCATTCCAATCCTCCTGATGGGCTTTCGGAGTCGGCATATCTTCCGTTCCAGGCACTCCCAATGAGCGATAGTTCACTCTCGCCGTTGTAGATAGCTCTCCGACAGACAGTGGAAAGGAACCCTGAAAGCCGCCAGCTACAGCTAGCAACCCTGCATTCGCCCTCTGGCGCCTCTCTCCGTTTGTGTCGTAGTAAGGATAGGCATTCGAGGCCCGCTGTGCTTTCGCCCATGTGGAGAGATTGTTCATTCGAGCGGAGACATCGAAGGATTGTCCATCGACGAGAGCTAAGCCTACAAAAGGAACAGTTGTGGCTGAGAGGCCACTGCCGACTGTCACGGAAGTAGGTACAAACGCATTGTTCCGGATGGAGACCTCGACTGAGGGAGTCGTCGTTTTCCTTTTTGTATGGATATGGATGACTCCGCCAACCGCATCTGCGCCATATTGGGCTGACAGAGTTCCACGCTGTATTTCGATGTGCTCGACCTGATCGAGCGGTATATCGAGGCGCGACAGATCGGTCTGGCCTGTCGCCGGGTCTGTAATGCGCACGCCATCGACGAGCACAAGCACCTGGTTCGAGGTAGAGCCTCTAAGCGAGATTGTCGTCTGTGCGCCATTTGCGCCGGTAGGAGAGCTTATCACACCCGATACTGACGAAAGGAGAGCGGGAAGATCGGATGCGGCAGTCGCTTCGATCGTAGCGCTGTCTATGCTCGTTGTGCCTGCGGATGGCGCGAGGTCGCTCATCGGCAATATGCCTTCCACAATCACAGAGGGCAGTTCGACTGTTTGGGGAAATGCCGTGGGCAGAAGAAGACTAAAGAGACAGATAGCCACCAAAATCCTGGGGGAACGCAGAACGTGCATACCGGATCTCCTCCTTGGGACATAAGCGAATTCGAGGGAGGAGATGAGTCGTATGCCTATGCAAAAATGAGATGAATAAGAATAGAACGAGGGCGCCCGAGAAGAGATTGCTGCGCATCAAGAGTTCCTCAATCCTCGAAGTTTTGCCCGAAAACATGTCGGGCTCGCCCCAGAGCGGTATCCTGGCTTCCGGATCATCTGTGCGCACAGCGCCTTCTCACAGCAATAGCTGCAATGGCTGCAAAGGGTTTTTGAACCTTTGCCTGCTGGGTCATCCCCGGTTACAGTGGCGGGACCGCTGCGGATTTGCACCGCATTCCTCGGTTCCCTGGAGCATTTCAATAATAAGAGACAGAATCCCAGGCGTCAAGCGCCGTGGTGCTAAGTCGGTGTTTCTCAATATTGGAATTTCTAAAGACTCTATCTTGCTTTTAGCGACCGACGGGAGTCGAACCCGCTTCACGAGCTTGGGAAGCTCGGGTAATACCGGTATACGACGGTCGCAGTGGTGTATTCGCGCGCCATCGGGGTACGACGGTGGCGATTAAATGCGCGCCAGGCTCTTACTTCCAGGCTCTTACTTTATGAAAGAAAAAAGGCTCCTCAAGAGCATGCCTTATTGATGCGCTTATCTACTATAGCGAGCAGTACAAGCTTTGGTCAAGGCGAGCCAGCCCATCACTTTTGAGCATTAGTAAAAAACATCTTGTTTATCTTGATAAATCTTGGGAATTTTGTCAAAATCTTGCTAGAAATTATCTTGCATCGATGTGATCACATTTATGCCAATACCTGGGAACCGATCCATTTTCTGCAAAAAATCGATGCCTTGGCGTAGGGAAAGGCGTGCTTCAATGAGGCACTCAGGGTGTAGCTTTTCTGCTTCAATCATTCCAAGAAGAATATTATAACGGTATGCTTGAATACCATGGCTTCCATAGATTTCAAGTTCTCGCGAAATTACGAGGTCCATAGGGATTGCGGGGTGCTTATGATCAGCGAGCATGAGGCCTACTTGCACATGGCGACCGCGTTTGGCAAGGCTTGCAATTGCAGTGAAACAAGTATCTGGGCTACCGAGAGCG
>Ga0255344_1006810_pt1 | contig 10187 bp, 7 predicted proteins | sample wastewater_treat_5_FD_192414 | JGI IMG/M metagenome (GOLD analysis project Ga0255344, IMG submission 192414) | Wastewater microbial communities from Lulu Island WWTP, Vancouver, Canada - plant18 | ecosystem: Engineered > WWTP > Wastewater > Unclassified | place: Canada: Vancouver, British...
CTTAATAGGTAGCGGTTTTACCTGGTCTTGATGCAATTTATAACTAAAAACTAAACAAATCTGATCCCCTTCTATTTGGGGCCGACAATCTTTAAGAACTACCGACAGACCAAGATTATGATTTTTTATTTCATTTACTACGGCCGGCCAACGACTTAATAATTCCTCGCTTAACAAGGGAGCCATCACTTCATTTTTTTTCTTATTTTCTTCTCCTGACTTCTTTAAGGGTGATGAATCATTACTTGGTGACTCAGGGGGATTAGTAGGTTTTTCTATTTTAGATACTTTCTCTATTTCACTGGGCCCCAGGGCCTTGACAATGGCTAATTCTACTGGCAGCTGGATAATAAAAGCCTCTTTGGTCTCATTAAAAGCTTGAATAAAAAGTTGTAAAAATTGGACTAATTGGTTAATGCTCAATTTTTGCCGTAGCTTTAATAATCCAAACATATCATCTTCGCCCCATTGTCCTTGATATTCTACCAGTAGTTGAGGATTGATTTTACTTAGCAATAGCTGACGCAAAGTTTCAATTAAATCTTGTAAAAAAACTCTAACATCTCGGCCATCGGCCACCAGTTGATTAATGATGGTAATAGCTTCCACTGAATTTTGCTCACTTAAAGCGGTAATAAACTGGCTAATAATTACTAAATCGCTGCTCGGAGCTAAAAGATAAAAATCCTCCATTGTTAAATGCAACTCGCCGTTTTTCATCGGCTGACTAACCGCCATCAACTGACCCAGCAAACTTTCCGCGTCTCGCAAATGACCTTGCGAATTTTTAGCTATCGCCGTTAGAACTGCTTCATCAGCTGACCAGCCTTCTTGCTTTAAAATATAATGCAATTTTTTAATAATATCGGCTTGGCTAATTTTTTTAAAATCAAAACGTTCACACCGCGAAATTACGGTGGCTGGGATCTTATGAACTTCTGTAGTGCATAAAATAAAAATAACTTGCTCCGGTGGCTCTTCTAGAGTCTTAAGTAAGGCATTAAATGATGAAGTAGATAGCATATGGACTTCATCAATAATAAACACCTTATATTTTCCTTGACTTGGGGCTAAACGGCTACTGGCAATAATATTTTCCCGTACATTGTCTACCCCAGTCTGACTAGCAGCATCTATCTCTACAATATCTAGAGACTGTCCAGCCGTAATAGCTAAACAATTAGCACAATTATTACAAGGTTCAGCAGAGTTATCGGGACGATTAAGACAATTAAGGGATTTAGCTAATAGTCTAGCAATAGTAGTTTTACCCACCGCCCGAGGGCCACAAAATAAATAAGCTGAAGCAATCTGGTGCCGTTTGATCTCTTCGGCTAAGGTAATTTTTATATGATTCTGACCCACTACTTCCGCAAAAGTCTGGGGCCGATATTGACGGTATAATGTCGACATATATTAAACCCTCTGGTAAATAAAAAACCCGTGTCTTATATCTTGATCAATTTTAGATTGAACTAATTGAAATCCATGCTCTTTAAAAAAATTATTAAGGGTATCTGGATAATAGGCCCGAATATTAAGTAAGTCTAATCTCTCTTCTGGCAAAAAATGAATTACTTCGTTACGGGCCTTAATAACCACCTTTTTATTAAAAAGAAAAAAGAAATTTAATAAAATAGCGCCGACTGATTTTTCTTTAAGCATTTCTAAATTAAGCGCCCCGCAATTAGGATCAATACCAACACTGCGGAGCGGTCTTAGCAACCACTTAATTTTTTTGGGGTCATCCAAGTATTGACTATAGAAATTAAACAATTCTAAATCTTCAGAATTATCTAAACTGCGACGTATCCTTAAATCTAAAAATAACAAATCATCTTTTTTAAGCATACTATAAAGACTATCCACAATATTGGTTTGATTAACATTACTAATAGTATTGCCAAAAAATAAAAAAGCGCGACAATCAAAATCAGCAGTTAATTGAGTAATTTCTTCTCGAAAATCTTTGCTCATAATATCCGCACACAAATATTGGGCATCAATACCTAAATTCATTAAATTACTCACTGCTAAATCCAACATCTGACGAGAACTATCTACCGCAAAATAAGTAAAATTATAACCATCTTTCTTTAATTTTTTAAGCAAGGGTTTTTCACTGGCAGCGTTACCACAACCAAGACTAACTAAAGCAATTTTTTGTTTCTTTTTAAATTCCTTGGTTATAAGGTCATAATACTCAGGTGATGAAAAATCAACCGGCACCGACTTAGTTAAATGATCGTAGGAACCATAATACAGATCAGCTCCTTCATCGGTATAAAAAAATTTCTGATCCAAATCACGATTTTTTAGACAATCAATTAATGATTTATCTAATTCTAGGTCAGAAATTAAAGAATTAATAGAATCCATATTATTCAAATTATGTAGAAAATGTAGATATGCCTAGTTTAATTTGTGAACTATGATGCACATAACCTTCACGAAACTGAAACTCGGCTTTAAAATTATGGCCATCACTAGAAATTAATAAAACATCAGCTGTCTGATTAAATTGCTGGTCAGTAATTAATTTTTCAAATAAACTTTTGTCAGTTAATTGCCAAATGATAGCATTGGCATGATCATAGATTAGATTATACATCGTAGAATCCAGATCGACAAATTGTTTTTTATATAATTCCTCTTTCAGGGCTGATAGACTAGAAAAATGGCCTTTCTCCAAAAATTGTTGCCAATTAGCTGCCGCCTCACTAATAGTTAAACCTTTACGGTCATAGTCTAAAATTTCTTTCATCGGTAATAAGATAGCCTGGGTCTCAAAAGCCATGCGCACTTGTTTATTGCTAGGTAAATGGCTAATGGTACTGAGGTTGTGCTGCCGGTCAGCGATTCTTAATAAAAAACAACGAACATCTTGACTCCCAGCCCAGAGCAAACGTTCAGTGTCATCAGTAAACTCCTGACCCCGACAATAAAAACTTTCCCGATGCTTCGTCACTGCATCCACCAAAAAACCAACCTCTGGACCAAATTTTTGGTAGATATCTCCTATTAAACAATTCTTACAATCTTCCACCGTATCATGCAGTAAAGCAGCAGCAGTAAGCACTGGATCAAAAAATTTCTGGGACAAAATTTCTGCTACCGCTAAAGGATGAATAAAATAAGGCTGACCCGACTTCCGCTTCTGACCGGCGTGTAAATGATAAGCTAAATTCCAGGCTTCTTCTAATAATGACTCCTGTTCAGCCGTTAAACTGGGAAAATAATGTAAAATCTTTCTACTTGACCATCGCTTAGCCATCATATTACTCAAGTACTAAATTTTCTAAAGCTGCATATTGAGATTCTTTATCTTTGGGTATAAGGATAGTAACACGGTCGCCCGCTTCAGCTCGAAAATAACTAACACTAGCCTTAAGTAACCGCCACCGTTGCTCACCATGAACGGCATAATAATTACCATCAGAGCCCTGCTGTAAAGTAGCGACTAAGCGACGGCGTGCTACTGGCCCAATTTGCTTATATAAAAATTGACCATTGGAATCAATAGTTAATCGCAAATTATCTCCTTCTACCAGCTTAGACTTAGACGCATAATTACTTGGCACCTCATAAACCTGTCCATTGCTGGCCACCATCTGCTCGCCATTAAAATAACCTTCAATAGTAAGACCAGACTGACCAGCTAACACTTCCTCTGAAGTATTACTAGCCATTAAAGATTGAACCAGATGATTAAGATCAGCTGCCAATGTTGTTAACTTTTTAGCTATAGACTGTAAAATTTTAATTTGCTTCCCTGATAACAAATATCCTTCGTCCCTATTATCCTTAAGGGGTTGACTACCGGTTGCTGGTGGAAGAACTGATGGTATTTCACTGGCTTGATCACTAAAGCTAATTGTTTGATCTGGTTGCCATTCTTGCTCATCCCCCTCTTTATTTATAATACTTGGTTCTTGTGCCATATTAATTAAGATTCATTCTGCTACGTTGAATAATTTCGGCCTCAACTAAAGACCGATCCTGACCATATTTAAGACGGCTTAACTCCCGAATCTTTTCAGCCATCTCCTGATCATAATGACCCAGTAATGGCCATGGGGTCTTCATGGTAAATGGTCGTGAGGACATATTATCAATCAAAAGTTTTATATAAGCTGTATATTTCTCTACATTAATAAGGTCATAAGCATCAAAAGTTGGCGCAAATTCTTTCTGGAGAACTTCAGCATCTTCCGAACCGACCTTGAAACTAATTAGAGTGCCAACATTACCAAAAACTGCATCTTTAATAGCTGTATCTCCCCGATTAACTAATTGTCCAATATATTGATGAGCAATGATTAAACCAAGGCCATATTTTCTAGCTTCAGATAAAATCTGACAAATAGAATTAGTAGTAAAATTTTGAAACTCGTCAATATAGAGGAAAAAATTACACCGTTCTTCTTTGGGCATATCAGCGCGAGACAAGGCCGCCGCTAACATTTTACCTACCAAAATCATCCCTAGTAAATAAGCATTCATTTCGCCCACTAGTCCTTTCGGCAAACTAACTAATAAAATTTTGTGCTGATCCATAATCTCGCGGAAATTAATGGCACTTTTCTGTTGAGCAATAATTGGCCGCATCATGTCATTAGAAATAAAAGAAGTTAGTTTAGAGGTAATATAGGGAACAACATTAGCCAAAGCAGCATCACCGCCAGCTTTTTCAGCTTCTTTGCGCCAAAAATCAACTACCGTAGGATCAGCACAACGGCCCAATTTCATATGGCGAAAATCAGCATCCGCTAAAACCCGCGGGATTTCCATTAAAGTTGAACCTGACCCAGGGTCAGCCATAACTAAAAGCATCGCATTACGCATATATTGCTCAAAAATTGGTCCACCAGTCGCCCTAAGGTCATAAAGCTTATCAAAAATACCAATCATCTCATTAATTACAAAAGTCTTCTGCTCTGGATACTTAGGATCAAATTCCAAGAGATTAAGACCCATTGGCCGCTCTAGATCGGCGGGAGAAAACAGCACTACGTCCTCAGCCCGTTCAGCTGGCACTCTAGCTAAAATATCATTAACCAAATCACCATGAGGATCAATAACACAAAGACCCTGTCCATTCAACACATCCTGAATGGCCATATTAGCTAAGAGCACCGACTTACCAACACCTGACTTACCAATCATATAAACATGACGCAAACGGTCATCTTCTTTAATATGAATCTCTCGTCTGATCCCTCGAAAAACATTATAGCCCAAAAGTAAACCCTCGGTCGGGACGTCCGATGGTGCAGATGCCTGCTTAGCTGACAGCCACAAAATATTAGGTGTTTCAGCATTCCGTAAAGGAAAATGATATAAACTAGCCAATTCTTCAGTATTAAGTAAAAATTTAGACTTCTCGTCAAAACGACGATAAATAAACTGTTTAATTAAATTTTTGACTGGCTTACGCCGTGGTTTAGCCTGAAAACTATTGCCGTATTCATAATAATTATACTGACTCATTGCATTAGCTAAATCACCTAGCAGAGCATCAGCTCGCCCTTGATTATTGCCACAAGCAACCAAACGTAAATTAACATCAAGTCCAGCCTTAGAATTTTTTTGCTCCATTAATTTTAACATTTCTTCTTCCATGGCTGTCAAACGTTTCTCGGCTTGTTTAGCGGCTGCTTCCTCCTTTTTAGCCTTATTACTGCTAAAAGCATCCGACCAAAAATCAGCTATTGATGACCAAATACTAGTCTGTAGTGCCGCACTTACCGATTTCTTTTTGTAGGCCAATTGGACAATCTTTTTTACCGCCCCATGCCAACTCCCATAAGCACTACGAACAGTATACTGAATGGCTAAGCTTTCTCCCGGGGATAATTTAGACATCACATTAAGCTGAGAATTCATTAAATCAACCTCCTCTTGGTTATATGTTTTAAGCGGCAAAGCATAATGTTTAGTGGTTTTAAGGGAACCAATAGCAATAGCCCCTTGAGCTGTAAACATGTTGTAATCAATTACTTCCTCTAATACTGCATCGGGATAATGGGCATTAATCTGTTGTTCTAGATAACGAGCCATGCGTCGGGGAGCTACCACGTAAAAAGCAATAATACTACTATTAGCAACAATTTCAAAAGAAAAATGGTCATCCCGACCCCAAAGCCACACCGCCCACCCTCTCTGAGCTCTTAGGCCGCCAATACTAGCAAAAATAGTTTCCGCACAAGAAATCTCTTCCCGCATCTGTTGTGCAGTAAAGTCTTGATTCTGGTCTTTGGGCCGATCTTTGGGCAATTTCACTAGATAGACTACTTGATCAAAATAAGCATGAGCCTGATACCATCGCCACACTATTGTTCGCCAAATAAAAACCACTAGCCAAACAATAATAGCAGTTAATAAAACTCCTCCCAAAATTATGAGCGGATCCATAATTATTCTTTATCTTTTAGAGCAATAATGCGGTCAGTTTTTATCTTAACTTCTTGCTCTAAAAAAAATTTATTAATTCCTGGAATAATAGACAAAAAGCGACGAATTAAATTCATAATCTTCCGCCACTGCAATTTAACGTGGTCTAATAAACTATCAATCTGTCGCACTGTCTGCTCACCCACTTCTTTAAGTTCACGCTGCTTGTCTGGAGGTAAAGATAGATAAATATCGGTTAAACCATCTTCTAAAATATCATCAATAGCTGCTTGTCTGGGAGTAAGTGGCGCTATCGAACCAGTTAGATATGCAGATGGCGAATTAATAGAAGCCGAAACTGCTGCGGATTCTGGCTTTTCTGGACTAGGCAGGGGCACTCCCTCTTTTTTTTTCTCCTGACTAGCTAGTTGCTCAACTTCAGGATTAATTAGGGGTTGTTCCACCTTATTAGATCGTAATCGTTCTTGGGGCATAAATATAGTATTATATAAAGGTATTATAACACAATTTCTCCTTAAAAGATAAGATTATCACTTTTTATTATCTTATGCTATACTTAAGGAAAAATCAATAACTAAATTATATGGGACAATACTTAAAAATTTCACCAAAGATTGAAGAGCTTATTATCGATAACCCTAAAACTAATGGTGCGGTGAATTGGATCAACATTAATTCTGCTGGTAAGACTGAGATAGAATATTTATTAAAACGCCAACATTTTAACCTGCATCATCTAAAACAATCTCTCTCTCGTAGTATTGCTCAAAGGGCCATCATTGAAAAGGAAAAAGACTACATCTTTATTGTCCTCCATTTTCCTATTATTAAAAATGGCCTCATTATGCCTTCAGAAATTGATTTTTTTATGGGTCATGGATATTTAGTAACAGTGCACAATGGTGATCTGCCACCACTCAATAACTTTTTCAATCTTTGTCGTAAAAGTGAAAATTCTACTTTGGCCTATGAGCTAGAGTCATCTTCTATCTTGCTCTATGAAATTTTAGAGCAACTTATGCATTATTGCTATGAAATTCTTGATGAACACAGCAAACGTATTGCCACTGTCCAAGACATTGTCTTTAAAGTTGACAGTAATCAACGCGAGACCGTTCAAGAACTTTTAACCTTAAGAAATAATATCATTAAAATCCGCCGTATTCTACAAAATCATAAAAATATCTTACAAACCCTAACTACCATTAAAAGCAGCTTGGTGCCAGCCACTGAGCTCAAAAAATATTATTCTACCCTAGTAGAACATTCTAAAAGAATCTGGGAAAATCTAGATAATCAAAAAGAAATGATTGAAGTATTACATGACACCAACGAATCATTGCTTAACGACCAAATTAATCAGATCATGAAAACCCTAACCATTTTTTCGGTAATTATTCTTCCCCTTAACCTTATTGCTGCAATTTTCGGCATGAATACAATCATAGGGATGCCATTTATTAATAACCGTTATGGCTTCTGGTGTGTCATTATTATTATGCTTCTGCCAACGGCTATAATGTTTCTCTATTTTAAGCGGAAACACTGGTTATAACATTTTCTAATTCGCTTAGAGTCTTAATCTGCATAAGCTGGGTACGTAATGCTTTAGCTTGCGGCCAACCCTTAACATACCAGGCTAAAAATTTACGAAATTCAATAAGACCAACTTCTCCTTTATAAGCTACTATAAGCTGAGCGTGATGCCTTATTAATTCTGTCAATTCAGTCCAAGTTAAGTTAATTTCTCGTCCCTCTTTAATTTCCTGAAAAATCCAAGGTCGGCCCAATGCCCCACGACCAATCATAATACCATCAGCCAAACTTTTCTGGAGCATTATCTGTGCAGTCATTAAATCAACTATCCCACCATTGGCTATTAAAACTCCGGCGACATAGGGACGGCAAAGAGCAATAGCCCCTGGATCTACTGGTCCGCTAAAGCCTCCACTAACACTACGGCCATGAACCGTCACGGCCGCTAAAGGTAAATCGGCTAAATAAGCTACCACTTGCTGAGCGCTAATATCCTTATTCTGAGCTCGCAGTTTTATAGATACCGGCAAGCTAGTATTACTTAATACCGCCTGAACTGCCTGCCGTGCCCGGGGCAAATCAGCTCCCAAAGCGGCCCCTGCTCCTTCTTTAATAATTTTCGGAGCTGGACAGCCACAATTAATATCTAAGCCATCAGGCTGAATTCTATTAGTTACCAGCCGGGCTGCTTCTCCAAATTGATTAGGGTCAGCACCAAATAATTGAACGACGTAAGGTCTTTCAATCTCATTAAAATATAATCTTTCTAGAGCTTTCTCCGGACTATGAACTAGGGCAGCGACACTGGCCATTTCACTAACTACCACATCGGCCCCATAGCTACGACAAATCTGCCGAAAAGCCCTATCAGTAAAACCACTAAGCGGGGCCAACACAGTAAACGGCCGAGCTAAATGAGCCCAGAAATTATCCATATTTAAAATAAAGGCGTGAGTCGACTACCCCCTGGCCCATCCTCTACGCCATAACCAGCTTCAGCTAATTGACGTCGCAATTCATCAGCTAATGGAAAATCCTGGGCCTCCCGTGCTAGCTGTCGCCTGTTAAATAATGCCTGTACGGCTGGCGGTATATTAGTAAGCATCTCTGAATAATGTTGTCCGCCCCCAATAAGATCTAAGCCAAAAATCTCATCAAAGTTTTTGATGGTGGCTAGTTTATCTTTATTAGATAACTGACTCCTTAAAACTTCAAAAAGCACTGCTAGGGCTTGGGGACTATTTAGGTCATGATTAATTGCTTCTACAAATTTCTCTCTGAACAAGGGCGATACTTCACCCATCTCCCCACCTAAAGCTGCAACTTCACGATATAATCCTTTCAGGGCTTGATCCGCGGCAGCTAAACTAGCCTTACTATATTCCATGGGCTTGCGGTAATGTACCTCTAAACAGGCATACCGATAAGCCAACGGCAACCATCCCTCATCAATCACCGCCACCTTTAAAGTCAAAAAATTAGCTCCGCTTTTAGCCATTTTTTTACCGCCGGCAATATTTAAAAAAGCATTATGAAGCCAATAATGGAAAAATGGCTTGCCCGTCGCAGCTTCAGCTTGAGCAATTTCATTGGTATGGTGAACATTAATATGATCTACTCCGCCCGTATGAATATCTAAATGGCCAGCTAATAGTTTTAAACTCATAGCGGCACACTCTAAGTGCCAGCCCGGAAAACCCTTACCCCAGGGTGAATCCCATTCCATTTGCCTCTTTTGTCCCAATGGACTAAATTTCCACACTGCAAAATCAGTGGGATGGCGTTTCTCGGGATTTTTATCTATTCGTGCCCCTTCTTTTAATTTCTCTAGGGGTAAATGACTCAATTTATTATAATCAGGTACTAGACTAGTATCAAAATAAAGCCCATCGCTAATACGATAAAGGTAACCTTTTTGTTCTAGAATCTGCGCTAGCTCAATTTGTTCTTGAATATATTCGGTAGCCCGGCAATAAGTAGTCGGCGGTATAATATTTAAAGCCTGAAGGTCATCCTTAAAAGCCTTAATATAAAAATCAGCAATCTCCCACGCACTTTTACCTTCTCGCTCTGCCCTTATCTCCACTTTATCTTCCCCAGCATCGGCATCGTCAGTCAAATGTCCCACATCGGTGATATTCATTATATGTTTAACTTCATAACCATTATATAACAAGGTGCGCTTCAGTAGATCAGAAAAAACATAAGCCCGCAGATTACCTAAGTGGGCATAGTTA
>Ga0255344_1006814_pt1 | contig 10180 bp, 16 predicted proteins | sample wastewater_treat_5_FD_192414 | JGI IMG/M metagenome (GOLD analysis project Ga0255344, IMG submission 192414) | Wastewater microbial communities from Lulu Island WWTP, Vancouver, Canada - plant18 | ecosystem: Engineered > WWTP > Wastewater > Unclassified | place: Canada: Vancouver, British...
AAGTTGTATTGAAGGTTTTTGACTGGTACCTGGTGCAGCTCAGCTATCTGCTTGTAGCTCACCATCCTCTGTCCCTTGATCTCTTTGGCGGGAAGATCAACACCCGTTGTTTGCATGATCTTGCTCATGTCTAACTCCTTAGTTTTTGTTCAATAAAAAACCAGAGACTTGAACACGCAACCTAAGGTTAGCGCCCTGACCTCACGGCTTCGGAGTCTCTGGCAATTTTTAGCCGATAATAAAAAACCCACTAAGGCGGGGACTTACCCCTTAGGTTTACGTTCAGTTTCACTTTATTTCCCCCTCGTAAATCTGTCAAGTCCAATCTTATCTTTCATCAATGTTAATGCCTATTCCTCTTCCGGTCTCACTCTGTGTCTTTCCAGCCAGCTTTGCAATTCTTTTCCATGCACCCTGTAAAGTCTATTCCCGCCTATTCTAACTGCGGGCAATGGATCTGTAACATCCTTAATCATTCTATATACCGTGCTCTTGTCCACATTCAGCAATTCCGCTATCTCGTCCGGTCTGTAATATCTATCTGTGTTAATCTTGCCCATCTCAGTCATAGCTTCCCCCGCTTCACAGCGCCGCGAAGTCCAGCACGATGTTCACCATCTTACCGTCCGGTCCTGCTTCCTGAAAATAGAAGTAGGTCTTAGTGCTCTGCACCTTCTGGCTGTCCGCTATCAATTCCATCGCCTCCTGCCACAGCGGATCGTCTACCTTTAACTGCCTCAATCCGAGCATCTGCTTGGCGTCCACTTCACCTTTGTAATCCACCTTGAAAGCTCTGTTCACCAAAGCCACGATCAGATCGTCAGAGCCCTCACTTCTGGCTTGAATCACCCGGTCTATCTTCTGCTTGGCAATCTGCAGCTTCTCATCAAATGTCCACTTCTTGGCAATCTTTATAGTGATACTCTCATCCATGCTGAAGTTATATAAGGTCGTGCCGCCTACCCATTCCTCGCCCTCGCGCTGTGCGCTATTTTCAAGGAATTTGGCTATATTCCTCTCCATCTCCCGCTTGAAGTTCTTCAGCACCGCGTGCATCTGCCTGGCTTTGCCCACGCAACTGCTCACAAACTGGTCCCTGTCCTTCAAACTCTTGTCAATGTACTTCTCCGGCGTCAGGGTGCCTTCGCCATCTATCCAGTACACTACCTTCCCTTTCTTCTCTGTCTTAGCCATTGGTTACCTCCTGGTTAATAGCGTCATTCTGACGCTTCAATGTTGTAATCTCTGTGATCATCCGTTGACGATCAGCCATTAACGCTTCCACGTATGCCTCCTCATCCTCCCATGACCATGTCCCCTGCTTTCTCTCCTGGTTCCTTATCAGGGAATATACTACCAGGTAATAGGGCTCCGTTTCCGTCACAATCAGAAATTTCTTCCCGCTTGCCAATACCTTTTTAAGTCGCGGATTCATTGCCATCTCTCTTTCCCTCTTTTTCTCTTTTTTGCTGTTCTCCCTCTGCGGTCCTCCGCTTTTCTCCGTGACCTCTGTGGTAGCACTATTATGATATCCTACCCCCGTATCCACATCCTCCGGATTGCTCAACGCCTTCCGGCTCACATTCAACCGCTTTCCCCTCCGTTCACTGTTCACTCTTCCCAGTTCATCCTTCCTGAACATCTCAATAACCCGTTTCCCGTTCGGGAGCTTTGTACTCGGGTTCAGTATCCCCGTCCCGTTGCAGATCATGCACTTGCTCGTGATGGGATTTCTGGTGATAAACTCATACTCTTTTGCGTTTTCCGTCAATGTGCCCTTTCCCTTGCACACCGGGCATGTTATCTTATCTGTTAGCATCACTCGCCTCCCGCTCAAATTTTGCCTGCGCTTTTTTTACTTCTTGCTTCAGCAATTTCATTACCTCTGCATCTGCCCGGTCTCCGCTGCTAAACCACAGTGCCAGTTTATATTGTGCCTCGCTCCATGAACAGTCAAATAGATTGCACATCTGCTCCTTCCATTGCTCCACCAGCACCTTTTTCAGATCCAGCGGAAGCTGCTCTGCCTTTGCTTCTCCTTTCATTTTTTTCAAGCTCTCATAGAACTGGGGTAACGGCTGCTCTGCTGCCATCTCCATCAGTTGATCTCGTATCTCCCAGTCCGCTTTCTCCATCATCGGGGCTATCATCAACAAACGGTCAAATCCAATCGCTTTTAGCGTCTCTTCATCAATGTCCAACTCTTCCACATACAACCGGTGCATCCGGATCAGCTTATTGGCGGTCTTATGGCTTATATGCTGCTCTGTTTCCACCCAATCCTTGAAGCTCTCATAACTCCTGAACTTGAATAGCTTGGCTGCCTTGATGTGGCTGAATAATTCCCCTATCTCAATGAATTTTGTCTCAATGTCCTTTTGAAGCTTACCCACGGCGTCCAGACAATCCTGCGGAACCAGCTCCTCTCTGCTAATAACACTGGCTTTAGCCAGTCGGTTTCCCTCTTGCTTACTACTTCTCATCTTTTATCTCCTTTTTTGTGTATTTTTTCAATTTGTTGTTAAATTCAAGCATATCCTTAATTAACTGGTGTGCCAGATGCGGATCTTCCACCGTCTTTTTAGCTACTTCACTCATCCGCACTATCACTATATCCATTATGCTCAGCATATACTGCGTCCACGGGTCTATCTCAGGCAGATCGTCATATTCTATCATGTTATTTCCTTTAACCCGCCAGCCGATACTTGTTCACATCCACCCCTCCGCTGCCTCCGGATATGATCATATCCATATCCTTCATAAATAGCTGCACATTGAAGTTAGGGCATGTCTTCTTCGCTACATTATAGTGTCCAAGAAACATATTTCTCGGCACTTTCCAGATTTCCTCTATCTCTCTACAAAGTATTGCCAGGCTATAAAACTGCTTCGGTGTAAAGTCCTTCACTCCGATCAGGCACAATCCCAAACTCTTGTCGTTGTATCCCAGGGTATGCGCCCCCACTTCCTTGCCCACCAGGATATTGTCTCCGTCAACCTTCCGTCCAACTTCTATCATCCCGTTCATGCATTCCATATACAGCCGCTTTTGATTCTTCGTCTCTGGCACCAGCAACCCGTTCAGGATCACCCAGTCATAGCCGATATCATCCCAGCCGTTCTGTATGTGCCACCGCCGAATCTCGCTCGCCGTTCCAAATTCACTGTCGCTACAATGGATTATCACATTCGTTATCTTAGCCATTCTTAACCTCCCCCATAGAGCATCCTGCTCTTTCTACTGCATCCTTATGATTATCCATTTTCACACTTGCGCTCTTATGTACTTTGGGATTCGCATTCCGCACCAGTATCCTGTAGTAGGCGTATTCGTTCTGAATCTTGATATACTGCTCTGCCAGGACTTTTTTTTCACTCTTAAGTGATGCAATTTCTTCCCTTAACTTCTCGTTTTCCTCTGTCAATTCACGGTTCTTCTCGCCAAAATACAATAATGCTTCCCGCGTTATTTCATCCTCCATAATCGCATCCTGCCTTTCTTTACCGCTGCCGATCAGCGCACAAACCCAAAAGCCCGTTACTACCAGCGCATATAGCCACAAGGCAATGATATACACCAGATTGATCGTTACTGTCATTTTGTACCTCCCTGTACACATTCTTTTAGTTGATTTATCACTTTCCTCCGCTCTGCCTTATCCAGCAGATTCCAGTGTGTCTTTTTGAAGTTTATTATCATATATGCCCGCAAGTTATGCTCCTCCCATCCTGCTTGCTTCATCAATGCGTGCATATAACGCCCCTGCTTGTCATACTCAAATTCCACCGGCTTTCCACTCTTCCGGTATCCCTTCACGATCTCCCACAATTCCTCCAACCTCTCCTCATCCAATTCCCTTAAGCTCCTGCCAAAACCCAGCCCCTCCATAATGTATCTGAACACATAGTCACTCCATCCCAACCGCTTGATTCGGTGTGCCTGGATCAATCTCCGCAACTCCCGGCACCTCTGGCTGTCATTGATAGTGGACGCATCATCCTGCCACTTGATCACACTTTTCATCTTACCTCCCCTTTCATCCGGGATAATATCCCCTTCTCTATTTGGAGCCCAATCTTGCTCACATCTGCATCCTTCACAGGCACATAATTGCTCCCATCCCACGCTACTGCCCCGATCGATGCCAACGCCTCCAAATACCGATACACCCATTGTCTGCTTCTCCCTATCTTCTGCCCAATCTTACGGACCGATCTCTCCGGAAGCGCATCCTGCACCAGCCATGCCCCCTCCACCGTAAACCTCCAGTCACCCTCTGCGCTTGTTATGCTCTGCCTATGCAGGTTACAAACTATGTATATCCCCGCCTCTATCTCTCGTATCTTCCCCTGCTCCAAATATTCCCGGATATATTCCCTCCCGCTCTGCAGACCCGTCATCTCCTCAAACATCTTCTGCCCAAAAGGTATCCGGCACACAGATACGAAATTATCGGCTATCTGCCTCGCCAATTGCTCCTTAAGCTTATGCCTGCACATCACCCCTCCAAATCCTGCACCGTCACGCGCTCCAGCTTCTTCACCCTCGCCACACTCTCCACGCTGTGCATCAGCTTAATCGTGTCTCTCAAAGTTCCCTGGTTGCGCTTCGCAATATAGTCCACTATGTCCTCCCCAAAACTTACATCCATCATTGTAGCCATCAATATCGCTATATCCTTCTTGCTCGGTGTTGTGAACTCGCAGAAAACCCCACACCTGTCAAAGTAGTAACGGTTGATCTGATACAACCTTTCCTTGGCATTCTGCATCCCTATCAGGATCACTACGCAAAGCGTCTCATCCACTATGTCCCGGATCGCACCTAATATCTCATGCTGGTAGCTCCGAAACGCATAATCAATCTCATCTATCACGATCACGATCTCCGGATGCTCCCTCAACAGACCTATGCACTCTTCATAGATCGTTGCTGCACTGCCCATCACCGGATGATTTCCCATCCCCAAGTGCCTTATGATCAACTGTTTTAAACTTACCGCAAAGGTCTTGGGCGTCATATAGCTCTCCAACCTCATATATATCCACCCCTTGCTATACGCCATCCGCTGTGCATAAGTGGTCTTACCCAACCCGGGATGCCCATAAATCAACCCCAGCCCCACCATCTCCAGTTTCGGTCGCGCCAGCAGATACTCCACGCACCTGTCCGCCGCGATCACATTGCTCATTCTCGCCAGTTTACCTTCTTTCATTTGTTCATACCTCCTTTTATTTAACTGTGTAAATCAGTTTTATCTTAGTCATCTGTGTTCCATTCATCTCTTGATCCCGATGATCTTCTGCATCTCACTAAAACTAACCGTCTCTGCCAGTTCCCCTTCTTCTTCCTCCAGTAGATCCTCCAAACGGATAACCTTGGATGTAGATGCGTCATCCTGACGCTCATCATCCGCACTATCTGCACTTTTATCTGCGGTATCTGCGGGAAACCCCTTCGCCATCCGCTCCAGCTTCGCAATCTTTTCATTCACATCTACCCGCTTCACCCGCTCCGGCATCATCGGCTTGTTTTTGAACATCGGATTGTGCTTCTCTATCTCTGAATTCCTTTGCTCTATAATTTCCTGGTGCTTGGCTACTGCCTCATCCACCACTTTCTTGCTGATGTTCACCAGCTTCTTGGTCTCTTTCTTAATCTTCCGCTTGATCCCTTCTATCTCCCTGTCCTCAGCCCACAATCTCTGTGCCACCAGCGGATTATTCATCTCCGCAAACACCCATGCACATTGGCTTTCTCTCAGTTCCGCCATGCAGATGTAGCGGCTCCGCTCATCATAAACCATTATGTTTCTCAAATCATTATAGTCGTAGCGGATGATAACCTTCTTGCCTATGTGATCTATCATCTCCGGAGCCCAATACCTGTTCTTATACAGCCATATACCTTCGCTTCTCAATTTCTTGCGCTCAGCGGTCAGCATCATTATGTTCAGCTTCTGCGGATCCACTCTCCGCTCCGGATCCCGCACCGCATTGGTAAATGCCTCGTATGGTCTCTGCTTGGTCTTGCTGTGCACCGTCATCCCATATTCATAACGTATATACTCATAGATGCTATTTATGCATTCCGCATAATCCATCGCCTTGGCTCCAAACATCTCCTGCATCCACTTCTCATTGCGTCCGAAATGTGCGGGCTTGGCATTGATATCACGACCACAGTAGCTCGCCTGTCTGCTACTCCATTGATCATCCAGGGTCCGGAACCACCGCTCCACTACCTTGCTTTTGCCGTTGTATGCCCTCGCAAAGTGTGCCTCTATCCCCAACCGCGGGAAAATCCCCGCAAATTCCTTCTCCAAATCATGCTCCTCCCACTTCTCGTTAAATAACTTACTCCTGAATGCCTTGCTATTGTCCAATAGCGCCCACTTCGGCAGTACTTCCATATATAAAAATGCGTTCCTGAAGGCAGTCAGAGTGTGAGTGCTGTCCTCGGTAAGCGCTAAGCTCATCCCCACCGGGTACCGGGTACCCCAGTCAAATACAGTGATTAATGTTGGTCTGAAGGGCTTACCCGTGATCGGATGCTTCACAAATACATTCAGCTTATGCCCATCCACCACCACTACCTGCAGTGGCTCTATACTACTGTCATCCCGATCAATGCTCTTCACGATGTCCTCCATCACTGCCTTGTCACCTCGCCGTCCCTGGCACCATACCGCCGGATTATCCTCAGCAAAATCCGTTACCCACCGCTTCAGGGTGGGGATGCTACTCGGGCTCTCTAAAACGCCCTGATGCTCCTTCACCTTCAGCTCCCGTATCGCGTTCATTACCGGCTTCTCCCAACCGCATAACAGCGCTCCGATCAAAAACTGCTGTTCTATATATGTCACCTTCCGCCCCCGCACCTGTGCATTGTTCTTATGCACCAGCTCAAACATATCCTGCTCACTCTCCTGCCATTTCTGATACCAGTGTCTTAAGCCCCGCTCGCTCCGCCTCCCCTTCAGCTTCTTCAGCTCAGGCATCAGCTCACCATTATTATACTCCTGGGTGATCTTCTCCCACTCTGCCGTCTTGCTCTCCGCTCCCCGCAACCGCCTGTCTATCTCCTGCAACAGCATAGCATAAAGCCGCGCCTCATCCATCTTATGATAAGGAACATATTCAATTATATGCCTGTTAGTAGTGGCATCCTTACTCTCTGCACACCCCGTAGCGGAGCTTTCCAAAGCTCCATTATTCCGGCGTAGACCGGATTCCAGTCCTTTATCTCTTTCAGTAGTTGTCACTTCTGTTTGAATGTTGTAGTTTGCAGCTTTTGGTTCAACAGTTCCACACTCTGATTCCGCACTTTCTGAGGTTCCGCACTTATTGTCATCGGTTGCATCGGTTGCATTGGTTGCATTGGTTGCATTGGGTTGTCGGTTGTCGTTAATCGTGTCGTTAATCGTGTCGTTAATCGTGTCGTTAATCGTGTCGTTAATCGTGTCGTTAATCGTGTCGTTAATCGTGTCGTTAATCGTGTAGTTAATCGTGTCGTTAATCGTGTCGTTAATCGTGTCGTTAATCGTGTCGTTAATCGTGTCGTTAATCGTGTCGTTAATCGTGTCGTTAATCGTGTCGTTAATCAATACTTCATAGGCAACACCGCCACGACATCTCATGCCTTCAATTTGGCGTGATTGAAGCTGTTCATTGGCTATCATTCTTTGGATAGTTCTTACACTTTTGCTTAGCATTTCAGCTGCCGTCTTCACATTTACCCACGATCCCGCTGATCCTGTCGATCCTGTCATCTGCGTTCTATCACTCATCCTACATCTCCTTTTTCCCCCTACAATCAAATAAAGGGCAGGAGGCGTCTACTGCACTCCCGCCCCGGAGTTGTAGGGTAATTAAATGATGGTGAAGGTGCTGCATCACGGTTCCCGTTATCCCCTGCGCAGGCATTGCAACACCTTCATTATCACTTATATGAAAACGGCTCTGGCCGGACATTATCATCTCCATTGCTCCGGATCCGCAGAGCCGCCTTGACAAAATTATGGACGCCCCTATCCCTCTTGTCCTTAACCGCAAATTCCGGCTCCACCTGCATCCGCTCTACCCCGTTTATCCGGGTATAAAGCACCACTAATTTCTTGCTACCTTTCATGTTATACCTCGTATCTCTTTACTCCTGGTCTTACTCATTATATACTCATGGATCTGAACCCGACGCTCCGGCGCCTTCCGGCTACCCGAAAGAATCTTCAAAATGTAATCATAGCTAAGCCCCAGCGCACTCGCAACTTCACGCTTCGTTATCCTTTCCCTCGCCATCTCCGCCCGCAAATCAGCAGGCTCCAAAATTTTCATTGACATCTGAACCTCTCTTATTTATGTTGTGTCTATGTATAGCGACAAGATATAGCATTATGCTATACTGTCAAGAAAAATTTATAGGATTTTGTTATTATGGTGTTAGCCGATGGTGTTGGAGAACGGTTAAAAGCTTTACGTTCAAAGCTTTCTGTCACTCAAAAAAAATTTGCAAATCTGCTTAATTGCAGCCAGGCAAAGATCTCTGATTATGAGTCAGGTAAGTTGTCTGTTTCTAATAAGGACTTATCAATAATAGCAAATACCTATAATGTCAACCTCAATTGGCTTATCACCGGTGAAGGCGAGATGTTTAATAATGTACGCGCGCGTCAGGGTATTTTTTCCAATCTCATTCGTCTCCCCGTCGTAGGGGCTATTGCCGCTGGTTTTCCTACGGAATTGGTCCCCGATGAACCCACTGAATACATTGATGTCCCCACTTCCCTTTTGGATCAACCCCCGCCCTATTATGTGTTTAAAGTCAATGGCGAATCTATGCTTCCTGTCATCCACCCCGGTGATTATGTTATTATCTCAAACGGTGCCATCGGATTTAAGAACAACCAACTAAACGGTCGTATCTGTGCCTTCCGAACTGCCGACGGCATTACCCTCAAGCAGCTTGTCCTCGATCCCCGCACCCGTACTACCTGGCTCTGGCCTATCAATTCCAGCTTTAATCCTATCCCCTTCACCAAAGACACCCCGGACTTCACGCTTATCGGCGTCTTGGTCCTTTCTATCCGTAAATATACTTAAAAAGGAGTTATATATGAAAGCTATCATCTGTATTATTATGCTTGTTTTAATGCCTTTTATGGCATTTGCTCAGGATTACATCCTCACTCTTAAGTCATCCAGAGACACCATCAGTTGCGATGTTTTAGGCGCTTCTAATGGCTATCTTTACTACCAAACACCCTCTGCTTCTCTGGTTGTTGTGCCTATCTCTTCTATTAAATGCCTTTATCTGGGCAAATCAGACCTTGCTCCACGCTTGTTAGCCGGCCAAAATATCCCCCTAAAACCCGATATCCTTGCATTTATCCCCACTCTACCCGATTCAATTATAGCCGTTAATAACGCTAATTTAATCCATCAGCAGCAAGTAAACGAACTTCGCGGCATTAAATACTCTCTTCAGGTAATTACTGCCTTTACTTTGACTTCTGCAGTTGCTTTGATTTTTTCTGCATCCAAACTTAAATAGAACTTTTTTTGTCACACCTGCCTACTGCTGCCTACTCCTGCTATCTATTGCGACTGTTTTTTTAATTTATTTTTCTAAACAGTCGTCATCCAGTATCGCATCAACAGAACGCATGCAAGAATGGTGATCCGATTTGCAAAAATAAATGATCCAACCCCCAACCTAAAACACCCCTCACGCCTTTACCCATCAGCAATAAACACTTACCCTTTTTAAAAATCTGCAATTTCACCTTTTTCCGTCCAATCTCGTCCCCATTTGCAAGAATGGTGATCCAAATCTCTCCAAATCACCCCTAAATTGCTCCAAACCACGGTAAAGCAAAATTCACTTTATCTCACAACACCACCGTCACTTAACACCATTTTTGCATGCTGATCCTCCTTGCAAAATTAGGTGCCTCTTTACAATAAGAAGCATTATGGGTAAGATTTTAAGGAAAAATGTTCCGTGAAAGTGAATATTGAATAGTGAACGGTGAATAGTGAAAGGTGAATGGTGAAGAGTATGAGGTTTGATGAAAAAAAGTTCCGTAGGAACGACAGATATTAACGACGGGTTTTAACCCGGCGAAAAGATAATAGGATAAAGCATATCTCTTTTTTTGAGAACGAGTTCCGTAGGAAC
>Ga0255344_1006817_pt1 | contig 10176 bp, 7 predicted proteins | sample wastewater_treat_5_FD_192414 | JGI IMG/M metagenome (GOLD analysis project Ga0255344, IMG submission 192414) | Wastewater microbial communities from Lulu Island WWTP, Vancouver, Canada - plant18 | ecosystem: Engineered > WWTP > Wastewater > Unclassified | place: Canada: Vancouver, British...
AACCGCGAACGCCTGTTCACCCTGCACCTTTAGCAGAGGCACATCCGCATCAGCCGGGTATGAGAACCATGACCCGCCCTTCTTCACTAGCCCGAGTTGAACTGCGTAGCTGATAATCTGTTCCCCGTTGTTAACTTCTCCCTTGCAACAGCCTTTGGTGGAATCATCTATGTGATACAGCTCGAACCGCGCCGTCTGATATGGCGGAAACGTTTTATTCTTCTCAATGAATGCTTGGAGAGTCACGCCAACGGGGATACCATCCTTCGCGCCGTTATGCGTAACCCTACCCCGGTTAGCAAAATTGACAGTTATGCTCGACGTGAACCCTTGCCCCCGGCCTCCGGGCATAGTCTCTGTAGGGCCATACATAACGCCGATTTTATCTCTTATCTGATTGATTAAAATGACTGTAGGCTTTCGGGGATTGTCCATTCCGAGACTATTCAGACTGGATGAAATTGCACGACACATCCTGTTTATCAGCCGTGCGTGATTACCCACAAGCTGCTTATCTGCCGTTGCCTCTATTTCAACCGTAGGCGTAATTGCTGCAAGAGAATCCACAACAAGCAAATCAAGCTCACCGGAACGAATCAAAGCTTCGAGGATATCTACGGCTTGCTCCCCGTACTCTGGCTGCACTAGGTACAACGTGCTATTATTTACACCTAGGCAAGAGGCCCACACGGGGTCATACGTTCCCTCCACGTCAAGGTATCCGCAGACATGTGGAGCGACTTTCCCGCAAGCGCATGTTTCTGTGATTTCCCCGGTTTCAACGTCTACTGTCCGCTTAATTTCAGTGAGGCAAAAACGACAGCGTTTCTGAAACTCTCCGACATTAAGCAGAGCAGCGGAGGTCTTCCCCGCTGAAAACTCACCTTTGTAAATGAGTGTTCTGCCTTTGGGAATACCCCCGCCCATAGCAATATCAAGGCTAAATACCCCCGATGGAACCCGCTGCTCAGCCGTGTTGACGAATTCCGATGCTCTCATAATTATATTCTTACCAAACTGCTTCTCTATTGCTGCGATTGTTAAGTCAAGCTTGTTTGCCATGCTACAACTCCTTCTTTATCTGGTTTATCTCCTTGGTAAGCCGCTCCTTCACCCAGTCTACGATTTCATCCATCGCTGCATCCTTCTCTTCCTTGTAACACGGAACGGTCACACCGACATCCACTCGAAGGCTCTCGTAGTTACCGAGATTGAGCGTCATCCCCGCTGAACAGAACGCCGTGCCCGGAGTAGTATCGAACTTATCAACCTCGATAAGCTCCTCTTTATACTCTTCTCCTCTGGGCCACTGAGTGCGAACCCATATCTTCCCGAGTTTTACCTTTGTCTCTTGTCCCTCCACAAGTTATTACCTCCTTTATTGTTACCAAGTCTCTAGCCATTCGAACCGTGTCCGAAGCGTTATCCGCCGTGAACCAGACATCATCCTCGCCAATTATTGGGCGAGCATGCCCACGAACCAGTATACCGTCTTTCAAAGCTACCGTCCCGGCATACAGGGGAACAATCCCGTCCGGCATCTCTGCCCACATATCCGCCAGTTCCCTTGCAAACAACGACCGCTTTATCTCTTTGTGCGGAGAGTTTAGCAGTGGAACACAGCTGATAATAGCCCTTATCTGGTCTGCCGTATACATACGGTAGTTCTGCGTATTCCTAACGTTGGCCTCCGGGAGAACACCCTTTCCAATCCAAATCCGAATTGTCTGAGCTTGCCTCCCTGTAATTTCAGCAACCTGCCCCGTCGAATATGCAGAGACAGTCACTGTCTCCCCATAACGAACATCTGCTTTGTTCTCCACAAGCACGTCCACAGTTCGCGTAGTCTCCGGTAGAGTTACCCCCTCAAATGGGATACGCATTGGGGCCGCAGCCGCAGGCACTCGACGCTTAGTCCAATAATGAAACTTAGCCCGAGCCTTAGCCCTCTCCCGAACTTCCGGGTCTTCTTGATACCTCTCCGCCTTACGCGCCTGTACGCGCTCCCTATTAGCCTCATACCACTTCTTAAAGTATTCTTTCCTAGGCGACTTTGCCATAATGGTTCCTCCTTTTTTCTACAACCTCCGTTCTGGTATATAGTATGCGCGTCTTGGTCAATTGTATCCCATCCACGCTACTTTTTCTCCTTGATGTAAAGCCCGTAGGTTGTTTTTGTATCATAGATTGCAACAACGTCCTCTGCATTCAACTTCCCCAACCTGATATTAGTCTCAACCTGTGCCTCCGTAACTTCCTCTACCGTGTCAACCGCATTGACCGCCAGCGAGTAAACCTCATCCCGCTGTTCCTCCGGAAGCAGCTCAATTGCAGTCTCAAGCACCTTCCATAGCTTCTCCGGGTCAGATACAACTGCCTTGCGCGTAATCGGAAGTCCTCTGTTCTTGAACAACTCCAATGCCGACTTCTGATTGAGCGTAGTACGAACCTTCTTCTGCGCCTGAAGAACCGCATTCTCAGACTCTAGATATCTGTGACCCTTGTTATCCTCCGTGACACCATTCTCAAAGAATCTGCCGGTTTCATCGTTGACGAGCACCTGCCTGACCGTCTCTGTAGCCGTGCCGATTGCCTTCTCAAACGGCTTAAGCTGAATATAGCCCTCAACAATCTCATCCGTAGAAAGGTCTTCAAGTTTGTCGCGGAACTGGTCCAGCGTCAGTGCCGCCGCCGTCAGTTTCTCGATAGTTGCCAGAAAGCCCATGATTTTTGCCTCCTTATCATCTCTTGCTGAGCCTATTATATCACGTCCACAGATATTTGTCAACACCTTTTTTGCTAGACAGTTGATGCATTCCTACGTCCAAGTATAGCATACCCAATATCCTACGTCAATAGCGGGAGACATTATTTTACTTTCCACCCCATGTTTTTATACTCCCGCATACGCGCCTTAGCCAGCCCATGACAGATAGATATAGGGTCCACTAAGTCGATAACCAACGGAGCTTTCTTGCCTTTGAATTCACGCAATATTCTGCCAACAGCCTGCACTATATCCTTCTGCGGCGTGGCAAGAAACAATGTATCTAGGTCTGGAACATCTAAGCCTTCCCGAGCCATTGAGTAAGTTCCGAGCATAACCTGCCTAGTTTCAGAGATGGCACGTTGTTCCGCCGTTAACCCTCCGACATAGTATCCAATAGTGGTACGAACGCCTACCCGCTCACACTCTATCTCTACCAGCTTTTTCAGCGTCACTAAGTGCTCCCGCCGAGCTGACAAAAGCAGAATCTTCCGGTTAGCTTGGATTGCCTGAACAATCATTCTAGCCATCTGCCTATTTCGCGCATCATGCTCCGCCAACCAGCTAACGACCTTAACAAAACTGATTTTACCCCGGTAGTCCTTAAATGGACGCTCCGAAGCAACCAACACATTAGTCTTCACCATATTAATTGTGGGGACAATCTTTCTCTTCTCCCCTACTGCAGCGATATCCCCGATATGCGTGAAGAATACCCTTTCCAACCCATCCTGCCGTTTAGGGGTAGCTGTGATTCCAAGGCGATATCTCGCCGGAAACTTCACGATGGCGGTCCGGAACGTTGGTGCAGCAAAGCGATGCACTTCATCTACAATAAGCATCCCGGGCCAGGTGTATAATTCTTCCGGGTATTCCCGCGCAAGGAGGGACTGCACCAGCGCGATGACAATTTTCTTACCCTTGAAGTCACAGGTATCTTGTTGGACGTATCCGATATCATCCGGCGAAATATCAAAACATTGAAGTATCCTGTCTCTCCACTGGTCAAGCAAAAACTCTTTATGCACAAGCACTAGTGCAGTAACTTTAAGTCTGGCAGCGACTTCGAGAGTCGTGATGGTCTTGCCATACCCCGGAGCCGCTTGCCCACATGCACCGTACGTATTTCGCATAGCACTCTCCAGGGTGTCCACAAAGTTCCGCTGGTCTTCTCCTTCCCCCGTTCCGTCACGCAGAACTATCCGAGAACGAAAATCTACTGGACTCCCACAGCACGTATCATCCTGCACGTCACAAGTGGCTAAATATCTATTCACAACTCCGCGTGGTACCCACAGCTCATCCCCGTGCTCTTCATACAGAGCCTCGAATCTTCGAACACCCTCTGTGCTGAACCCCATCTTCTCTCGTGTAAGATACTCCGGATTAGGGACCGTCATTTGCGCTTTCAGCTGTTCCTTATTCATACCATCATTTGGCCCAATCTTTAACCACGAGTCTATTCGCACGTCTCTGCCTCCTCTTTAGGCTTATGCATTAGAAGCAGCAATCCCGCATATATGTCTCTTGCATCTTGTTTGGGCACTGCCAAAACTCGCATACGCTTCTTCCGTCCCGACTTACTCCGGGCATCATCCAAACTATAAGCCAACCCAACTTTCCTTTGAGTCACAATAGCTGCGATAACATCCGCATTAGGTTCCATCGGGATAGCATACTGCGCCTTGCCTATGGTAAGCCCCAAATAGGACATAGTGTCTTTGAATATGTAAACATTAGATGTTAACCTGTTCAATCTTAACGCGGGGGGAAGATAAAAGTCCGAGCCTTCCTCCGGTTCAAAAACGGGAATCATCTCCCGGCCTATACGAACGACCTCCCCCTTTCCTAGGAGCATTGTCCCACTCAGCTTTTTATACATATCAGAGGCCCATTCAACCTCATGAAATTGAGTTTTTGAGAAATTCATACTACTTTCCCTCCTTCCAATTTTTTGCGATACTCACATCCGCCACAAGAGGTATCCTCAATTCCAGAGCATTCTCCATCTCATGCTTAACTAACTCAGCCGCATAATCTGCTATTGACTCATCCACTTCAGCAAGAATCTCGTCATGAACCTGAATAACCAACATGAACTTGCCACCCCAGATTCCCTCCTCAATAGCTCGTCTACGGATATTTCTCATTGCTATAGACATGATATCCGCCGCAAAACCTTGCACTTGACTATTGATTGCCTGCCGCATAGCTGTGCCCTTATATCTCCATTCCGAAGACTTAGCCCCAGGCAAATATCTCTTCCTACCGATGGGTGTTTTGACGTAACCATACTGCATGGCGTATTGTTGTGACCACTTAATGAAGTTCTCTACTTTCTTAAACCGCTCGAAATACCGAGCGATATACTCCTTCGCGGAATCTTCCGAGGAGTTAATCTGCTGCGACAAAGATTTAGGCCCCATACCGTAGATAATCCCAAAGTTAATGGCCTTACTGCGACTGCGCTCTAAAGGAAACTTCTCCTTCACCTCATCCAACGGGCAGTCCAAATGATAAACAGCTCTGGCAGTCTCACTATGCAAGTCCAACCCCGCTCGGTAAATATCCATCATAACAGGGTCACGGGACAAGTGCGCCAACACCCGCAGTTCGACCTGCGAATTATGGCTAACAAATCCATCACTGATGTACGTCATAGGCCCTGGTACTGACAGGTCATAAACACACGCTTTCCCCGCCGATTTCACAGATTCAACTTTGTCAAAAACTTGCCCATGCTGCGTGATTCTGTATAATCCAAGAGCATCAGCCACCACGGGATACTCCCGCTGAAGCTGCTGCGCAACTGGTAAACTTATGGGCCTCCCCAACGAACTTGTGTTATTTAGTAGCCGACGACTCTCTCCTGTAAGCCCCAACGCCTTAACCTTATTTTGCATATGGGGCATACCGCCGTACGTAGGACTATGCCCAGTCCTGCGCTGTAACGCCTTCAACACATTACTCTTTCGCGCCGAGATGAAGCCCACCCTATCCGCAAAAGCTTGCACAAACGCCGCAGAAATTGTGATTGTCCATATATGCCCACAGCCTTTGCCATGCGCTTGATACCGCCGCACAGAAGGAATCCCCAAAGATAACAACAATTGCTGTACCTCAAACGCAAGCTCCCTGTGAATAGATGCGAAGCTAATTCTCCCAGTATCTATTGCCTGCACGCTTCCATCCGCTTCAAACAGGCCGCGTAAATAGCTTGCCTTAATCTCATCTGATGCGCCCCACAAATAAGAGGGCACACACTCTTTTGCGCTCCCAGTTGCTCTCAACCAGTGTACAAGCGGCTTACACGAAACCCGCGTATCAAAAGCCCCCTTAGCAAGACGAGTAGAAAGCGATAAAAGTCCAAATAACTCGGCCACGAGAGATAGCATCAACTCATGTGTGTCTTCGTCCTTGGCATTCGTTGTCCACCCAAAACTATGCGTCCCGAAGGTGCCATTCCCCGTCAGAAACCCCATAAACAAGGCCAACTCCGGCGATATATACTTAGGAGTCCTAAAGCGTTTATTATTCGGGTGAGTAAACACTGCATCCGGCAATACTTCCGTATGCGAGGGGAACAAAATAGGCTCTCCCCGTCCAGACTGAATGGCTACGAAGTCAGTATCCTCTAGCTCCCCGATACGTCTCCAAACGTAATTACCCTCCTTATCCAACACACGTATTCGATGCAGGGAGGTAGCAACTAGCTCGTATCCCATCCGCGTCCGAAGCCGCACAACATCCTGAACGCCCTTCTTGATTACTGCGCCGACTGATGCCGTTTGCCCGTCCTCTAAGTAAACTTCATCCCCAACAACAACCTGCTCTATTGGAACTAACCCATGAGTTAACGCCACACGAGTGCCCTCTGCAACACAATAGTCCGCACACACGAGAACCTTCCCCGGCGGAGCAATGAAAGCCTCCCGGATAGGAAACTCCTCGTTTTTGCTAATATTCTGTAGATTTGGCTCCGATGAACTCAACCGCCCCGTGTTATGATTCACTATCCCATTGGCAACGAACGCATGCCCATCCGGGACAGTGAGGTCATATACATCTTCTATCCCGGTGTCATATACAAAATACACGGGAACCCACATGATTGTACCATCCTTACCCGCCCGCTTCCTTACTGGCCTCCGCGCTTTCTTGCTAATCTTGGCGGCAAGCTTAGCATCAAGAAAACCTCTGTCGATAAGATTGAACGAATCCGTATTCCAGAAATTCAGCTCCCAGTAAGTATATGTAGACGTGTTTTTCTCTACGAGGGTGGGCAGAAACCCCGCGTTAACGCACATTATATGAAAGATGTCCGCTGTTCGCTTATCGAAAAAACGGAGTATCAGTTTGACTTTATGCCCGAAGAAACGACACTTCGCAGTGAGGAATATCTCCCTCATGAATATCTCCGCCGATTCCTGCGTAGCCAAGCCCATGTAGGTGAAAAACAGATGATTCAATGCATCAAGATGCTGCCTGTCCTGTCGCCTGTCCGCCGTCTGCACAATATTTCTATGAAACCTGCCCCAATCCGCCGCCGTAGAAGTGAAATCAGACGTTCCCCATGCGTTTTCTCCTACCGACACGGCAACCTTATCCCCAGGAACAATGTCCTTTAGCGACTTCCACCCTGTTTTTGTGAGAATTGGATGGTCCAATGTCCCGACAATCGAAAGTCCACACTCTAAAACGGCACGTCTAGTTAAGTCTCTGCCTACGAAGGTACCCGAAACGTTTTTCAATTCCCCATTGATAGCAACCTTGAAAGACTCCCCGGGTGTATCCCCATACCCGGAATCCGTTGTAACAAGATTCCTAATGGCAACCAAGCCTTCACTAGTCGAAACTAAACTATCCCCGGCAATGCATCTGGTCCCGTGCCGATTGAACCGACAATGAATGCGATTATCCTCCCTGATGGTATTGACCATGCCCACTAAGTAAGTGCCATATAGCTTTGATAGCTCTCTGTACCTTAGTAGAGTAGCCGCGCATTCATCCTTCTCCGCCCATACTACAACATACTCTGCTGCGGTTGAATATTCATTCTTCTTGTTTTTTGCGCCTATGGGCTTTATCTTTCTGTCAGCGAAGAGCAACTGATTCAAGTCCCGCGTGCTATTCGGGTTGAACTCAGTGTCATGATGCCAGTATGACTTCAGCTTGTTAGTAACCTCCTGAAGCTCATCTTCCACTTGTTTGCGAATGTCCACGAGAAGCGGCACATTCATATATGCCCCCCACATCTCCATCTCCGCCAAACAATAAACAAACTCCCTTTCAAGCGTATAAAACACCTTGCCAAGATTTGCTTCCTCCAGCTTATCCCGAAGGTAGAAATAAAGCCGAAGTGTTTGAATAGCATCGTCATACGCATATGGCCCCAACTGGTCTATAGAGACTTTATCGACGCGAAGGACTTCCTCCGTACCCTTCTTGTTAGGAACCCAAACACGGTTCACCCTGTCCCAGTTGCCCTTCTCCTTCTTAGCAAGCTCAGAAAGTTCTGTCATTTTGTGTTTGAAATAAAATGAGGACAAGTCCTTTAGCCCATGTGAACCTTTATCAGCAAGCATCTGCTCAGTAGTTCCAACGCCGCCGGTAGCTATTAACCAGTGAGCTATCATAGTATCCCAAACACAGCTTTCCGGAACCCTTATCCCGCACAGCGAAAGCATCTGCACGTCCACCTTGGCATTATGCATGGCGATTATCTGGTCCTCTGAAGCTGCCTCCACGATGGGCTTTAGCCGAGTCATCACATCATCCTGCGGAAGTTGTAGCCCCCCAGCATGTCCCAAAGGAACATACGCTCCGTCTAAGTCATTTGCAGAATCTCCCCACGCAACCGACCATCCAACAAGCTTCGTATTCGGATAACCATAAGGCACGTACTCTGTGTCCAATGCCCGATACTTAGCCTTTGCGAATTTATCCAACACCTCATCCAATTCTGTGAATGTACGAACAATCACTGCCTATCCCCCCTGTGTAAAACTATCATATTATATTAGCATGTCTTTGTCAATACAGGGGCAATAAAAAAGCGGACCATATTTCAGGTCCGCCCCGTTCACTAGTACTGGATATCTTCTTCGGAGTTGAAGTCGCTAGCCGTTGACGAAAGCTTGCCGAGTATACGCCGAATCTCATCCGGAGACTTAGGCTTCAGTATTGCCTCGTAGTCAAGGATAGCCGCTTTGGGATTGAGGGCACGAATATCTACATCCGAGAGCGTTTCCAGGTATTCAAACTCATCCCCCGTAGACGGAGCCTTTGAATCTCCGCGATAGACCTCAAACATTGCGCCGACTAGCCCGTTCTTCCCACGTTCGCTCTGCTTTGCTGAAGCCCTCTTAAGTTTCTTAAGAGTTTGAAACTTCACGCAATAGAGCTTTACCTCGTTCTTATGAACGATGCCCTTTTTGTCTGTCCATTCCGTTGTGTCTATGATTGTGTAGAACCCTGCCGTGTATGGCTTGTCTCCACTCTCACACAACGGGCAAGGCTGTCCTACAATTGATAGGCAAGAAATCCAGTTACGCCAATTCCCGTCAATGCGGAGCTGATGCTCTTCAATTATAGGAGGATTATCATCCAGGAAGACTATCTTAGTGCCCTTCTCCGGGGGGAGCCAAAAGCGATTCACGAAAGACGCGATGCGGTCCTCCGCTTCCTTCTCCACTTTCTCAAAGTGGTCATATCCCCTGCGGGAATCCAAAAATGATGTCATTATGCAACTCTCCTTTGTCACCCTATAGTGTGACTTCAAATTTTAGACGCTCTTCTTGTGGTGCCAACCAACTTTTGAGCCGCTTGTGTAGTTCCGCCTCCACGACACTAACCCGATTAGTGAGACAAGAAAGGAACCCCTCCTCCCCTAAGTCATCCGGGTCATACCCATCCGTTCCCGGCGGATATTTCACAATTGTAGTGTACACCCGCTCTTTTAACATGTCAACCAGTGTTTGCCCACCTTTGATACCTGCAGGGTCATTATCCAAAAACACAACAACCTCATCCCCCCAAGCCACAAGCTTATCAACCTGCTCTTGAGATGGATTAGACCCCATTAAGCCAACCGCGAACTCCTCCCGAGTTTTAAGAATCTGATTTGCTTTCACCGTTCCCGCCTGAGACTCCACCGCGATAAGAACCGTCTGCTTATTCCGGAGAAGATGTTCACCGTACAAATACCGGCTCTTCTTAACCCCTGGTGGAAAATTCTTGTACTTAGGAATCCCCAGGGAATCATCTACGCGCCGCGCCTGAATCCCGATGATTTCTCCGTCCCGCGCAATGATTGGGAAAAGTACACGCCCACCTTCCGCGAAATCATAGTAGCCTAAACGCCAGAGTGCCGCAGTTTCTGGTGAAATGTTACGTTTTGCAAAATACGG
>Ga0255344_1006818_pt1 | contig 10176 bp, 5 predicted proteins | sample wastewater_treat_5_FD_192414 | JGI IMG/M metagenome (GOLD analysis project Ga0255344, IMG submission 192414) | Wastewater microbial communities from Lulu Island WWTP, Vancouver, Canada - plant18 | ecosystem: Engineered > WWTP > Wastewater > Unclassified | place: Canada: Vancouver, British...
TGATGTCCAGAAATGCGGGAAATCCAACGTCCTATTTCGGAATTCCTGCCAATCGGGTTGTTGAACTTGGCGCGCAAGTAGAATTATAGTTATTTAGTCTGAGTTTGATTTATCTGTAAAGATAACGGTCGGGTTCAGCCGCGTTGCGGAGCAACGTCGGCTGCAACCCGTTGTTATGCCGCCTTTTGCCTTTGAAGACACGCTGCATTTGCCTCAGTTCAGCACTGACTCAAGACTTGCTCTGAATTGGTTTTCGTCTTCGTTGTTGTAGAACGGCACGCCAATCAAGCGGTATTTCTTGTCTTCAAACGTTAGCTGTTTACCGCCAAACTCGTTAGTGATTTCTTTCAGAAAGGTCTCTTTCCAGCGGTCATGCTCTTTGAGGTGTATTCCTTTTGGCTCGATGAAAAGTTGGTAAATGAGCAACCTGCCGCCTTTCTCGCGCAGGAACAATACAAAATCTGGTTGAAAGGCTTGACCATCGGCATAATTGTAGATAGCAAAATGCCCTTCATTGCGTAAAAGATAGATTTGCTCGTATTGCGCTTGTAGTTTTTTCATTTGCCTGTCCAGCATACGCACAAAGGCTTTTTCTTCACCTGTGCCATAAATGGTGTTGAAGGCAAACCAGTCTTTGGCAGAGACGAAATACTCAAACTGTGCGTCCTCTGCGACGCGGGGATTTTGAGCGTCGAATTTCAATACCTTGTCTTTGAAGACTTCACGCACCCAATCGCGGCGGAAGTCACGCGTGCCTTCGTAGTCGGTGACGTTGGCGCGTATTTCTGATTCGATTTGACTCATCAAGCCTAACATGGCGGCGAGTTTTCCAGGACGGTTGTCGTCCAGCCCGTACACATTGCCCTGAAAGGTGATTTCCAATCCGCCCAAATAATCTTCAGAGGCGATAAAGTCACGGATTGATGTTAGGTAGGGAAAATAGCGTTTGAGCGTTGCAAAAGTGAAAAACGGATTGCGGGCAATGGCAGATTGCACGATGTTGCGCTCGATGTCCCGCACCTTCACGTCCTGACTGGTTTCGTCTTTCACCACGACACCTTTTTTCCCGTTCTCCAGCGCGACGGTCGCGCCGCCGCGACCTGTGGCGATAAAGTGGATATAGTTTCGCTTCTTCACGCCCAAATCAGCAAAGGAGCGGACGCGCTGATAATCTTTGGGACGGCGGTCGTTGAGCCAGACAATCCCATACTTGTAAAACTGCGTTTTCTTGAACGACTCTTTCAGTTTGATTTCGCGGGTCACTTCGCGCTCGTCCATCATGCCCTGCTCAATGAGCGCCTGACGGATTTCGGCAATGTAGCGTGAGTCATTGATGCTGTGATAGTGTAATTCCTCCAGCACGCGCAATTCATGGTCGAGGTCGCCGTCGAATTTACGGCGGAATCGGTCATTCCCTTCGGCTCCGCTCAGGGCAGGGCTTGCCGGTAGAACGAACGGGAAATAACGCGCCCCACGCCCGATAAGTTGTGCTTCGGACATCGTGGTTGCGCCGATTTTGGCCCTGCCTGTGTCGCGCGCTTCGTAACAGCGGACAATATCGAACAGGTTCAGCACGTCCCAGCCTTCGTTGAGTTTCTGAACGGCGAAGATGGCGCGGATGCGGTTGGTCTTGTCTTCCAACGTATTGACGAGAATTTGATAGTTCTCTTTTTCCTTCTCATCGTTCACCGACAGGCAAAAATCGGGGTGAAATTCCCGCTTCATTCGTTCCGCTAGTTGCTCATAGCTGATACGGTTCTCGTCAAAAAAGCGGAAAGCGCGCTGAACAAGCGGAATGTTTGACCGGCGGATGCTGGCGATATGGTTTGCGGTAAGACCGTCAATGAATTTGTGAAATTCGGCTTTGTTTTCCTGTGATTGCGCGATGGTGCGTTGGGCTTTGAACAAAATCACGGGCTTGAGATTGATGCGGTATTTCGCCGCCACTTCCTGCTTGTACTGGCTCAAGATAAGGGCTTGCAGGATGCGCTCCCCCTGGTCAAAGTCCGATTGAACGATGACGACATCCTTTGAAAAACGGTCGTTGCGGAATTGGAGCAGGTCGTAGCGGATAATGACTTTGTTGCGGTATTTCTCCACCATTGCTGGCGTGGCGTAATCGTGGGTGGCGGTGAATTCCAGAAGCAGGTTGTCATCGTTCTGCCTGAAAATGCGCTCGACGGTATTCTCCCAACTCTCGAACAGTTCGCCCTGCCCTTTGGTCTTGACGTTCATGTGATGCGCTTCATCGGCAATCAAGACGACGCGATGCTTGCGGAAGTCTTCAAAGGTGAGAGCGTTTTCCTTTTCGCTCGTTAGGTCGGAGTGGAGTTTTTGAATGGTGGTGAAGCAGATGTTGATGTCGCCGGGATTGACCGCTTCAAAGTTCTCCACTGGCGAAATGCGCACGCGGCGGTTGGCAATGTGAATGTCTTGATTGAAAAGGTATTTGATGCTGGCGGGATTGAGAAAGTTATCCTTCGTTTTCTCGATGATGTTGGTGGAATTGACGAAGAACAGGAAATTGCGATAGCCCTGCTCGTAGAGATAGAGAATCAGCCCCGCCATGATGAGCGTTTTGCCGCTCCCTGTTGCCATGTTGAAGAGCAAGTGTAGGGGATACGCTTTGTTGGGGAAGTCGTTTTTGTAGCAGTAGAAAAAGCGCGCAAAGGCTTCCACCTGATAGGGACGCAGTTCGTATTTGGGGTTGAGATTTTGTGTGACGCTATCGGGGACATCTTTTTTGAGAAAGCCCATGCTGGAGGCCGCGTCAAGGCGTTCATACAAAAATTGTTCAGGCATTGTGCGCTTCTCCATAAAATGCCTTATTCAAGGCTTTATCTTCTTTGCTCACCTTGAATTGCGTGTCGTCAATCTCCGAAAGATTCACGTACAACTGATTCTTGTCCAGCAGTTCCGCCAGCAGGCGTTTCTGTTTTTCGAGACCGTTAGGTTCGTTGCCCAAGGCAATGAAATCATTGACCGCTTCTTCGGGCATTGCGGGATTGACGTACCAGTTCAGGAATGAGCCTTCCGCCATTTCGCGCCAGATTTGCAGCAGTTCTTCACCGGTCTTGGCAGCTTGAATGCGCTCCATGAAGGCTTCGTTGTATTTCATCAGCTCGCAATAAATGAAGTCGCCGCTTTTGCTTTGCTCGATGGCCTTTCTCACTCGTTCTCGCGTCACGGTTTCGACATAATCCATCTGCTCGCACAAGATGAATTGCCGACTGCCTCCATCTTCTTTGTTAAGCTCCAATACAGCGTGGGCAGTTGTTCCACTCCCGCCGAAGCAGTCCATGACTATGTCGTTTTTCTCTGTGGTTATTTTTAGGACATCCATGATCAAGAAATGCGACTTGGGGTAACTAAAAATTCTGTCACCAAATAGTTTCTTTAACTCATTTGTCGCTGTTTGCCCCGTATATTTAGGCTTATCCCAAATTGTTTTGGGTTTCTCGCCTTCGTAGTCACCTTCTCGCTCCTTGATAAAAAGGTCAAACCCTTTTTTGGTCTTTTTTACTTCAATATACTTGTCGAGTCTCTCCATCAGGGTTTCTTTTCCCCATCTCCAGCATCTCTCAATACCTTGTTCATCAACAGGTAAGATCTCAAGATACCCTTCCCCCTTTTCAAGGGAGATGTGATTAGAACTTGGTTCGTAATAAATTGGGTAGTATAGGCCTGGACGTTGTTCTCTTTTCGAGTTATTCCCACTGCGCCGGAATGCTCGGAGCTTATAGTTGCCGTAGCGGTCACTATGTACAAATTGTGAAATCTTTTTGCTGCTCGGTCCCAAAGTATTTATTTTTGCAACGGAGATATCCTTTGCATAGAAAAGCATGTTTTCATGAGATGTTGGGAAAAAGGCGTCGTCTTGTCGCCCTCCGGGATTATGTACAACTGAAATAACTCCCATTCTGTTTTCTCTACCAAATACTTCGTCGCATAAAGCGCCCAGATAAAAAAGTTCATAATGATCAATAGCGATTACGAAAACCCCACTTTTTAATAACATTTCCTTGGCAATTTCAATTCTATTCTTCATAAAGGTCAACCATGCGGAATGATTGAAATTGTTGTTATATGTAAAGGTATTTGCCGCACTTGCCGTGTTGAATGGGGGGTCCATGTAAATCAGTTTCACTTGTCCGCGAAACTGGGTTTTGAGGACGTGCAGGGCAAGCAGGTTGTTGCCTTTGATGATCAGGTTTTCGCGTATCACACCGTTCTTATCGCGCTTGAAGCCCGTCACCTTCTCTTTGCCCTTTGCCGTGTAGCGCACAAAATTGATTAGTACTTTGGGGTCGAGCAGGCGGTTGATTTCATCCTGCGCCAGCACTTCGTTGAAGAAAATTTCCTTGCGCTTTTCTTCTTCCTTCGTCTGCCCGCCTTCCAGAACACAGTCCTTGTAAGGCCAAACCAGCGCCACCTCTCCGCGCTCGCGCAGGTATTTGCCGCCAATCGTCAAGCCAATTCGGTTGCGAAAGCGGGTGTAGGAATTGTCCAGAAAATTCTTTTGCGAGATATAGTCAATGAAGGTGTTGAGGTTGAAAATCCAGTGCCCTTCGATTTCGTCAAAGAACTTGGCTTTGATTTCCCTGTCGGAGAGGAGCAACTTCACAAGGTCGTGGTCAATCTTCCAGGCGCGGTCTTGCACGGCGGCAAGGACGAGTTCGCTATCATCGTCCACGAAGCGCGGGTCGGTTTTAAGAAGGTTTATTAGTTTAGTGTTGAATGCCATGATTGCTCCTGTATTCCGTAGTCCTTTGTCGAATTAAGCGGCATAACAATGTTTATATGGATCGGTGCTAATACTGCAAACGCCGACAGCACTGTCGGCCTAACACCCCTCTAAAAAATCTATGATTTTGAACTTAATAGCTTAATATTAAACAAGAATCAATGTTTTTGTTTGTCTTTATTTTGGATATTATGCCGATCCTTATAATATCACAATTCACTGCAATTATTTTTCTTCTAATCCCTCAACAAACGCCAGCACATTTTTCCCCAATATGCTGTGGTTATAGCCTCCCTCTAAAATGCCGAAGCAGCCACCGTGGTTGCGCTGGGCGGTTTCTCGCATCAGTTTGCCCATAAAAGTATAATCCTCGGTTTTTAATAGGCCGCCCCAGTCGGCTTCGTGATTGTCGAATCCGGCGGAAGCGGCAATCATGTCGGTGTGTCGGCGCTACATTTTCAAAAAATCGTTCATTATCGTCCTGTCCGGTCCGTGATATCTACAATAATTTCCCGGTCGGTAAACATCGGGATAGTTCTGATTCGGTTTGTCTGAAAGTTGATTTTTTTGAGGTCGATTTTCCTGAGGTTGAAATTGTCGTAGGTGCGGTAATAATACACGCGGTTGGTCAGATCACGGAAACTGGACCACTGGGTCGTTTCGCTGGCGGTAATGTTGCCTTTCGCATCTCGGTCCACCGCCATGCCCCGGACGATATGCAATGAGCTGACGATGTGTTGAGCAAGATTCAGCAGGCCTTCGGCATTTTCCTGCTGGTCGGCAAATCGAAGCGTGACGGCCATCCGGACAAAGCGGGAAGGGGGTGTCAAATCACCCGGCAGGCCGAACAAGCTTGCGCCGTGGCCGGTGGCGGTATAAGCCTTGCCGCCGAAGACGGCGGGCGGTGTCTGATCGTTTTTCATGCCGACATAATTGCGCAGATTTGTGAGCATCCAGGGAAAATTCGGCGCGTTGGTCATGATCCCCAGGGGGTTGTCGTAAATATGCACATTACCCTGTTCGTATTCGATAACGGCGCAGTCGCCGGATGCGTCGTGTAAAATGAAATGGCCGGGAAGCACCATGCCTCCCAATTCCGGATTTTTGTGTCCAAAAACTTTTACTTTGTTAATGGCTTGCACCGCTTCTTTAACGCTGCCGAAATTTCCCAGAATCCAGGAGCCGAAAACGATATTGGCCAGCGCCGGCGATTTGTCTTTGGTAGGGACGCTTTGCCATTGCATGTCAGCGTCATACCAAAGAAGGCTGAAAGACAAGCCTGCTTCATTCAAGCCGTCACTGATACCGTCTTCTTTTCCCAGAGAGTTTATGGCGACGTACCCGTACTTGGTGATCCATTTTACGGGGACAACACCATCGGGCGCGGGACTGACGAAACTTTTTCCGCGCGGCACCACAATCACGGCATAACCCATATCGTAACCGAATTCCATGGTTCGTCCACTGATAATGGTTTTATCCTTGGCAGTTACGCTGAAAACGGAACAGGCGCTGAGTGTTTTCCATGGCCCGCACACTATCACGCAGGTCAGAATCAGAATAGATACCACTAATTTTTTCATGGGTTTATCCTCCTTAAAAAAGCGGAAAATTTGATGTTGCAAGTTCAATAGTTAGTTGTGATTAAAGCAGAACCGCCCCCTTTTATTTTTGCCCAATTCTTTTTTCATATGACAGCTTTTAATGAATGAAATCAGTGGTTGCCTTTTTCTTGCCTACGCAAGATGGGCACTATATCCTCTGCAACCACTGGTTTGTGGAAGTAGAATCCCTGAATTTCGAAACATAAATTGTCTTTGAGAAAGGCCAGCTGCTGCTGGGTTTCCACTCCTTCAGCCACGACATGCAGGCCAAGCGTTTTCCCAAGCTGTAAAATGATTTTGATGATTCCTTCATCCTTGGCGTTCTTGGCGATTCCGCGGATGAACTGCATGTCAATTTTAATCCGGTCAACCGGCAGGTCTTTCAGGCGGCCCAGCGAGGAATAATCGGTTCCGAAATCGTCAATCGAGAGAGACAGCCCCAGCGCTTTGAGTTTGTTCATCGTGTTGATCACGTAGTCCTTGTCGTGTGTCCCCAGGCTTTCTGTTACTTCCAGCTCCAGGTAACAGGGCATCAGTTTCGTTTCGCGTAACACCCTGTCGACAACATTGACGATATTTGGACTATGGAACTGTTTTACTGAAAGATTGACGGCAATCCTCGTTGGTTTGAGGCCCTGATTCTGCCACTCCATGTTCTGGCGGCACGCTGTCATCAGCACCCACTCGCCAATGGAATGAATCAGACTTGTTTTTTCCGCTATGGGAATAAACTTTGTCGGCGGTATGATTCCTTTCACGGGATGCCGCCAGCGGATCAGGGCTTCCAACCCGATGATTTCAATGGTATCAGGATTGACCTGGGGCTGATAAAGTAAAAACAGTTCGTTTCTTCCCACAGCCCGGTACAGGCTGTTGGTGAGTTCCATGTTGTCTAAAACTTCCTTTTTCATTTCGGCGGAACAAAAGGTGACTTTGTTTTTTCCCGTGCTTTTGGCGGCATACATGGCCATGTCCGCGTTTTTAATGAGTTCGTCCGCGTCTTCACCATCGAATGGAAATACGGCGACTCCCGCGCTGGCGGTGATAAAAAACTCCTGGCCTTTGATGGTGATGGGCTCATTAAAAACGCTCATGATTTTGTTTGCGGATTCTCCGATGTATTTAATATCGGGGATCTGCTGAAGCATCACGAGAAATTCATCTCCGCCGAAACGCGCGACACTATCATATTGGCGCACACATGCCGACAGCCTTTCCGCGATCTGCATGAGCATGGCGTCTCCCCCGTCATGTCCCATCGTATCGTTAACGGACTTGAAAGAATCAACGTCGATAAAGATGATGCTGATGAGCTTTTCAGTGCGCATGGCCAGACTGATGGCCTGTTTCAGGCGATCCGTCAAAAGCGCGCGATTCGGCAATGCGGTCAACGCATCATAGTAAGCCATATAGTTGATTGCTTTTTCGGCTTCCACCTGGCGCAAGGCATCCGATAAAAGATTTCCCAAGACCTGAATGATCTCCCGGTGGTCTTGATCCCACTTCCGGGGACTTTGTATTGCCTCAAAGAAAATATACCCGATAACATTATCTGTGCCGGTCAATGCGACAATGATTAAGGATTGGATTTGTTTGTCTTTCAGGGAGTCCTTGTCCGGTATGGCACCGGGTTGCAATGTTTCTGCGTCGGAAACGTGAATATACCCTGCCTTGTCAATCTGGTCTTTAACCCCGGGCAGCTCCAGGACTGTTTGCTGGTTTTTGGAGTCTAAGGTGGAGGCGATTCCGTCGTTGCACCACTCATGGGAATGCACTGGCTGATGGTTTTTTCCCGAATACATGAAAAGACCAGCCCGGTCGGCCTGAAAATGACGGCCGCACTGACGCAGCATATCGTTAATGATCTTATCGATGTTCTCTTGACTGGCATCAACAAATTGGGCGGAAATGTCAGCCAGCAAACTCTGGTGTTTGACCTGTTCTTCATTTTTTGCCAACCGGTTGAAGTAAATGCGATTGATGTAAAATGCGATCCAGATCAAAACGCCGAAAATGCCTATTCGGAAGATATGGTTTGATGCGTCAATCTTTACGGTTTGTTCCGGCACCGTTATCCATATCCATAATAGCGTTAAGAAAGTCACAAGGCTTACCACGTACAATAATCTTTTTTGACGGAATAAAATAGATACCATGACAAAAATAAGGGGCAAGGACCAGAAAGTAACGTGATCGCTGACGAAGCTCAGAACAATAAGAGGAATCGATAAGATTACCAGGACATTCAGCAACAAATCTTTAGCCCCTTGTTGAATATTTAATTTTTGAATAATCTGCAGCGCCAATCCCAGAACGATCAGCAACAAGGTTTTCGGCAGCGATGTAATTAGGGGGCTTCCTTGGATGAACGTTTCTATGGCGAAATGCAAAAACGCACTCAGGATATAGGCCACGGTTAAATACTGGTAAAGCTCGGATTGGCTCGCTTCGCTCAGGATCTGACCTTCCTGAGGAACGGTGTTTTTCAATTTTGGTGCCATTAAACCGTATTTGGCGATGCAATAATACATCGTCGCTATCGGAATCAGGATGATTAAGGGGGCGAGTTGGGGAAACTTGAATGGAAAGTAATAATTGATTACAAATTCGGTCATCGTTCCGACAACCAGAGCCACCGCATAAGAAACGATGATCAGGTACGCCTGCTTCTTGATTACGCGTTCTTTTGAGGACCAGCCCCAGTGAAAAAACAGACCGATAACGATCAAAGAAAAAACGGCGTAATAAACATTGAACACCGCGTCCCACGCGGACGCAGGCCGGACATTCACCCAACCGGCATAGGTGTATTCCAGAACGTATCTTTTTAACGCCAGGTCGCCATAAAGGCTGAAGACAAAGATATTCAAGATGGCCGGAAGATAGATCAGCGCGTAAATCCATCTTTTCTTCAAAACGTTTTGCTTTCCGGTCAGGCAAAGCGTGTAGTGAAGAAGAAAACTGTATAATGTTCCCCATCCTATTGCGCCGATGCGTCTCCAGGTCAGGCTCATTTCATAAGACATTGCCGAGTTGGCGATGGAGAAAGAAAGTGACCAGATACAAAGGGTTAAGCAGATACAAAAAAAGAGCCGGTGAATGACAGAGCCGAAGTTGAGCCTGATCACATAAACGCCCAGGAAAAAGTACACGACCATGGCGAGGAAAAACAGCAGTGAAATTAAGTTCGGTAAAGGCATTTTATGGAATTCCTGTAGCGATCAATTTCGAGAATCCATCTATTTTTCTATTCAATTGGAATTTACAATTAAAATAGAACGGCCTGCTTTATTTTTCAATCCCTTTTTGTATCGAACATCGCGACTCATCCTTGAGACGACTCCGTCGGCGGTGGTGCCGAGGAAGATGGGGTTGCCGGTGCGGTAATTATCCTTCTTTTTTCCGGTTGTTTTCTCGCCATCTTGTCTTGGCCAAACATTGTTTATATGGATCGGTTCTAATGCCGCAAACGCCGAACGCAGCGTTGTCCTAAAAATCAGCCACTAAATATGTTGTTTGATATCTCATGGCTTTAAATTAAATAATAATAAATCCGTATTATTTTTCCTCCAGCCCCTTAACGAACGCCAGAACATTTTTTCCCAGCACACTATGATTATAGCCGCCTTCTAAAATGCCGAAGCAGCCGCCGTGGTTACGCTGGGCGGTTTCTCTTATCAGTTTGCCCATAAAAGTATAATCCTCGGTTTTTAATAATCCGCCCCAATCGGCCTCGTGATTGTCGAATTCGGCGGAAGCGGCAATCATGTCGGCATTGGTTTCCGCTAAAGCTTCTTCCACTTTTTTCAAGTATTCGTTGCGGTTTTG
>Ga0255344_1006825_pt1 | contig 10172 bp, 6 predicted proteins | sample wastewater_treat_5_FD_192414 | JGI IMG/M metagenome (GOLD analysis project Ga0255344, IMG submission 192414) | Wastewater microbial communities from Lulu Island WWTP, Vancouver, Canada - plant18 | ecosystem: Engineered > WWTP > Wastewater > Unclassified | place: Canada: Vancouver, British...
AGCTCTTCGAGTCAGCGCAGGCTGGTGCCTCAGAGCGGGTTCTCGAGTCGGACGTGTGGAAGGTGCTGCTCGAGTTCGGACGTCTGCTTCTCACAGCCCTGTTCGCGATGCAGGCGCGCCGTGCCACGGAGCAGGAAATTCAGGCTCGAGGCCTGGACGGCTCCCAGGTCTCACCGCGGCTCGACCGTGACTACTGGTACACCTTTACGTGCGCTTATCAACCACCTTCCAACTAAAAATCACCGAACCTCCCCGTACCATCGAGTCCAACCCGGTCCAGGCGGGGCTCGTTGAGCGCAAACAACACTGGCGACATAGCAGCGCGGGTGACGATGGAGAGGATGCGGGCGAGACGCCCGCGGTCCCGGGCACGGCCCTGCAGCCAGGTATGGCCCTGCTGCCAGGTATGGCCCCCTTCCGATTTGAATCCCGTGGCTGTCATCATCAACAAGGCCATGACCGATATTCCGCCCCCCGTTGCCGCCCGCACAACGGTATCGCCGGGACCACGGCTGGGACCGAATGTCACTGGGACCGAGGGCGTCTCGCCCGCACAGGGACAAGTCGTTTGAGAGGCTCCGAAGTCGAGGCTTTATAAGGCTCCGCGACCTTCACAAGGTTCCCTCTATTATTTCCCAGACACCGCCATGTCGTCACAGTCCCCGGGGGCACCCCTTTGCGCTTAGCAGCCTCGAGTGGCCCCACCTCTTGTGCCAAACGCAAAATCCCGGCACGCTGATGCACAGTGTGCTTCGCAGCCATCTTTCCAGCCTCCAAGGCGGCATTCTGAACACCCCGTGGTTCCGGGCACGTTGCCGTCAAATAGGATGGTCAGTGTAGGACAAGGGCAGCTAACCTTACCAGCGACAAGACAGCCCAAAGCTGAATCATCCCCTCGTTTTTGTGCTCTTTTTCTATTAGCTTTCCTTCACGATACGACTACCGACAAAAATTACCCATTTCAATTGTTCGAAGCAGCGACAGGAGCTTTCCACGCGGAAACCATGCCGCTCAATCATCACACGCCACAACGGAAGGTGCTCCACCTCCGTAAAGATACGAGCAGCGTTCTACTGGACAGCCCATCGAGGCACAGGCTTCCGCTTTGGTGTGGAAGCAGACCCGTGTGGTCACGGCTTGCACCAGACAAGGGGAGGCTGGGTGACTTCGCTCATGTTCCGTGGCGGAAGCTGGTGCTTTCGTCGAGCCCCCCGCCGTGTCTTCCTTCGACGTGCTTGGCGGTGTATCGACTGGCGCCTTGGCAGCACCAGCACAAGCCGTAGTGATGACCATCGACACAACCACGGAGCATCTCGCACGTTGATAACCCATCAGAAACACCTCATCTGCGAGTCTACACCCGATCCAAAACGAGCGCACGAATAGCCTGCGCCATGGGCCAGTCGAATCACCCCTTCTATCCATGCGATCTTGTTGCTCATACTCGCCCAAATCATTGGATCAGAAGGAGCAGCACACCGTGGATCATTCGTGTTCCCGCGGTGTGTGCCCGTCGCCACAGGGGATGGGTCCTTCGAGAACGTTTTGGTCATGCTGCCCGAGCCTTTGCGTGGTCCTTGTCCCCGTAACCGATGGTTCCCACCAGGTCGATGAGTTCGCCGAGACGGGTTTTGTCGAGGGCAGAACGGGCATAATCATTGGGAAGCACGCCTATGAGGCTTGGATTGTCGCGTTCGAAGGTCACCATGGCGTCGTCGACGAGCCTCCCGATGCTGGTTTGCTTGGTATTTTCTTGCAGATGGGACCAACGCGCCCCTTTGGGAACCTAGAAGATGTTGTCCGCAAGGTATTCGTCGGGGTGCTCCGGAACCGGCGCTTTCGTCCTGCTCGAGAACCAGGGCAGCGCGTTTGGTCGGCTCGGGTTTGGACATGAGGGGTGAATTTGTACGGTAGGGGTGGTCGTGGTTCAATGGGGGTTGTCGCGAGACGGGGTGCCGGGACTCCACTTTGGGCTCCAGGGAGCCTCTTTTGGAGTGTTGGAACTCCATTTTGGGCTCCGGGGAGCCTCCTTTGGAGTGTTGGAACTCCATTTTGGGCTCCGGGGAGCCTCCTTTGGGGTGCCGGGACTCCACTTCCGAGTTGCTGGGAGCAGCGGGACGATTCCTGGGGCGTCGTCAATCGCAGATTGAAACGGCGTTCCTCTCGCTTTATGCCGTTACCCGAAGCGCCGCAAAGCACGTTTCCGAGGCGAAGTCCCCTGTGGTTCCGGAAAGGCCGGAAGAGCCGGGGGCGCAGGGGCACAGGCGTTTCAATAAGAGGGTAAGAGGGAGCGGAAATCTGAACGTCCAGACGGGCTGAGCCATCCCCTCTTTGTTCTCGGGGGATTTCGACATCTCGACAATCGCACATGGCGGGCGGGTTTCAAACCCGCCCCTACAGTACCGAATGTAGCCCGGAACGAAGACGGATTCGCGCGACCAAACTCCCCCCTTGCGGTTGAGCACATCGGCCAACGTAGCGCCTCGCCGTCGAGGTCTCCATCCTCTCTTGTGGAAGCGCTTATGGTGGTCCCCATGGCTTTCCTTCGTTCCGTCGTGCAAGGTAGGTAGTTCGAAATCCCAACACCACAACCGTGAACAAACAATACGATTGAACGTTTGCGGCACTGGCACGAATGATCGTCATAAGCCGCGTCTCATTTTGTCGTTGTATTCTTTTCCGGTTCTCTCTACTCTCATAAGTTCATGTATGCGACCATGGGCACTATTGGCGTGCCCATCCACTTTCCGCAGCGGCAAACGGAGGAAGGTACCATGATTCGGATCCAGTTGATGATCATCCTAATGCTATTGTGTTTTGTCGGCACGGCGCAGGCGGCTCCCCTTTCCACACGTTTCAGCACGAATATTGGAAGCGGGCCTGTCCATGCTCTGGCTGTTTCCGGCAATCGTCTTTACGTTGGAGGACAATCCGGTCTTTCCGTGGTAGACATCAGCGGTTCAGGCACCCCAACCGTGTTGGGCCAAATATCGCTGGGGGCTGAGGTCACGGCTATCTATGTCCAAGGGAATACGGTATACGCCGGTACCGTCAACCAATCGGGCCCTGAGTTTCGCATCGTCAACGTATCGAACGCGAGCAGTCCTTCGGTGGCAGGTTCCCTCGAACTTGGCGTCGATGTCGCCGCCATCGCCATCTCCGGCACAACCGCATATGTGGGTGTTGCCGCGCCAGGGGGCGACAATCCGAACCGCGGTCTTCGCATCGTCTCCGTGGCGAATCCATCGAGCCCGTCCTTACAAGGGCAACTTCTCAATGATACACGGATTTTCGGCCTAAAGATCTATAAAAATTACCTGCTGGGAGTCTCCAATTCGATTCCTGCCGAAGCAGCAATTCTTCACGTCTGGAATATCTCTTCGCCAGCCAATCCCACCCATGTCGTATCCACCCATGAGGGGCGCACCATTCGGGCATATTACGTCGAAACGATTGGCGATTACGCCTTTCTCGGCCAGTATCATGGGTTTGATGACCGGGAAGTGGGGGTCTTTGATCTGAGCGCGTTGCCTAACGTCAAGTCTCCTACCTCCGTGGGCCTGTCGTCGCGAAGTTTTGGTGGCGCAGCCTCGGGCTCTTATCTTTTTGCCGGACTCGAGACCAGGGCTCCGACCAACTTCGAGGTCATCGACGGATCCCATGGTCCGACGGCGTTACGCCTCGAAGGCTACAAGGCGGGGGATAACGGTCGCATTACTTCGGTGGCGATCTCGGGCCTGACAGCTTACCTTGGGTTGAAGGAAGGAAGCAGCAACCTCATTGGGGTGGATGTCTCCAAGTATCTGGGACCGGATACGATTGCGCCCACGGTCACGCTACACCAACCGGTGGGAGGCGCACCCTTATCCGGAAAAATCCAACTTCGCGCTACCGCCACGGACAACATTCGCGTGACCAAAGTCGACTTTTCCGTGGGAAACACGCATATTGCTACAGCGCATACCCAAAGCCTGACGAGTCCGTTCTTTGCCCTATGGGATACGTCCACGGTGGCCGATGGCAACCACACCGTAACCGCTACGGCGTGGGATAATGCAGGCAACTCCAGCAAAAGCTCCATCACGGTGATGGTCGCCAATGCGGCAGGAGACAAGCTTGCTCCCACGGTGGCCTTCGTTCATCCGGACAATAACGTAACGGTCGGCAACGCGATTCTTCTCAGCGCCACGGCAGAAGACAATTTCGCCATCGCTCGCGTTCAATTTCAAGTGGATGGAAACAACTTCGGCGCGGCCATCACGACACCCCCCTATCGAATCGCTTTCGATACGACCGAAATTAGCAATGGCAGCCATAACGTCACGGCCATCGCTACCGACACCTCCAACAACAGCGCCCAGGCCACCGCCACTTTCACGGTCGACAATCGCCCTGCCTGGTACTCCGTTTTCACACCGAAACGGCAAGTCTACGTTTCTCCCAATGGTAATGGCAATGGCAGCTCGGCTTCAAGCCCAACGAGCTTGAGTTCGGCGGTTTCCAACGCGCAGCCAGGCGACCTGGTATGGCTCGCCGCGGGCACCTATTCTTCGACGCCTCCCGAAATCACCAGAGCTGGAACGAGCGACGCCCCCATCGTTTTCCGAGCGCAACCCGGCGCACGGGCCATTGTGCCCGGTCAATGGTTGGTGCGAGCCGAATGGAACTGGATCTGGGGGCTCGAATTGTACGGCCTGAACATGCAGGCAGCCCACACGCGCGCCATCAACAACACCGTCCGTGTCGGCACGGGACTCACGCTCTGGAACAACGGCCCCGGCATGATCGCCTACGGAAACATCATCTTCGAAGACAAAAGCACCAACGAAACCATGCATAACATCTACACGCAGAACGAATACGACAATTACGGTTATAAGTACTTCGTTCGCAACGTGAGCTTGGAGTCTTCGAAAAATGGTTGCTCGAGCGGAAGCCAGGATTGCTACTCGTTCCACGCCTATGCCACGGCTGATACGGTCAGCGGGTACTATTTGTTGGAAAACGTCATTGCCCACAATCGATTCTTGATAGGTGGTTATGGTTTGCCCACGGATCACGTGGTTCTTCGCAACAACTACTTGTACCAAAGCGACATGCAACTCGGCTATGCAAGACCGCTGCAAGCGGAAGTCCGCAACAACTATTGCGCGCGATCCGGACTCATGTTCGAATGGCTCTGGGGCGCCGGAGAAGTCCGACATATCCAAAAAGCCCCAACCCTCTTTTATGACAATACCTTCCTCACCTCAGGCACCGTCGTAACCCTGCGAACATCGGCCTATACCGTCAATGACAGATCCGAAGGGACCGAGCCTTTCAACGCAACCGATCATTTCGATCACAACGCCTATTCGACGCCTTTCCGCGCCGAACTCGAAGCCGCTGGCAAAAGCTCCGTGTCCACCTCCCTGGATGCCTGGCGAAACGCAACCGCTGCCGCAGGACGTCGTTTCGACGAAAACTCGGTTCTCACGAGTTATCCCACGGTTGCCGAAGTCGCCGTGTTGCCGAACGAATATGAACCCGAGCGAGCGACGGTCGTGGTTTTCAACTGGGCGAAAGCAGCTTCGGTGGCCGTAGACTTGTCCGAGGTGTTTACGACAGGCCCGTATACGGTATTGCCTGTTCGAGGGCTATTTGGCACTCCGATCGCGTCTGGTACCCTTGGAAGTTCACCGGTTTCCATCCCCACGGCAGGCGCTGAATTCGCTGTCTTCGTCGTTCGCGGCACACCCAAAGGGGCAACGCAACAGCCTCCAAACGCAGTGCTTTCCTGCAATCCCATGACAGGAATGGCACCTCTTGTCGTCTCTTGCCATTGCAACGGCAGTACGGATCCGGATGGCACGATCGAAAGCTGTCATTTCGCTCTCGATGGCGGTGCAGAGACAGCGGCAAAACAAGTTACCTATACCATCACGACCCCTGGAACCCATACGGTGACGCTTCGTGTGGTCGATAATGATGGCCTTCAAGATACGGCTCAAACCGGCATTTCAGTAACGGAAACGGTCACCAACCAGCCGCCGGTTGCCCAGGCCGTGGCTACGCCCGATAGTGGCGACGCACCTTTGACCGTGAATTTTTCCTCGACCGGTAGCTACGATCCGGAAGGGACTTCCTTGTCGTTCCGTTGGGACTTTGGGGACAATAGTCCTGAATCCCAGGAAGCATCGGTCGTCCATGTGTACTCCGCACCGGGGGCCTATACGGCCAGGCTGACGGTTACCGATTCGGGAAGTCCCCCAGCCTCCGCGGTCGCCTTCGTGGCTATTCAAGTGCAAGCTGGAGCCAACTTGCCGCCTGACGTGAGCCAGGCATCCGTTTCTCCCACCACGGTCGCGCCCGGACAAACGGTCACGTTCGATGCTTCCAACGTGACGGATCCCAACGGGGACAACATCACTTTCACATGGGATTTTGGGGATGGGGACTCATCCCACGACGCGCTCGTGCAGCATAGTTACCAGAGTCCCGGGGTGTGGTATGTGACCCTGACCGCGCAAGACGATGGCACGCCGGCCATTGGGCCCGCCATTCGACAATTCGAGGTGCGTGTGACCCATAACCAGGCTCCCCTCGTCGAGGAAGCCACCGTCACGCCCCTTTCGGGCCCCGCTCCCCTCACCATCACCTTGGATGCCACAGGCTGCACGGATCCCGATGGCGATCTGCTCTCCTTCCAGTGGACAACCACCGCGCCCGACGGCACCGTCGACATTCTTAATCAAGTAACAGGCCAGCAGACACTATCCCAGATCGGACAGTATTCAGTGGTCTTGCGAGTGGAAGACGATGCCGCCGTCCCCCTGAGCACCACCCGTGAGTTTTTGGTTCATGTCACGTCGCATGACAGCGACGGGGGAGTGGATCCGGGCGCCGACTCGGGTCCGGAAACCGGCGGAAGTGCCGATTCAGGACCTGGCTTGAAAAAAGGCGAGTCTGACGACGATGACGGGGGGTGTTCTTGCTCCGTCATCCAAACCCAATCCTCGAAAACTGCTCTCTTGGCACTCGCCCTCTTCGGTTTGATCGCTGTCCGAAAGCGCCGCAATCGATAGTCCAATTGCTCCAGATGGGATGACCTCGAATGGCCGCAAGCCAGGAACGCGGCCAGTTGCAAACTCTTTCCCAGCGACTTGTCGAAGAAGCCATGGACTCTCATCGATGACTTGATTCCCCAACCCAATCCGCATCCAAACTTCCCGAAGGCCCGGTCCAAGACAACACATAGATCCCTGTTTTTGCCCATTTCAAGTCTCAGAAGCAGCGGCGGGAGCTTTCAACGCCGTAACCCGTCGGTTTTTTCGCGCATACCACCCCGCTACGCTCCCACCCATGATGAGAAAGACGAAAACGCCGGCGCTCCACAACAGTTTTTGTATCCATGCACGGCTCAAGGGATAGAAAAATAGAATTCTATGCGTGCCCGGGGGAACCCAGACGGCCCTTCCCATCATATTGGCCCGAACCACCGGCGTGGAGACTCCATCCACGGTGGCCTGCCATGAGGGCTGATAGGTTTCTGCCAAAAAAAGATAGGCTCCCTGCGACGCGGTGGCCTCGATTTCAACTTCCGTGTCCGAACGACGAATGACTTGTGCTTTTCGACTCATGTCTTGCGGATTTATGTCATGGCCTTTCGTCTCGAATCCAGCAGGGGGATCATGAACGACGACCTCCCGATTCGGATCGAAAGCTCGATCCAGCATATAGTCCGCGGCCTGGTTATCATTGGCGGCTATCAACGCTTTGGCCGCCATTCTCACACGCTGCGCCCCTTCCACACGGTACACGTGCATCAACTTTCCAAAGGCAATCGGCGTATAACCGTCGATCTTGAGCTTGAAAGAAGAGATCAAATGGGTGACCCCCAGGGTTCCCAACAGCGCGGGCGGAGGAGGTATCTCGACGGGTAAATCCTTCATGCTCCGAAAAAGTAGAATACCTGGCTCGTTGTGATCTCCCCATGTGTTGACGACCCATCGTGGAGCCATTCCCGCGTAACAATCCGCGGCGGGAATTCCCCAATAGACACCTGAATTGGGCTGGAGACTATCCCGAAAATCATAGTAGTGTTCCAGGGTGGACCATCCTTTGGCATGGCGATTGACAACCCGGTGCGTCAGTTGATGACGATGCGTATACGTTCTGACATCCCCGTTCTCCTTACGTAACACTTTCACGATTTCAGGAGGTGAGAGCCATTCGGAGGCCGATACCATCGCATTTTGGCGTGATTGGTGATAAAAAAGGTCCAGCGCGGTCCCCGTGCATAACCCAATCACGATCCAGGCTGGCGCTCGCGGCACGGATTGTTTCCACCATTGGGTCAGATCGCGCCCAAAACGTGCCAATCCAATACCACCAAGGATGACGAGTCCGAAGTCCACGACGAACAAAAAACGTGTGGGAAACCGAAACGTATTCAACCCGGGCAAGTACTTCCAGGCAAGGAAAAAAATCGGAGTATTTCGCCCAAGAACCATCATATAAGCCACAATGGTCATTACACCGAGAAAGATGACATGAGAGCGCCTTCTTTCCCGCACCAAAGCATATACAGCGAGAAGAAACGTCGCGATTCCCACATAGCCATAGTCTTCCCAAAAAAGCGATGGCCCTTCATAGGTGCCGTCGGACACATCGCCATTGATGTACGGAAACAAGAACGTAAGAGCATTGCGAGGCCAATAGGGAACCATCGAACCCCAAATGAAATTGGCTCTTCTCGTTTCAAGAGCCGCTTGGGCGGCGGAAGATAGCGGACGAAGCACGATCGCTCCCGCCATCATCGCAAGACCTACCACAGCTCCAGACAGGGCAAGCCAGAGAACGGACACGGGAATCCGCAGCACCCGACCTCGAAGCGTACTGGCCCGAAAAATCGCATAACACCCATACACAAGGGCAGAGATATAGGCGGATTGAGGAAATCCCGCAAAGATCTGCTCCGCAAACACCGCTCCAAAAAGAAATAGACGCGACACTCGTTGCCATGGCGAAATCGGCGACTCCAACTCACGGTCGTTGCCAATCGGTGAAGCCCGCCCACGAGAAAGCGCCCCCTCGAGCAAGGTAAGCCCCACCGGGAACCACACCACGGTTGCCATGATGCCCAGGTGTTTCAACTGGCAAACCAGATAACCGGAACCCGCAAACGCCAGTCCCGCCAGCACCGCTCCTGGCCGGTCCACCCCAAGGCGACGCGCGTACGAATAGGTCCCATGCGCCGCAATCATCAACAACAGGATGAGAAATACATCCAAAGCCGCGGCCGTCGGCAGAAACCCAAACGTGAGTAACCCGATGGGCTCCACACCTCCTATGCCGGTCCCCGAACAGAGCTTGTCAGACCACATGGGAAATGACCCTTGACGAAGGGCCTCCGCCGTCAACACCCGGAACGGCAGTTCACCATGAAAAATATCCGAGGCAAACTCATCATCCGTCACCAGCAACGTATCCAAGGATAGCAACGGCAAATACGGAAGCATGGCTCCCACGGACAGAAGCACCCTTGCCAACACTTCAAAACGTATTCTTTTCCACATGGGATAATCCTCGGATGCTACCAGAAAAACCTCTCACGCCAGCCCGGATTTTATGTTCGCGACAGCATACGCCTGACCCGAGCCATCCCCTCATTTCTACCCGCCCCTTTCCTTTACCCTACGACCGCTATCAACAATTGCCTACCATCGCTCGGCCACGGTCACGGTCACGGTCACGGTCACGGCCCACGACAATCGCTCACGCTCATCCCCTGAGCCATGCGCAAAGGCGGGTGGGTTTGAAACACGCCCCTACGGTACCGGTTGTTGCCCCGAGCCATCCCCTCATTTTTACCCGAGCCTTTCCTTCACCCTACCCTGCCTCGCCACCGAAGTTTCTCCCCAATCCCACGGAATCCTCCTATCCTTGAACGGATTTGCCGCTAAAGGCAACCAACGTCCGAGCAAGGCTTTGGAAAGGTATCGACAACGAATCAGGTGAACCATGCGACACCCCACCCTCGCCGCTACATTCCTTCTCGGTATTTATCTCGTGTCCTGTAGCAGTGACGACACCGACCCCCAAAGCCCTTCCCCCGACTCGGGCGTCGATGGCAACTTGCCTGACGGGTCGCTCGGTGGTGCCGGGGGCAGCGCTGCCGATGCCTCGGACGA
>Ga0255344_1006833_pt1 | contig 10165 bp, 14 predicted proteins | sample wastewater_treat_5_FD_192414 | JGI IMG/M metagenome (GOLD analysis project Ga0255344, IMG submission 192414) | Wastewater microbial communities from Lulu Island WWTP, Vancouver, Canada - plant18 | ecosystem: Engineered > WWTP > Wastewater > Unclassified | place: Canada: Vancouver, British...
TGTTCTTCTATAAAAAAATTTGGCAAATCCATAATAATAGAAGAATTTTTGATATATTTAGCCATATTAGAATAATGAGTTAAAACAATTGGTTTTGATAAAATTGCAGCTTTTACAGCAAAAATATTCCAATGTTGATTATTTACATATGGTAAAATCAATAAATCACAATTCATTATACAATAATCTATATATTTAGGATTTTTATCACTTAATATATTTATTTTAAAATTTTCAGTTTGCACTCTTTCTTTTTTTATAATATTTTGTATATTGTTATTATCTGATACAACAACCATTTTAGCCTCTTTAAATCTATTCATCTTGAAATAAGACCTAAAGAAAAAAGAAACTTCTACATCACTATTTTCTGGAAAATAGCATAATATATTTAAATTTGAATTAAATATTTTTAGGTCTTCTGGCTCATTAAAATAAAAATTAGGATAAACTAATTTTAGGTTTTTTATGTTTTTACTATCTAAATAATTTAAATAATTATCATCAGAAACCCAAATTTCTTCAAATTTATTTATTTTATCAATAGAAGTATCTCTTAATTTTATATAGTTATTAATAAATAGTATATTATAAGATTTAGGGTTTATATTAACTTGATGTTTGTTTAGATTTAAAAAATAAATATTTTTAGCATTATCATCTACTTTATATTCAGATATTTTATTTATAATTTCATATTCTATATTATCTCTATTATCTCTATTATTTATCTGAACAGCGACTTCTCCTTTATCATATAAAAAAAGAGCTTGCTCCATAGCAATAATAGAATTTTGCGTATTATCTATAAAAGTCTGAATTAATATTTCTGACATTAATTAAACCTCAATAACAACAGGGTTTTCTTGAATATTTTCATCTTTCTTTTGTTCTTGTTGTTGTACTTTATACTCCATAATAACATTAACTATCTCATCAATATTCATAGAAAGATCAATACTGATTCCTTCCGGAATTTCTTGATAAGATAAATAGGCAATATCTTGAGGTAATACATCAGCATTTAAAACTTTTTTAATTTTTTTTGTTATTTTGTCATACTCTAAATATATCGGCATAATTAAACCTCTTTATGTTTTTCTTCCCAGGTTTTCTCTTGGACTTCAAAAATATCAAAAATTTCTGTTTCATCAATATAAGATGATGCTGCATGTCTGCAATCATATTGTTCCCATGCCCAAATTACTTCATCTTCAGCAATATTTCTTTCTGTAAAAATGGCAGCAAAACAATCTTGATAAATTATTTCTCCTGGAACATCATTCCGAAAAACTAAACCTTTTTCTTTCATTCTTCTAACAGAATCTCCTGTTGGACCGTTAGCTTTCCAGTCCCATGTTAAAACCCCAAATTTTTCTCCAGGCTGAAACATTTAAATCATTCCTTTCTAAGAACCTTTATAAGATTTAAAACTATTTGAAGATATATGAGTTATTACCCATTCATCTTCCATTAAATATAATTCTTCTCTTCTTTTAGCATGTTTAGCTAACATATCTTCTTTGTCTTTAAAATCAAAAACAATACCATAACTTTTATTTTCTGCCTCTCTAACAACTCTTCCGACTCTTTGATATAGTTGGTTTGCAGCTTTGCCACTATCACATAACATTAATACTTTAAGATCTGGCAAATTTAAACCTTCATCAATTATCGGAGATGCAATTAATATTTTTCTTTTACCAGACATTAAATCATTTAAAGCCTGCTGTTTCTGTTTTTTAGTTGTTTTAGAGCATATAAATAAACTATCTGGAATTATTTTTTCTAATATTTTACCGTGATCAATAATGCTAACCAATAATAATGTTGGCCCATATTGACAAGCATTTAATGCTATATCTCTAATTAAATAATTTCTTCTTTCAGATTCAACAATATGATGTTTTCTTATCTGAGCATAGGTTGAAAAATTTTTGCTTTCTTCAAAACTTGGAACATCTATCATAAAAATATATGGTCTAACAACTTTGACATCTTTCCTTCTAATTAAATCGGAACATGTTAGAGATAATAGTTTTCTTCCAAAAATAGATTGAATTAATAATTCAGTATTATCTTCTCTTCTCAAAGTCCCTGATAAAACAAACCTATAATATGCTAAGGTGCTTTGTTTTAACACTTCCTGATAAATAGCTGACGAAACCCTATGTCCTTCATCACAAATAATCATTTTAACATTTTTAATTAAATCTTTTAATACTTCTTTTCTTTCAATAACAAATCCTAAATCTTCATTAAGAGTTGGATCTTCTTCACTATTTTTACTCTTTCTTTTTTTATTTAGAGATTCGCTTTTCTTTTGAATTTGCTCTGGGGTTAGATAAATAATAGTATCTTTATTCCTATCATACTCCATATCAAAAGCAGTTATTGCAGTTTGAATTGTCATTATTGTAATATCTTTAATTTCGCATTGTCCGTCTCCAACAATTCCAACTTCAATCGGATTGCCATTTTCATCTCTCAGAAATTTTTCTATAGCCTCTTTAGTTTGATACAATAATAACAAGTTAGGAACATAAACTATAACTGGAGCAGTATTAATTTCAGCAATCATGGCTGAAAAAGTTAATGTTTTGCCTCCTGCAGTTGGTATTGCAAAAGCACCTCTACTGAATTTTTTTGATAAATAAACTGCTTCTTGTTGAAAATCATATAAAGATTTAATATTATCCCCTAAAACCAAATTCCATTTTCTATTTTGTTCAGGCTTAATTCTCTGGTCATCTATCTCTATACTATATCCATGTTTTTTTATAATATTTTGGACTATGCTAATTAAACCAGTCTGGAATGTTTTTTGGGTTCTATTAAATAAACGAGAATATCCGTCCCATTTTCCTTGCATGACTTTTGGAGAATATTCTATATTTTTCTTTTTGAAAGCTAATTTATCATATAATTCATCCATTAATTCATCGGGTAGGTAGCCAAAAATTCTACTTTTAAAATTTCCAATTTTTATAACTACTTTTTGATCCATTTTCAAACCTCTAAAAAATAGGCAAGAGCTATTGTCTCTTGCCTATTATATGTCGTTATTTAGGTATCTGTCAACTAAAAACTATAGCCTTTTACCCTAACTACGTTAGCTACAGCAACAACTGCTTCGCCCTTATTCTTAATTAGAATGCCTACAAGAAAAACTAAAACTTTATCAACATAAGCCATTTCTTGTTCATTCAATTCAATATCAATAGTTCTTAATGCTGCTTTGAAAGCTTTTCTTCCAACTTCAATTGCTTCATCTTGAGTAAATACTCCATCGACAACACTCTTTGCGGCAAAAATCAATGCCTCATATACTTGCTTATATTTTTCAGGCATAAAAAACTCGATCAATTCGTCAGCAAATTCTAAAGCCTCAACAACACTTTGTACAATCTTGTTATTTTTAGTTAAGAATTTACCTAATAGAAAAACAACAATTAACGCTCCTACAAAAATAGCCAATACTTGCCAATTTAAAACTGCTCCTAAAAACTCAAACATCTTTCTTTTGCACCTCCTTTCGTGGTTTTGTTTGTCTCTTCTTAGTTCTATGCGTCATTTTTTTAGCGTCTGTTCTCTTGAAAATTCTATTTCTTTTTTCGAAATTTGCATTTTTTACTTCTTTATCATCACATTCAAAACAAATTTCCTCTTCCCAGCAATCATCATCAAGAATTTTCCCGCATTTTACACATCTCATAATATATTCAGACATAATTTTTAAGCCTCTTTCATCTTTTTAATGGGTGCTTTACACAACGGGCATACACCCTCCTTTTCAATTTGTTTTCCTAAAACAATTCGAGAACAAGATTCGCAAATTAATGCACTTTCTTCTTTCTCATCTACAGAAGCACCTACTACAGAGACATTTGCTTCTGAAACTACACTATTTTTTATCATTGGCATAACGATCACCTCAATCTGACATACTCCCCGTGCTAAATCAGCGGGGGTTCTGGGGCTGATTTTATTAAAATCTCCCCTTTAGGGATATCAGTGTTCCCTTCTGTTATATCACTGTCTATAATGGATTGACCTATATTAAATGATGCATTCGCATCTGCATGATCAACGTGTCCGCAAGGACACTTAAACTTTTTCCCTTGACGATTTCCTAGTAGTCTGGATTTGTATTCTATCATTTGTCTCAACTGATAAAAATTCCAGCTATTCAAAGAATATCGGCAATCTTTCGACCTGTTTTTTGTTTTTCTTATTCCTGTTAAATTTTCTAACTTTATTCCACAATTATTGTCTTTTGCTGTTTTTACTATTTCTTTTGATATTTTATGGTTCAAATCTTTGATTATATTATACCATATCTGATAATATATTAAACATTTATTTTTAATAATATTTCAATTCATCCCGCAAGCTAAAGCATGGGACTTTCTTGAAATAGAATCTGTAAGTTTAATTATACAATTATTTTGGACCTTCATCAAAATTTTCTTCATAGCCTCTACTCTTTATGTATTTCTTTAGTATATTTATTTGACTTTGAGTTAAATCTGAAGGGAATATAGGATCAAAGATTATTGCTAAATCACCTCTCCTACTAGCATCCCCAATAGAAATGGGGAGCCCTTTATTTCTAATTGTACAACCCCCCTTTTTAAAACTATTTTTATCTATTTGTATTTTTATATCTTCTTCAAGAGGAGATTTAATATCAATCATGCCTCCGAGTAAAAGTAAAACCGGATCTATTTCTTGCTTTAAAATTATATTTGGCCCTGCTATTTTCCCTTCAAAATCTAATTCAAGGAAAGGTTTAATTATAACATCTCCTGCAGGTTGTTCTAAAAATTCTTGGTTGCCTTCGTTTTTTAATATAAATGGAGCAGCATTAACTCCGATTGGTATTTTAATATCTTTTTCTATATGTTCATATATAGTCCCATTATTACAAAAAGAGCAATTAGATTCTATTTTTCTACATTTATCACAAGTTTTTCTTCTTGTATATTTAATTGTTGTCTCTTTTTCATAAAGAAAATCTTTAAGTTGATAGGGAACGACTACTTCAATAGATGAATTATTAAACTTTTGTCTATTAAACCCAAAATTGAAAAAACCTTCAAAACCACCAAATATATCTTCGAAAAAACTAAAATCTGGGGTTGGGCTATCATATTGTCTCCTCTTTTGAGAATTTGATAAAACATTATATGCTTGAGTTATTTCTTTAAATTTTTCTGCTGCCTCTGGGTCTTTGTTAACATCAGGGTGATATTTTTTACCTAAGTCTCTATACGCTTTTTTAATTTCATCATCTGTTGCAGATTGAGAAACGCCTAAAATATCATAATAGTTTTTCATATATTAACTCTTTCTTCCAAATCTTCTTTTCTAATTTTACATCTTTCAAGAAATATTTTTTTTGTTTTTCTTTCCTTGGGATAATTCATAAATAATTTTTTTAATATCTTTTTTATTCTTCAAGTTTCTCATTTTCAATATCCATGACCTCTTCCGCTCTATCAATAACTCTAATTCCATCTAAATGGTCAATCTCATGACAGAATAATCTCGCCCACTGACCTGTTAATGTGGCAGTTTTATATTTTTCTTTTTCATTCATATATTCTACTTTAATGGAATATGGTCTAGTAATTAAATAATTTTTTCCAGGGAAAGACAAACATCCTTCCCACATAGGATGAGATTTTGGCGTAACTCCTTCTTCATCCTCTATAATTTGATTTGGATCGTCTTTTGAAGTCCAAATAATTTTAGGATTAATAACAACCATAGCGTCCTCATAATTTTTACAAACAAAAGCTCTTAAATCCAAACCTATTTGATTCGCTGAAATAGCAACTGCATTTGGAGTTTCCAGCAACATTTTTTTCATTTTTTTAATTTGTTCTTTATGATTCTTTGTCAATTTTTTAACAGGAGCAATCTTATTAGATAAGCATTCACTATCACTTGGCACAAATTTATACATGTGATTCAAACTAACCTTTCTATATTAATCATCATTATATCCTATTGGTTCAATGATTGCAAGACTTTTTTGATTGGGACAACTGCATTTTGACCTATATGTCTCTCTTCAGCATGTTTCCCTATAATCCCCATAACAATGCCTATTGCTTCAGCTTGTTCATTAATTACCATACTTCCAGAAGATCCTTCATAAATATCAGCATCTATAAAAATCATTTCTGACCAACTTGGCTGAGGAATTACTTGAGGTGTTTGATTGACACCAGAAACATACCCAACCGTCACGATATTATTCCACCCTTCTGGGGCACCTATAACTGCAATTTTATCTCCAGGAATAGGCTCTACAGAATTTGGAGGAATTGGTGGGATGTCTACTTTTTCTTTTAATGAAATAAAACCAACATCTAAATTATCATCCATTTTTAAAATATTAGCTAAATATTTTTTATTTCCATCAAAAGAAACTTTAATCAAATATTCTCCATGCAAATTAGGCAGAACATGATTAGATGTTACTATAACATTTTCTTCAATTAAAAACCCACTCCCAGACCAGTTTTGAGTATTCCCAGCACCATCATTATAGTATATGACGATTAAACAAGCTGAAGGAAGTGCTTTTTGTATGGCATAAAAAATAGGCTCTTTTGCATTTTGTGCTAATGACATAAGAGTATTAATTTTAGAAGAAGATAAATGTAATTTATTATTAGAAATCTCATTTTTATTGATTTTTTGGACTTCTAATTTACCTAATCTATTTTTTAATGTTTTGTTTAAAAAAAACTTATCTTCCATTATTTTATACCTTTTAAAATATTATTAATGAAATTATAAAATCTTATATAAAATGGTTTTCTGTTTAATCTTTCATCAACTTGCTGCATAGTAACATCTATGTCCATTTCAGGATTCCCAAAATCTAATACACCAATTCCATGCCCTGAGCTTAATTGAATAATCTGACCTTTTTCAAATTTCTTTATATGATCAATAGCGTCTTGATAATTATTTATTGGAGTTTTATGCTCTTCCCCATTTCTATGATAAGATAGCATTAAAGCACACACTCCCGCGAGGAATGGACTTGCCATACTCGTCCCAGTAGATAATGCATATCCGTCATTTAAATAGGTTGAATATATATCGCTCCCAGGAGCAATAAAATCTAATCCTGGTCCTATATTAGAATAAGATGCTAAATTTCCATCTTTATCCATTGCAGCGACAGAAATTACTTCTTTCATTCTTCCTGGAAAATCAATTTGCTGTCTTTTAGAATTCCCAGAAGCAGCAACAAAAATAATCCCTTTTTGAGCAGCTTCACTAATTAACTTTTGCATTTTATCTGGAACGCCCATAGGAGAGCCTAAAGACATGTTGATAATATCTGCCTTCATTTCTATTGCCCATTCAATTCCCTTAATAATCCAGCTATAATCTGGAAGGCTAAAACCATTATTATCCAAAACTTTTCCAGAATATAAATTGCATCCAGGAGCAATGCCTATAACTCCAATGTCATTTTGACAAGCTCCAATGATGCCTTGACAGTGCGTTCCATGTCCGAGGTGATCAAAAGGGTCTCCTTGACCAGTTAAATCTTCATACTCTTTAAAATTGTCTTTTAAATCAGGATGATTCGGACTTGCCCCTGTATCTAATACAACAACATTAACCCCACCCCCTCTACTTTTAGTTACATCTATATATTTTTTAATATTAGTATATTCATATCCCCAGTTTTGCACTTGACTTAATGTAGAGATGACATTAACAGGGTTATATTTTGGTATAAATTCTATTAGTTTATTTTTCATAATTAATCACCAATATTTATATTATGAATAATATAAAAATTAACCTTCTTGTTTTAAAAACGCTTTAAAACAAAAGATTGATTAAATGGAGCATTTATTCTATCTATCATAGCATTATATATATCTTGAGGGTTTATTGAATTAAGACAATTACTATCACACCCTCTATCAAAACAAGGACTGCACTCTCTTCCATAATCTAAAATAGTATTATTTTTATAGAATAAACTAACATCTTCTGGTCTTGTAGGGCCTAAAATGCTGACTAAAGGTGTCCCTATTGATCCTGCAAGATGCATTAATCCAGTGTCTCCCGTTAATAATACTTTGCATTGGGTTAATAAACCAGCCACACTCATAATATCAGGAGTACACCCTGTAAAATTGTGAATGTTTTTATTAATGTTTATTTTGCAAGGTTTATCTCCTATAACTAAAACATGATATTCTTTTGATAATAATTGATAAATTTCATCTAAAATACTAATAGGAATAGACCTTGGAGAATCTTTTGAATACGACTGTCTTATTACAGCAATAAGTGGAAAATTTTCTAAATTATTATTTTTTAATAAAATCTTAGCCCAGCTTATATATTTATTATTTATTTCTAATAGTGGAGTTTTATATTTTTCATCTGGATTTTCTATATCTGCCTTTGCTAAAAAAGCATCAACTTTTGAAATGTGTCCTGAATGAACTAGGTCTACTTCGTCAAGATTATATTCTAAATCAAAATTATTATGGATGTCAACATTATAAGGATGGGTAATTAATTGAGGAGGCTTATTATAAAAAGATTTTACTATAGGATGATATTGTCCCATTGTACAAAAATGAACATTAAATCCATTATCTGAGAAGAACCTATTTACAGGCTCGCACATAATAATATCTCCTAATCTCCATTTTCTATTAATTAAAATTTTTTTATTATTTTCTTTTATTTTTATTTTAATGTTATTTTTTGTGTGACCTATTCCATTAATTTTTAGCATTTAGTGCTTCCTGGATTTTTTCTTGTACTTGTTCAATTTCAATAGCATCCATAATTTCTGGACATTTATGATCATGAGCCCAATTATAATAAGACCACCATAAACAATCATATTTTGGAGAAATAACATTATATTGTCCTGGATGTCCCCAAACTCTCCAAGGCGTTATTCCCCATAAAACAACAGATGGAATATTATATTTAGCAGCAACATGAGTTAAAAATCCATCACTTCCCAAAAAAAGATTCGCTTCTTTTATGAGAGTATATTGTTGATTTAGAGAAAGATGTGTTGCTGAAATACACCCATGAATAATAGGTTCTGATGATTTTCCTATTTGAATTGGGCATATCCCATTTTTATTTAAATATAGAGAAATTTTATCCCATTTCTCCCTAGGCCAAGATTTATAAAAAGAAGTATCTGTCCATCCTGCGGAAATAACAGCATATTTTTTAGGTTGTTCAAAATTTATTAAATACTGTTCGTTCAAGTGAGCATTAGACATAGATGCATTTATATTAAAAATTTTAGAAAACAATTGAGTTTGTCCTATAACGTCCATTTCTTTATAAAAATTTTCAATCTCTCTTCCATTAAAATAATAATATCTACTTTCTATATCTCTTAATCTATTCTTTTTTTCTTCAGAGATAAAATTAGAGCTTTTACTTCCTTCAATGAATTGTAATGGTTTTAAATCAAACCAAACATCATGAATAGAAAGATAAAAATTTCTAACATCAACTTCTGTAATTAATCCCCTTTTCCATTCTACAGGGACTATTCTATTACAATATTGTGCTCCATGAAAAATATTAGTAAAAGTTGTGTCAGAATAAACTGTAATATCTGAATCTGGGAAATGTTTTTTAATTGAGCCGGTAATAGCAGACTGAATAAAACCATCTCCTAAACCACCTCTTCTAAATGTTGCTATTTTTATTTTATTTTCTTTCGATTTTATTTTTTTATTTACTTTTATATTTCCAACGCCAGTTAATTGCATATTTTCTCTCTTATTTGTTCTATTGTTTCATCATAAAAAACAGGCCAATATCTATTCCATATTCCTTCTGGGTTAATTGGTCCTAAAAATGGGAATTTTTTATCGTCTCTATCTCCGCCTTGACATCTTATAACATGAAACATTTTTGTTTTAAAACAATCTGCAATCATTGCAAAGCCAGACTCATAGCATACAAGAAAATCAACAAACTTAGTTAAAGCCATCATGTTTTTGAATTCTTGATCTACATCTGACATACTCCCCGCGATAAATCAGCGGGGGTTCTGGGGCTGATTTTATTAAAATCTCCCCTTTAGGGATATCAGTGTTCCCTTCTGTTATATCTCTGTCTATAACAGATT
>Ga0255344_1006837_pt1 | contig 10162 bp, 9 predicted proteins | sample wastewater_treat_5_FD_192414 | JGI IMG/M metagenome (GOLD analysis project Ga0255344, IMG submission 192414) | Wastewater microbial communities from Lulu Island WWTP, Vancouver, Canada - plant18 | ecosystem: Engineered > WWTP > Wastewater > Unclassified | place: Canada: Vancouver, British...
AGACGAAATGGGAGCGGCAAAAAAAGCCGTTGAAATGATTAATGCCGGTGAAGCCGATGTTCTTATGAAAGGTTCGTTAAGCACCGATAAATACATGCGGGCCATTCTGGATAAAGAAAAAGGTTTATTACCTCCAAAAGGAATTTTAACCCATGTAACTGTGGTGGAAGTTCCATCTTATCCAAAACTGCTTACTATAAGTGATGTGGCAATTATCCCTGCACCCGACTTAAATCAAAAAGTTGCCATTACAAATTATGTAATTAAAGTTGCTCAGTCTCTTGGTATTGCCAAGCCCAAAGTTGCTCTTATTGCTGCCACCGAACAAATGTCAGCCGGTATGCCTGCCTGTGTTGACGCCGCTATCATAAGTAAAATGGCAGAGCGTGGACAAATATCGGGTGGTATTGTAGATGGTCCTCTGGCACTTGATGTGGCGGTTGATAAGGAAAGCGTTCAAATTAAAAAATTAGTCAGTCCTGTTGCCGGAGATGCCGATTGCATGGTTTTCCCAAATATTGAATCGGGTAACGTGTTTTTTAAAACCTGTACCAAACTTGCCAATGCAGAATTAGCTGCTGTTGTTATGGGTGCTAAATGTCCTGCTATTTTAACTTCGCGTGGCGACAGTTCCAAAACAAAAACTTATTCAATTGCATTAGGTTGTTTAATAGCAAAATAAAAAATTAGTTTTATGAGTGAAACATTGGTTTTAGCTGTAAATCCGGGCTCTACCTCTACGAAAATAGCCGTTTTTAATAATCAGAATAATAAGCTTTTTCAAAAAAACCTGAAGCATTCGGCAGAGGAGTTGGCTCCCTTTCCTTCTATAACCGAACAGTACGAATTTAGAAAAAACATTATTCTAAAGGAGTTAAAAGAGGCTGATATTGATATTTCTAAAATCAAAGTGGTTGTTGGACGCGGTGGTCTTGTTAAACCTATTCCATCAGGGTTATACGAAGTAAATGAAGCAATGAAAGCCGATTTAAAGGCCGGTGTTCTCGGACAGCATGCCAGTAACTTGGGGGGGCTAATAGCAGATGATATTGCAAAAACTATAGGTGACGCCAAAGCATTTATTGCCGATCCTGTTGTAGTTGATGAACTCCACGACCTAGCAAGAATAACCGGTCATCCCGAATTTGAGCGTGTTAGTATATTTCATGCGCTAAATCAGAAAGCAATTGCAAAACTTCATGCAAAATCGCAGGGGAAAGACTATAACTCCTTGAATTTAATAGTTGCACATCTTGGCGGGGGGATTAGTGTTGGTACACACGAAAAAGGCCTGGTAATTGATGTAAATCAGGCTCTTGACGGCGAAGGTCCGTTTTCACCTGAACGCAGTGGTACGCTCCCCGTTGGCGCAGTTGCCAAATTATGCTTTAGCGGGAAATATACCCACGACGAAATAAAAAAGATGATTACAGGCAAAGGAGGGTTAGTGGCATATCTCGGCACCAATGATGCACAGGAAGTTGAAAACATGGTTAAGGATGGCCACGAAAAAGCCACCCTTATTTATAAAGCAATGGCATACCAGATTGCAAAAGACATTGGTGCAGCTGCTGTTGTTCTTAAAGGTAATGTTGATGGCATTCTTATTACAGGGGGCATTGCGTACGATAAAACTTTTGTAGAATGGATCAGGGAACGGGTTTCTTTCATTTCGCAAGTTTATGTTTATCCCGGCGAAGATGAAATGCAGGCACTTGCATTTAACGGGATTTGCTATCTTAAAGGGGAAGCTGAAGTTAAAACCTATATTTAATAAAGATTTTCAAGCCTTATATTTTGCAATATAAGGCTTTTATTTTCTGGCTATAATCAGTTTCTTCCCCAAACCATATCCATAAGTGAATTGAATTGGTTTTGCAGGCAATGTTTCATATGCCGCCTTTAAGTCATTAATGTTTATATATTTAAATAACTCTATAGGTTGACTATATTGACCATACAGTTGAATATTTGAGAAAATAGTTTTAATTGTATTATATTTTAAACCGGTGTCATCTGTAAGAAGAGTTGATACTTTATCAGTGAAAACATCTCTGATTTTCATAAATCCATCATAATGCATAAGGTATGAGGCCGCTTTAAGCATGCCGTATATTTTGCCATCAAGAGACTGAAAATACTTTTTTACAGTGGTTTTTTCAAACATGGTGTTTTCAGCATTAAACGAAAAATAAATAAGCTCCTTTGTTTTACCAATGCTGTCAATTAATTGTAATCTCACACCCGGCGTAAAACCGCTTTTAGATAATGAGTCATATTGACATTCTTGAATAACCCCCTTGTCGTTGACAACAATGTACGAAATATCAATTATCTTATGTTTAGTATATGCTGTATATAACATCAAAATAGAAGTAACACCATTATATTTACTTACCCTCAAATCTCCGCTCATGTCTTTTGTTATAAAAAAGTTCAGCGATAATGATGCTCTTAAAGATCTGCGAATGTGTTTAAAAAAATCATCCGGATACTTTATATCGTCAAAAACCGGAATCAACCCAACAGGCTCCAGACCAAATAAAATATATCTTTTAATATTTGGGAAGAAAGTATTTGCATAAAGAAAATCGGGACCGGAAAAGGCATAAAACAAAGTTGCCGATGTATCTGAACCTTCGGGGAGTTCTTTCATAGCCCATTGCCGCATATGCTTAAGGTTTTTATTTTCTGCTTTATTAAAAAGTGAGGCAATTGAATCGGCATGAGTTTTCCATACTTCGCTTTGCACAACTGCAGAATAACCAGAAGTATCGTCAGGGAAAATTCCGGCAAGAATCTGGGCTAGTGATGTTATGGAGGTATCATATACAATAGCATCATTTGATATTACTGTGTCATTTATATGGTCGTTTATTTGTGTTTGACCGCCACCACATCCAACTAAAGCAAAGGATGCAAACAAGAAAATGACAATTTGTCTAAATATCGATTCAAATCTTTCAAGCATCGAACATAGCATATTAAAATGTATTTATAAGTTTAAAAACAATTATACTTAAATGACAGTTGTTTAATTAAATCGAAACAAATTTATCTATATTCTTTTTAAGGCCAAAAACAACAAGCAAATCGTCTTTTTTCATAACAATGTCATTATACTTTTCAATTATGTCATCAAAAATCATTTTCACCATATATTGCGGGTGAAGTTCGCTTTTTGCTTGCCTGAATAAAAGAAGTTTTAGACTATACGAATCTAAAGTCAAATCTTTTACTTTCAAACCAACAAAACGCTTTGGGACATAGATTTCGCAAACTTTATAATCGTCACTAATAACATAAGCTGTATGAACAAGTTCAAACAAAACAGTACTAACCGAATTGCTGGCTGCATCAACTTCGGGAGTGAAAATATGATGTACGCCCATATTCATTAAAATGCTAAAGTGGGTTTCCGAAATTGCACGGCAGCAAATACGCTTTGCGCCATTATCTTTCAGCAACGCAGTTGCGATAACACTATCTCCCAAATTTTCGCCAATACTAATTACAATGACATCCATTTCGGAAACAGGTAATTGTGCAACTGCAGAGGCTTCGGTAATATCAACGGTTACAACAGTTGTAACATATTCTTTAATAGATTCAGTTTTATGCTTACTTCTGTCTATACCGATAACTTCATTACCTAAACGTGTTAATTTTATGGCAAGTGCAGTGCCGAAATTTCCAAGACCAATGACCATTATTTTCATATAGCAAAAATTTAAATGAACAAATCTTCTTCTGGATAACTGAAAAGTAAAAATCTAGTTTTACGCAAAAACGCAACAAACAAAGTAATGATTCCGATACGGCCAAGAAACATAAGAAAAATGAGAGTATATTTAGATCCCTCGGAAAGCATAGTAGTTAAATTCATTGAAAGACCAACAGTTCCGAATGCCGAAAAAGCTTCGAAAAGCAATCTGTCAAGCGATATACCGGGCTCAAACCAAGCCATCAGCATTGTGCCAATCATTATTGCAAAAATGGAAAAGAAAACAACAATAAAAGCTTTTCGGCCAGATTGACGACTTAATTCTCGGTTGTTAAAATGAGTAGTATTTTTCCCTCTTCCAATCGAAAATGCAGTAAAAAAAGCAACTGCAAAAGTTGTAGTTTTGATACCACCTCCCGTTGAACCCGGAGATGCGCCAATCCACATCAAAATAATTATCAGCATGGTTGTTGGCAATAAAACAGCTTGGTAATCAATAGAACTATATCCTGTAGTTCGTGCAGTAACAGTGCTGAAAAAAGCAGTATATATTTTAGCATCCCAATCCATTCCCCTTAACAAATGATTGTTTTCAAATAAGATAAATAATGATGTTCCTATAACAAGAAGCCAGAAAGTAGTTCTAACAACAATTTTAGAATTTATGTTAACAAGATTTGGCTCGTATCTTTTTGCTTTTCCGAAAATATTATGCTTGATTAAATTGCGCATTCCCAACGTAAAACGCTCTATATAATTGGTAATAATAAAAAATCCTAACCCACCAAGAATAATTAGCCAAGCTATTGTCATTTGTATTCCCCATTGATTTTGAAAAATTTCATTTTGCATTCCATTGGGAGCAAGAGAGAAACCTGCATTGCAAAAAGCAGAAACAGCATGAAACATTGCAAAAATAAACCTACTTAAGTTGTCGGGAAACTCGGAGTAAGGTAATTCCATATAAATAAGAATAGTTCCAAGTGCTTCTACAATAAACGTAACAAAAATAACTGCATATAAAGCTGAAAAAAATCTTTTTCTGTTTTTGGCCATAATCATACTCGATAATGCATTCCCTTCTGATAAGCTATGCTTTGAGCGCCCTATAGAAGCTAAAAATGAAGTAAATGTCATTACGCCAATCCCCCCAAGTTGAATAAGGAATAATATTACTATTTTACCAAACCAAGTGAACTGAGTAGCGGTTTCAAGAGTAGTTAATCCGGTTACACACACAGCCGACGTGCTAGTAAAAAGAGCATCGGTAAAAGAAATTTGTTTAACAGTCGATACAGGTAATAATAATAAAATTGTACCCGCAAAAATTAATGTCAAAAAAGAAAATACAAATAATTTTTCGCTAGTTATTTTACTTGAATATATATTATTAATTATTCTACTCCAAGACCTAAACATAACAACAACAACCAGCATATAATTATATAACCATTCTATTTTATATCCTGAGGTATCTTCAATAGAAATATTAAAAAAATCAAAATTGTAAAAATGAAGTCCCAATAAAACTAATATGGCAAGTTTAATGGCTATGTTAATTTTTGTTATGCCGGGTGCTCCCGGAACAAATACCATTAATACCTGAATAGAGTACATGGCAAACAAAAAATTAATAATCCACTCTATTTTTTGGTTGTACCATTCTCGCATTACAAAGTTTACATCAAACCCAACCTCGGCTAAAACCATTATGAAACCTATCATTGATGCAGCCAAAATACCTATAAAAGACCATCGTATCAGGGGGTGCTTAATACGAGAAACTTTTTCATGCAATTGCATGCGAATTTTCTTCAGGTAATAAAGGGTTTTCATAAACTATGAGTTATCTTCTAAATACCACTCGGCATACGAAGAGCCTGTTTCACGAAGACGTAAAGAAAAAAGCTTAACCTTAGCAGGCAATTCAGTTCGAATTAGCTTTGAAAAATAAATTAATAAATTTTCGCTTGTAGGCTGAAAATCCGTTTCTATCAATCTGGAAAACATTTCATTATTCTCAAATGAGCCAATAGTACCCTGCCTAACAACTAAAGCATGATCAAATATATTAACAATGGAATTATGTACAATTTTTTTAAGGTCGCCAAAATCCATTACCATACCATATTTTGGTGATGAGTTATCAGTTATAGGTTCCCCTGAAATAGTTACTGTAAGCTGATAAGAATGTCCGTGAACATTCCTGCATAACCCGTCATAACCATCTAAGGCATGAGCCATTTCGAAGGAAAATTCTTTGGATATTCTAATTTTCATAAACAACTTATATATTTCATTTGCAAAATTACAACAAAATAAATATGATTGATATGGCAGCCAATAAATATAATGCCGATGCCAACAAAATAAATACCCTGATTGACGTTATCTGGTTTGGTCGTCTGCCGGCCAAAAATCCAAGTAATGAGAAAAATAAGGAAACAGAAAATAATGTTATAAGTGCATTAATTAAATTAACTTCTATCAATGAAGCTCCCGTTACCGCAATAAATACCTCAAATGACGTAGCCACACCAAGCATTAATAGAATCTTGAACTGCGTGATGTCGAATATGTTTTCGGCAAGCTTGCTTTTGCGCATGTTGAAATATGCCTTAAATGCCAAAATCAGTAATATAAACAATGCAGCATATTCATTTCTAAAATATAATGAACCACCAACAGCATTCGTGAAAATAAGGGCTACATATGCCATCAATGCATTTATTAATGCCAATAAAAACGACATGAAAAGCAATTTAAAAAATTTGGCCTTCTTAAATAGCAATGCGTGACGGTATGTAACCGAAATTTGCAGCATGCCTATGGCAAGTGCCGATAATACAAAAGTTGTCATATATGCAAAGGTTCTATTAATTTAATAATGGCTTCCAATCCATTTTTATCATCTTCATCAAATGAATTTAACTGCCGGCTGTCAACATCAAGCACTGCAATAACTTCTCCTTTTTCATTTGCAATAGGTACAACTATTTCGCTTTTGGTTCGTGAATCGCATGCAATATGGCCGGGAAACTTTTCAACATCTGGAACAATAACAGTTCTATTTGAATCAATAGCAGCCCAGCAAACACCTTTGTGCTGTGCCAAAACCTGACAGGCCACGGGTCCTTGATACGGGCCAACAATTAACTCATTGTTGTGTAAATAATAAAAACCACACCACGAAAAATAAGGTAATTTGTGAAACAATACTGCTGCAATAGTTGACATAGCAGAAACAGGAGCTGGACTTTTTTGCAACAATTCCTCTATTTGCTTAATTAATCGCTGATAACGTTGTGGTTTATTCACTTTTTTTTGTGTTTGCATTTATCACAAATATATAAACAGAAATGGCCAAAAGAAATATTGAAATTGATAACAAAAGTAAATTATTGTTGAAATTACTAAATTCTTCCGGCGCAATATTTATCACTTCTTTATTGTATAACCAATAAACAGTAACAGCCATAGCATTATTAATGAAATGAATTGTTATGGAAATCCAAAGCTTTCCGGTAACATAAAAACAATAGCCTAATATTAAGCCCAAAACAACACGGGGAACAAAACCATAAAACTGCATATGAAAAGCGCTGAAAATAATTGCAGTTAAAATTATTGCAACCCATGCCATTTTGAACCATTTGATTAGCAGTTTTTGTAAAACCCCTCTGAATACAAGTTCTTCACCAATAGCCGGAATAACAGCCATCATAAAAACATTAGTAAGCACAGCCGCCTGCTCTTCTGACTCCTTCATCCACTGTTCTATGTTGCTGAATCGCTTCGGCAAAGTCAAACCATTATTCCATTCAGTCAATAAATTTATAAGAGGCTGCGAAAATATTATAATGGCTATAGCAAGCAGAAAAAGAGAAAATTTTGCATTTTTATCTAATGTGAAATATTTAATTGTATTTCCGCCAGCCAGCCATCCAAAAATAAAAGCCGGAACAATAAACATTCCCAAATGACTGAGAATTTGAATATACTTTAAATACATCAATTGGCTCTGGTCATTTACCTGCGCCTGAAAAGAATCAATAAATTCAGGTCCCCAAACAGAAACGCCTACAATCATTCCTAAAAGCATTACAACAATTAAACTTGCAACGGATAAGCCAATAAATGCAAGAAGCTGTATTACGGGATGTTTGTCTTTTAAAGGTATTTGCATAAGACATAATTTTCAATGCAAATATATTAATAACATAAGTATTATTGTCATTTATGATTTTATTCAAATCAATACAGGCTATATTGTTGTATTAATCTTAACTTATTAATTTTGCACTGCTTAATTATGACATTTATTGATAAAAGCAACTCTAAAATTTTTGCAATATAACTAATGAATCTTCCGCAGCTTGAACATATATCCATTCCTTTGATACTGGCGCCCATGGAGGGTATAACCGATACCGTATTCAGGCGTATATGCCTTATGGAAGGTGCAGATGCGGGAATAAGCGAATTCATTTCGTCCGAAGCCATTATAAGAAATGTTGAAAAGAGCTTACGCAAAATGGATGCTGCGCAAAAAGACGAATTACGATGGATTCAGATTTTTGGCAATAATCCTGAATCAGTGGCTCAGGCTGCAAGAGTTGCCGAAGACTGCGGTGCAAATATTATTGATTTGAATTTTGGATGCCCCGCAAAAAAAGTAGTTTCAAAAGGAAATGGCGCTGCCCTGCTCCGCAACCTGCCTCTTATGCAGGAAATAGCAAAAGAAGCTGTCAAGGCTGTGAATATACCTGTTACTGCCAAAACCCGATTGGGATGGGATGCCAGTAATATTGTTATAAACGAAGCTGCAATCAGATTACAGGACGCAGGAATCAAAGCTTTAACCATACATGGGCGTACACGTGCACAGCAATATGGTGGAAATGCAAACTGGGATTATATCGCCGAAGTTAAAAATATGCTTTCGATGCCGGTAATTGCCAATGGCGATATAAATAGTCCCGAAAGTGCCATTAAAGCTTTGCAAATCACAAATGCCGACGGACTTATGATTGGCCGGGCCGCAATTGGAAATCCATGGATTTTCAGGCAAATAAGGGCCGTATTAAATGGTAATGAAACACACTCAATAAATATCAAGCATAAAATTTCAGTTTGCCGTCAGCATTTGTACGAATCAATTAAGCTGAAAGGTGAACACAGAGCCATAGTTGAAATGCGCAAGCAGTATTCTCAATATTTTAAAGGTCTTTATGATTTTAAGCCTTTTAAGATGGAATTAATGGCTGCTTTGAGCATAAATGAAGTTAATGATATCATTGGCAGAATAGAAAATAAATATGCATAAAAAATTAATCTATTCATAAAACAAAACAATATTGTTTTATGTTATTATAAGAAATGGCATAATATTCTTGCTTGAATCATAAAATCATCTTTTCTTTGTATGGAAATAATACATCATTTTATTATATGCGAACTTTTGTTTTACTTTTCATCATAATATCCGGCAGTTTATTTTCATCAGCGCAAACAAATAAGGCCTATCTGTGGGCAGATTCTGTTTTGCAAACGATGACGCTTCGCGAAAAAATCGGTCAGCTAATCATGATGGCTGTGTATTCAAACAAAGATGATAAATATGCCTCAGAAGTTGATGACACCATTGCATTATATCAGCCGGGGTCAATTGTGTTTTTTCAGGGTTCGCCGCAAAAGGAAGTAATTCTGATGAACCGCTGGCAACAAAAGGCAAAAATTCCCATGCTGGTAGCAATGGATGCCGAATGGGGTCCTGCCATGAGACTGGACAGTTTAATTGCTCTTCCAAGACTAATGACATTGGCAGCAACAAACGATACCTCATTAATATATCGCTATGGCTGCGCAATAGGGCAACAATGCAAACGTCTGGGTATTCATATTAATTTTGCACCTGATGTTGATGTTAACAACAATCCGCTAAATCCTGTAATAGGTTATCGCTCTTTTGGCGAAAATCAACACAAAGTTGCTTTGTTTGCTTCGGTTTTTTGCAGAGGTATGCAGTCTCAGGGTGTTATAGCTGTTGCAAAGCATTTTCCGGGGCATGGCAATACATCGCAAGATTCTCATAAAACACTACCGGAGGTTACCGACAATATTAATATTATTGATTCCGTTCATTTATTGCCTTTTGCAAAAATGATTGATGAGAATATTTGGGGAATTATGATAGCTCATGTGTATGTGCCCGCAATTGATCTTACAAAAAACACTCCGGCAACATTGAATCCTGCAATAGTAACTAACCTTCTTAAAAATGAAATGGGATATAATGGCGTTGTTATTACTGATGCTTTGGGAATGCAGGGAGTGCTTAAACACAACAAGCCAGGACAAATAGAAGTGAAAGCCTTGATTGCCGGTAACGATGTGTTATTGATGCCGGAGCAAATAAAAACTGCTATTGACTCTATA
>Ga0255344_1006847_pt1 | contig 10154 bp, 9 predicted proteins | sample wastewater_treat_5_FD_192414 | JGI IMG/M metagenome (GOLD analysis project Ga0255344, IMG submission 192414) | Wastewater microbial communities from Lulu Island WWTP, Vancouver, Canada - plant18 | ecosystem: Engineered > WWTP > Wastewater > Unclassified | place: Canada: Vancouver, British...
CTTCTTGTAAACTATGTCCGGTTTATATCGAAATCTCTTTTTTCAAATACAGAAATTATTCGCGTTATCAGAGAAAACATGTTTTCCGGAAAATCATTACGTGATCTTATTTGCCCGGTTAAGCATCAACCCTTATCAGACAAGGGATTGAATTGTGAAATTCAAGGATGTATATGGAGCTAAAACAATGGGACAGCAGTGATAAATTATTTTAATCATCAGTTCTTTGCATAATACTTAGAACTAGCTCAATGTCCACTGATTTTTGCGAGCATCTGTGACGACCTATTAGCTTTCTTTACCGTATACTTGATCCAGAACAGTTCCCTTAAGTTTTTCCGCAACAAAATGAGCCCAGTTATAAGCCAATTCAGCTCTAGAAGCTTTGCACAAACTTCATAATAGCAGACCGACTCTTTACCCTAAATGGCTTTAATTTCGTCCATTTTCAACACATCTCTTGTTCGTGCGATACGTCCTTGTTCTTCCAAGAATTTCTTCTCACAAACTTCGCTACAACGTAATCTCGCACATAAAACAACACACCTATCGAGATACCATCAATCGTTTTAACCTTACAATGAAAATTTAATCTACACAATTAAATTTAAAATTCTTTAAGCTTAGACAACTCAGGAAATACTTTTTCCTTAAAGATATCCCATTTATCGCCTTTTTCAAAGAAAGTTATTAATCTTTCTGAAAGATCTTCGTCTCCCCACATATTAATTAATTCATACTTTTTAATTAATTCTAAATCATGTCTCACATTTAAATCCTTCTTAATCACTGGAGCTGTTGTAGTCTCAGTATCTGGACCTAATTCAATTAAGTCTCCTCCTTTAAAAGGAAAGACATCATAACTTATATTCGGACTTATCCAATACTTCTCCATTCGTCTATCACTAGCAATTAAAGTTCCACTATTTAACTTCCCAACAACCAAGTTACGTAAAACAACATTACCTATTGCCAAATCAAATATTATTTCAACATCATTTAAATTCATGTTTTTCCAATTTCCATCTGAACTCTGAACATTAAAAAACCTTACATAGGGGCTACTTAATAATTGCGCTATTGTATATAGATTGTCTTTTAGTCTAACGTTAAGCAACACATTTTCCTTCCAAATTATTCTAGCCATATTTTACCCCTTTCTTCTTCAAGTATTCTTTTATTCATCTTATTTTTAATTCAAGATCTTAACCTTTCTAGTTTAACTTAATTCTATTATATCTTCTCCCATTAAAGATTTTTATTTGAAAACTCCTCCAACTCATAATCTTATTCATAAAATGCTACACCATTTGGGTCAGGTCAATCATTATCAATCTAACCTGTCTTTCTTTTCGGCTTTCAGAGCGCGGACAGCATTACGAAGAGACTTTACTGATTCAGCATCATTCCCTGGTAAATAGACACTTCTTAGAACAATATTTCTAATTTCATCCAATGTTTTCAAATCGGGATATTTTTTTTCTGCTTGATTGAACCATTTATTCCATCCGGTTAAAGAAGGGTGAACAATATTTTCATCTGAGAACAGAGCCGTTAATTTACGGAGTTCATTCGCAAGTCTCTTATCCCGCGGCAGGTAACATGTGTTTTTGCGGAACACAATCCATTTCATAAACCTGAAAATTACATATAATAAAATAACTGCTGCGGTGATCAGGGAAAATATGATAACATTTTTTTTCTTAAAGTATTCGACCTGTTTTTTCTTTTTGAATCTTCCTTCCATTGCCGAAATATATTTTTCAGTTTCAGGATCTCTTTCTATCTTTGAAACCTTTCCGGCTTTAGGATGAAAAAAATATGTCAGAGGATCTATTCTTATCCACCCTATTCCGTCCGCATATATTTCCGTCCATGAATGAGAATTGAAAGCAGTTACATTATAAATTCTTTTCTCTTCGTCAGAACTTATCCTGAATCCTTCTACATATCTTGACGGAATACCGCAGTAACGGAGGAGCACTGCCATAGCAGTAGCAAAATGCGCAGAATATCCCTTCTTCTCATCGATAAAATGTTCAACGATATCCTCATTTATATCCGGCGGATTCAGATTTACTGACAAGGTCATCTCATCCGCAAAATAATTCATAATGTTTTCGATTGTTCCGGCGTCTCCCCTGTCACGCGACTTCAAACTATCAGCAAGCTTTTTCAAACGAATATTATCAGGAATTTGCAAATAGGGAATTAAATCATCACGGGACATTTTGCTCTTATTATATTCAACAGATAGTTTCATCCCGCCGTAATTTATACTTTTAAAATATTCCGGATTTAGCGCAATATAAACTGAATCATTTTTTAAAAGCGGACCGGAAGAAAGATACTCGCCAGTTTCACTTTCTGCCGAAATCGAAACTGCAGACTGAGATTTGACTTTAATATTCGTTGATGAAAGCATATACGGAATATATGGAAGATAATCACCGGACACTTTTAATTTTATGCCGGATGAGCTGTCCGACGAATCAAATGAAATTTCGGGATTTTCAAAAGAAATTTTACCGTATTTTCTGTTTTGTGCTGACCATGAAGTTTCCTTATAGTATGAATACGTCCGCATTTTTATATAGTATTCTTTCAGCAATTCTTTGCTTTCTATAGAAAGATTGAATATTTCCGATTCCGAAAATCTCGGTTTATTCGCAAAAACATTTTCACGGTAGAATAATCCGTATCCGCTTATCGCTCCGGCTTCTTTGGAATTTGGAAATGTTTCCAGCACAAATCCCTTGAAATTCTCCGAAATCAAATATGAAGTCAGCCATCCCTCTTCTTTTTTTATTCCTGATGACATTATGAAAGAAACAACAATGACAGAGATAAACATCATAAAAAAGAACTTAAATTTATACCGGAAATAATTCGTTCTTTCCGGTATAAAAATAATTCCCATGAATAAAATGGACAAAGACGCAAAAACAATCCCGTATGAATTTATCAAAACAAAGAGAACTACCGAATTTACAAAAAGATGAAGAGCAAATGTTTTAACAATTGCGAGCCTATATACAAAACCTGAAGTAATTACCGATAAACTTAGCGACACCGCAACAAAGACTGTAGAAATTGTTCCTTCCGGTTTAAGTTCAACATTTACCCACGCTTTATATGCATCAAAAGGGATCATTAGAATAAAAAGAATAAGCGTTACACCGGAAAACAAATAAAGCACATACAAAACACAGAGAATAATTTTTCTCTTAGTTTCTCCGCAGAAAAAACTTAAAAACAATACAAGATTTAAAACAATCGATGCGGAATATAACACTGGATACACAATTTTCCCATTAAGATACCGGCTCAAAATAAAAGGAAAAATAACAGAAGCAATAACAGAATAAGAGAATAGAAAAACAATACGCTTTGTACTTTCTTTATTTTCAAAATCAGTTTTCATTGAAAGACCTTTGAAATATCTTCGAATGAACTTATAAGTTTTACACGTATTCCTTTTGACTCAAGCACGGACAAGTATCTTTCATCTTCCGGCAAAGGATGTGAAGAAACATAAAGAATCAGTATTTTCTCAGGAGAAGAAATGTCGGCGCACAAATAATCATTCATGGAAGAGATAATAATCGTGTCCTTTGAAATTCCCGTTCCGCTATCCGAAAGAATGCGTGCATAAGGAGATATTTGTCCGTTAAAAGGAATAAACACGGTCGATTCATAAAATTTATCAAACTGACGCAAACCGCTGTTATCTCCGAATATTTTTTCTCCTTCAGCAAAAACGGAAAAGCTTGTTCCGCTTTTCATTAAATGCGCTGAAACAGAAAGCAAAGATTCAAGGATAAGATCCTCATTGGTTCTGGAGTAATTGATATCAGTTTTTCTCATATCAGCGTGCACTTCGATGCTTTTCCGTGAAGACCCCTGAAATAATTTGACGCACATAATGCCCGTAGAAAAATATTTTTTCCAAAATATCCTTTTTGCATCCATCCCTTCTCTATACTCTTCTATGGAAGAAAACTGATCGTCTATTTCCATCCCGCCGTGGAAGCTTCCGCCACTTGAATCTTTCAAATTTTCAGCAAAATCCGTTTTTTCGGGATTAAATATTCTCGGCCGCACATAAAAAGTTCTAAAAAATATCTTCGGCGAATATGCGAGTATTCCGGCAATATCCCTTACCTCCGCGCGTTCTATCCCAAGCTCATACACTCCGCGGTGTTCGCTTATAACCGAATATTTTTTTTCAAAATATTTTTTTCCGCCGATGAAGCAGTTTATCTTCTTCTCGAAATTTTCTCCTATTCCCACAGTTTCTCTGAAGACAATGCGGAATTCCGCAATTGGCAAAAATGACTCATTCGATAAAGACAACTTATAGTTAATACTTTCACCCCTCAGAGGATGCTCATTGGAGAATATTTCTATAAAACGCAGAGATAAAGAATTGGAAATAAACACCGCCAGAGAAATCAAAAGAAAAAGCAATAAGGCATAATATATAACAGCAACAGCACCGGCAAAACTCATTGCTGCCAAATACAAAAGAGAAAGAGATATCAGATACAATATTGCCGCTCTGAAATTAATTCTTATCACAATTATAATCCGGTCGGAATTTTTACCGAAGACACAATTTCAGAAATTATTTTTTTCGGAGTAATTCCGGAAAAGCGCGCATCAGGTGAAAGAACTAATCTATGCGGCAATACTATCGGAGCCGCATAGATAACATCTTCGGGAATCACAAAATCCCTTCCCGACATATAAGCCCTGCCCTGTGACGCATAAAGAAGATGAAGCGACGATCTCGGACTAAGCCCGAGTTTGACGTCACTTCGCGATCTGCTTTTAGAAACTATTTCTGCTATGAAATAAAATATCTTCTGAGAAACTGAAATCTTTCTGACAGATTCTCTTATGGATGCGATCTCTTCAGAAGAAGTTATCTTTTCAGCCTTTTTTGAATGTGATTCGCAGAAAGTGTTCAGGATACGTACTTCGCTTTCAATGTTCGGATAATTGATAGAAAGAGATATTCCGAACCTGTCAAGCTGTGCTTCAGGAAGAGGAAAAGTTCCGGAAAAATTTTCAGGATTCTGCGTAGCTATTACAAAAAACGGAGAAGGAAGAAGATGAGTAACTCCGTCAACCGTTATGCGTTCTTCCTGCATCGCTTCAAGAAATGCAGACTGAGTCCGGGGAGAAGCACGATTAAGCTCATCGGCGATTATTATCTGATGATGCAATTGTCCTTCTCTGAATGCGAAATCATTTTTTCCGGAAATCCACATGTTCATACCAAGAACATCACCCGGAAGGATATCCGGCGTAAACTGAATCCGTCCGAAATCGAGTCCGCTTGCTTCGGCAATGGCTCTTGCAAGCGTCGTCTTTCCGACTCCGGGAAAATCTTCTATAAGAACATGAAGACCTGAGACAAGCGCAAGAATGCAGTTTTCACAAACCGGCTCCTCTTCGACAAAAACCCGAGAGATACTGCCAATAAGCCTTGTTATTTTTTCATCCACAGAAATCTCCCCCCGAACATGTTAATATCAATCGAAAAACTTTTTCATTATGCAATAATAATATCATGACATATTTCAACAGCAGTCAAGATTTTATTTGCAGCACTTATACAAAGCGTAACACTAAATTCAAAAAGGAATATTCACTCAGGGCAGGCAGGATAGACAAACAAATCGCATAAAAAAAATCACTGCAAGAAATTAAGGATTAAGTGTCCTGATTGCTGAAATAAAATTATTCAATTCATTGATACAAGAATTTTGCATACTAGTCTTTATGATGAAACTATTATTACCGGCAGCAAATTCATACTGAAGAACATCCTTATAGCTTTCATCATATTCAACACTTATTGCGGTTATGCTCTTATACGGCACATGCAAATATGATCTTTTATGAACCGGGAAATTCCTGAAATTTATACCCTTTCCGCATGATACAATAATAATATCTTTTGAAGTAGCCAGCATCATCCATTCAGTCAGTTCGGGAAGCAATATGAAACCGGTAAGTCTATCGAATATTTTTTTTATTTTATGCGTTATTCTTTTTTTAGGCTGATATGCAACAAATCGGATATTCTCAAGATTTTTTGACAACGATGCGTATATATTACTGAAACCGATACTTGGATTATAATCTGATAGGCTTTTATCAAAATCAGACAAATCAATTTCCGTTTCTGCCGTATTTGTTCTGACAATTTCAACCAGCTTATCTACGATGTCCTTTGAAACTGCATTATAGTTGATACAATATAATTCCGAATTCAAATAAATAACGAAAGTCCCTCTTAATATATCTATTGAATTTTCAATTGCGGCAATTTCAGAATAATAAACTTTTTCCGATACTACATCATTCCCGTTTCTTTTCATGATGAAAACGTAATCGAAATATGCACCGACAACGTAATCATACATATGCATTCCGGGCTTGAGACTCCGTCTTTCCATATTTACGGGTATTTTAAACAATATGGTATGATTATTATCCTGGGTAAAATGTTCTCTAAAAATCGGCGGCATTTCATGCTCTTCGTCAATTTCATAAATCCATGGACCAAATGCCGCATATTCCTTATCCTGCATACCGTTTCCCTTCAATTATATTTTGAACAAACCAATAATTTCCGAATACATATATTTCCAACAATTTAACAATATGATCATGTAATAATTAAAAAGAATTTTTTAATCAAAATGCAATCAATATTTCAAACTTTCTCAACAGACTAATTTCTTATTGAAAAACTGCTGGACAAACGGAAAATATATATAACTCTTATAATTCAAAACAAAGATACTGCACAGCAATCAATCCAGTGCAGAAACGGGGCGGCATGGCAAAAAATATTTCATTCGTCAGAGAGCTGTTCAGCGAAGTGCGCAAATGGACCGAGCAGGGAATAATTTCACACGAACAGCAGCAAAAGATTGAGTCGCTCTATACCGTCGAAATAGAATCCCATGAAAAAAGTACTGCTTCAAAAAAATCACTTAATCTGACTTCAGTCATAATGGGTCTGGCCATTCTCTGCCTGGCTGCCGGAATTATCATTTTTTACGCCTCGAACTGGAAGAAAATGCCTCCGAGCATTAAACTCATACAGGTGTTTTTTCTTGTTATTGCAAGTTATGGCACTTCCGCCTGGTTTCTTTTCAACGAAAACCGAAGCCGCCTAACCGGAAGAGCCTTTCTAATTCTGGGCATGGTTTCGTACGGCGCGGCGATTATGCTTGTTGCGCAGATTTATCATATCAGCGCGCATCCTACAAACGGAATTCTTGCATGGGCAGCGGGAGCTTTTCTCATGGCTGCACTCATGCGCGAACGCTTCGGGCTCTACATCGCATCGCTTCTCTTTTTTATATGGAACTGCTGGGAATTCGCAGTCTATGACAATCCGGCCTACCTGTATCTGCTTTTCATTTCGCTGACGGCTTTCTTTTATATCCGTCTGAAAGATGTACCCGGCATTATCGCCTCTCTCTGCTTTCTGATTTTTTATTATTATCAGTCCATCATTCCGCACTACACTTACAAAACCAGTTTTGAAGTAATGATTTATCAAGCAGGACTTTTGAATCTGCCTTTCGGAGCGATGCTTCTTTGCGCCGGATCGTATTTCAGGGATAAAGAGCTTTTCAGACCTGCAAGTTATCTCATGTCCGTCTTAGGTTGGCTGATTTTCATATTGCCATTTCTCGCAATGTCATGGCCTTTCGAAACAATTAATTCCGGAGTATTCGCATCATTCGGAGTTAGCATAAAATACTCATCAATCTATATCGCATTCATCGCAATATCAGCCTTATTGATTTATCTGATAACAAAAAGCGGAAGGCCTGTTAAATTTTTAATTTCCGCCTGTGCTTTTCCGGCTATTGTTTTCTTTCTGCCGATGGGAGGATTGCAGGTTCGGATGATAAGCTTTCACTGCGTGATGGCAGCAATCTTTTTCTTTTTTCTTTATTATTCTCATACAGAAGAAGAGAAAGATATTTTCAACACAATACTCGCTTATATTTTTGCGTTTTCGGTAATTATCGTCAAGGGATTCGGTTTCGTAATTTACGCTTTTGATTCTGAAAAATACAAAGTAGCTTATATCGCAGGATTCATAATTTTTGCCGTCGTCTGCCTTCTTCTCAATGTTCTCGTTGAAAACCTCGCAAAAAAACGCGAAACAAAATATTCTCCTGCGATCATTCACGCGCTTTGTGCGTCGATGATGTGGTCATCTGTATATGCAGCTTCGTTTGAAATTAACGGACAGAGGTCTATTTTCAGTGCAAACAAAATTGTTATAGTATTGATAATAATTTTTTCAGTAATTGCGGCAGGTCTTTTCGTTTGGCTTGTCAAAACTCTCAAGAACAACCGAATCATCGTCTATCTCGCCGGGCTGGTTACAGTCTTTACTCTGACTGCGCTTTTCATAGCAGGCCCGAACACTTCATGGATTGTTTATTCCCTTCTTTTCAATTCATTGCTTGTAATTTTTTCTTCGATATACATGTACTACAGTTCCGTCATTCAGTCAAAGGCTCTTCTCAATATAATGGTTTCCGCTTTCGTGCTTCACATAATAACGCGCTATTTTGATCTGTTCTGGGACATGCTTTCCGGATCGATATTTTTTATCTGCACAGGACTAATCGGCATTACAGCCGGAATCATTCTTGAAAACAGACGGCGTTCGATTTCCCGAAAAATTAAATCAGCCGGAATGAACAAAGGTGAAATGATATGACAAAATATAAAAAAATATTATTCTTCATCATTGTAGCGGCACAACTAACAGTACTGGGCTCAATGATTTTCAAGCAGGAAAAACTTCTCTCCGGAGGCACAAAGATAATACTCAAGTGCGTACCCGTAGATCCTAGAAGTCTTTTCAGCGGCGACTATGTAATTCTCAGATACGAAATCACAAACATAGATACTGAAAAGCTGAAGGTAAAGACCGGTATATCTTTCAGCATGGATCAGACTATTTACGTCGCACTTGAAAAAGACGCATCCGATTCGCATTACAACGCGGCTGAAGTCAGCACAGATATCAAATCACTATCCGGCCGATATCCGGCTGTTATCCGCGGTAATGTTGAATACACGTATGACAATTCCATCTATGTACGTTATGGTGTTGAAAATTATTTTGTGCCGCAGAATAAAGGCCATTATATAGAAGCAAATATGGACTCAACAACGGTTGAAGTATCAATTGACGAAAAAGGAAACAGTGCAATCTCGCGGTTGTTTGTTAAGGATAGTGAAGTTGTGTTTTATTGATTGGCAACATGGAATGAAAAAGTTAGAATCATTAACACGCAAACTAAATCTTTTCGCAGAAAAGAACACTGACATTCTTGCAGTTCTTCTTGTAGGTTCTTATGCACGAAATAAACAGCACGAAAAGTCCGATATTGATATAATGATAATCACAACCGATGAGATGAAATATCTTAACGATTACAATTGGATAAATATGATAGCTGAATCATCTGCTGTCGAAAAAGAAAACTGGGGAATGGTCAATACTCTCAGATGCTTTTCGGATCAGACAGAAATCGAGTTTAACATATGTCCGACTGAATGGATCACTCTACCAACAGATCCGGGAACAGAAAGAGTTCTCCGCGACGGCTATAAAATCATTTTTGAGAGAAACAACTCATTACGTGAAATCCAGAGCTTCATCCCAGAAATAAGTTAAATTTATGGCAACTGCAAAAGAAGCTTGACTAATGACCGCCGGTCATTTTAATGCGTCTCATGGCAAGAAACTTTAAAAGAGCCGTCTCCGACGAACAAAAAAATGAAAAAACAGAACTGATTATCTCTGCCGCTGAAAAACTTTTTGAATCCGATAAATTCGAACGTATCACTATAGAAAAAATCGCAAAACAGGCGGGCATAGCAAAAGGAACGGTTTTCATCTATTTCAAAACGAAAGAAGAAATCTTTCTATCAATCGCTGAAAAAGAAACCGCAAACTGGAAAAAACATCTTACGGAAGCAATTACGTCAGCCTGCGTTAAAGATAAAAAAATCACGGTTGAAGTTTTGTGCAATATCCTTATCTCTTCACTCGAGAACAACAACTTCATAAAGCTTATCTCAATTCTCGACGA
>Ga0255344_1006858_pt1 | contig 10143 bp, 6 predicted proteins | sample wastewater_treat_5_FD_192414 | JGI IMG/M metagenome (GOLD analysis project Ga0255344, IMG submission 192414) | Wastewater microbial communities from Lulu Island WWTP, Vancouver, Canada - plant18 | ecosystem: Engineered > WWTP > Wastewater > Unclassified | place: Canada: Vancouver, British...
TCCTATTATAGGTAACGCCGCTTTACGGAGATTTCATTGCCGGTTCCTGCTGACTTGTATAGAATCTGGCAATGTTCTGTCGAACGTAAAAAAATCAGGCGACCTTGTTTTCCAAGACCGCCTGATTGGGATTTTCATATTCAGTTTTTCTTTTTCGAGACTTTGCCGCCGTATCTTCTCTATTTTCGCGGGGATACGGGAAGGACAGGGGGTATACGGTCCTGTCCTTCCCGTTTGCCGCTATTTCATCAGAAGGTTGTACAGCATCTGCGCCATTTCCGCGCGGGTGGTGGTGTCTGTCGGTGAGAGCTTGCCATCGCTGCCGCTGACAGTGCCTGTTTTAACGAGCAGCGTCAGAGCGTCCTTCGCCCAAGAGGCGATATTTCCAGTGTCGGAGAAGTCTGCAAGCGTCTTGCCGGAATTGCCCTGCGGAAGCTGGCCGATGACGTTCAGGGCGTTGTACAGCAGGGTAAATACTTCCTGCCGGGTGATCTCTCTGCCCGGCGCGAACATATCGTTGCCTACGCCCGCCGAGATGCCCAGCCGTTTCGCCGCCGCCAGATAATTCGTGTAATAGGTGTTGCCCGCGTCCGCGAAATTGTCCGTAGGGGTTGCGTCTGGCGCGATGCTATAGGCCCGCATCAGCAGGACGATGAATTCGCCCCGTGTCAGCTTGGCGTCCGGGCTGTAGTTCCCGTTGCCGGTGCCTGCAGTGATGCCCCGCGCTCCGATGAAGGCCACGGCCTTTTTGTACCACGCGGCGTCGGCCATGTCCTTGAAGCTCACGGGATTATAGCCCACAGCATATTTACTGAAATGGGTAGTGGTAAACGTGACCGTACCCGTGGCCCCGTCAAAGTGGCCGTTCGGGATGCAGACCAGCTTGCCGCTGCCGTCCAGATACCAGATGATCAGGCTTTCGGGATTTTTCAGTTCCTCCGCCGTGGGCGTATAGGGGATGGTCACGGCGACGGGGGCGGCGTGGTTGTTCCACGCCGTTTGCGTGCCGTCAAGCGTCAGGGTGAGCTGGACAATCGGTCTATTACCGACAGCGGCTTTTTCCTCTTCGGAGAGGCCCAAGGCGTCACCCCGTGCGACGGTGATACCCGCCGTGTTTTCCTCCGCGCCCGTCAGGGACGAGAGCATATTATCAGAGAAGGTTACGCTGCCGAAGCCTGTTGTTAGCGTCAGCGCTCCGCCCCTCTGATCGACTGACAGCGCGGAGGCCGGAAGCTCCAGTCTGTAGGCGCTGACGCCGGATATATTGGGCATGGAGACGGAGGCATTCCCGGCGCGCAGCAGATTTTCCGCTTTGGCCCCGTTCAGGCTGGCTGTGCCGATGGAGTCGCTGACCATCACGGGCAGCGTATCCGTTGTGACGCCGCTCTGTTTCACGTCGGCGTTATAAGTCTGCGTGGTAGAGTCACCACCGCCTCCACCGCCTCCCGTTTTGGTGGTAAATGCCCTGTCCTCGCCGTAGGCTGTGCCCGCGCTGCTCGTGGCGTAGGCGCGCACATGGTAGGGCGTACTGGCCGCAAGGCCGCTGATGGCCGTATTGAAGATGCCCGTGCCGCTGCCTACGGTCACTTTCGTAACGCCCGTGCCGCCGACGGTAGGATTGGCCGACGAACCGTACACAAAGCCGCGTTCCGTCACCGACGCGCTGCCGCTTGCCGTGACGTTGCCGTTGAGCGTCGCGCCGGAGGCCGTGATGCCTGATGGGTCATTGGTTACGACGGTCGGGGCCACAGGATCGTCGTCCCCGCCGCCGCCCGTGGACATCCACGCTATGGCTAAGGCATAGTAGTTTGTCGTGACGCCCCCAACGCTACTCGACCCCGCAGGAATGTAATCATCTTCGCTGTCAGCGGTTCTAAGGCGTACAACACCCACGCCGGTATAGGTGCTTGAAGTGGTTGTATAGCCGGTGTCGCCGTCATAATCACGCCCGTATATCGCTGTAATGGTAAGTGTTCCGTCCGCATTGATACCCACAGGGCCATTCACCCCGGCAAAATTGCTAAGAGCGACCGTGAAAACCTCGCTACCTGCCGGAGTGGAATCCAGCGTTTTCACAAAGCGTTCTGTAATAACGCTGCTGAAATCAGGCTGTGAAAGCTCCAGCACTTCATACATCGTATCATCGCCGTAGCCCGCAGCTATAAGCGCGTCGATGAGGCCGCCTTCATCTTCTGTGCCCAATTCGTTGCTTATAACAAGCGTCGTACCCGCGCCGATGTACCACAATTTTAACGATATGCCCGCCGAATCCTGCGCGCCTTCCTCGGCGACGGCGCTGCCCTTGATGGTGGCCGTAACCGTCGCGTCGGCGGTCAGGGCCGTTGTCGCAGCGCCCGTGAGCGTGATAACGATGGTGTTGCCCGTGCCTTTGGCGGCGGTGTAGGTAAGCCCTGCGGGAAGCCCGGTCAGCGTCACGTCGGAGGCCGACACGCCCGTCGCTACCGTGCCGGAGGTCACGTTGATTTCCCACGCTTTATCTCTGGCCGATGGGGTCTTGTTGTCGATTTGAAGGATGGCGGTATCGTCCGTGGCCGTCCCCGCGACGGTGAGGGTATCGGAGGGCATCCACGCGATGGCAAAGGCATGATAGTTCATTGAACCGCTTGAACCTGCGTCAATGTAATACCCCGGACTACCAGCCTCAACGAAATTTGTATCGCCCGGAACAAGCGTTGTGGGATAATTGGAATAGCCCGTTTGCCCATAATAATCGCGCCCAAATATCGGTACGATTATAAGCGTTCCGTCCGTATTGATTCCCACCGGGTTGTTTATGCCCGTATAGTTGCTCAACGGTGCTGTAAATATCTCGCTTCCGGCAGGGCAGCTTGACAGAGTATCAAGGAAGCTCTGCGATATGATGCCCCCCGAATCAGGCTCTAACGCCACAAGAGCATCATACAAACTACCATCTCCGTACCCTCCCGCAATCAGCCTGTCAATCAGCCCGCCTTCCTCGTTGGAGAGGACAAAGGTGGTGGCCGCCGGGTCCGTGCCGCCCGCGTAGGCCTGCTCGTATCCGTTGTTCCAGTCCATCACCTTCCAGCCGCGGCCCGTCGCAACGGCCACATCGCTCTCCAGCGCGACATTGCCGTCCGCCGGGGAAGCCACCGTGTCAATGACATATAGTTTGTAATTCTTCGTGGTCGCGGGCAGCACCGAGACGATATTTGTCATCGCCGTGCCTTTGATTTTGTTACAGTAGAGTTTCACCTGCATCAGAGCGGTATTTTGCGAAATATCCAGCGCCGTCAGCTCGTTTATGGCGCAGTTGAGCACCGTCATCGCCGTGTTGTGTGTCACGTCCAGCGCGGTCAGTTGGTTCTTCTCGCATTCCACCCGTTTGACCGCCGTGCTCTGCGGTAGCGTCAGCGAGGTCAGCGCGTTATTTGTGCAATAGAGGTTGATCAGCGCCGTGTTTGCCGACAGGTTCAGCAAAGTGATCGCGTTGTTGCGGCAGTTCAGTTCCGTTAGGGAGGTCTGCACGGATACGTTCAGCCCGGTAAGGCCGCAGTTGGCGCATTGCAGGTTAGTGATCTGCGTGTTGGCACTCAGGTCCAGCGCGGCAACCGCGTTATTTGAGCAGTTGAGCGTTTGAAGCGCGATGTTGCCGGAAACATCCAGCGCGGTGATCTGGTTATCCGAAACATTCAGGATGGTCAGCGCCGTATTTTGGCTGACATCCAGCGTCGTCAGGCTGTTATGGTAGACGTCCAGCTTGGTCAGCGCCGTGTTTTGCGTCACGTCCAGCGCCGTCAGGCTGCCGCTGCGGCTTTCCAGCACAGTGACCTTGCCATATATCGTAATGGTCTGGGAGCCGATGGTATAGGATTTATACAGGCCGACGTTATCCTCGCCGGCATCCTTGACATCGTTGGCGTTGAGATCTATCCAAACGCCCGCCAGATCTTCCGCATTTGCCGCCTGCAGGCTCAGCATGATGTTGGAGCCGATTGCCTGCGAAGTCGTCAGCGTCATCACCGGGTCAGCCGAATCCGCCCACGCTGTAGCGGGCAGCATGACCGCCGCCATCGCAACGCACAGCAGCCACGCCAAAAATTTCTTCTTCATGAATAACACCTTCTTTCTCAAAAATTAGGGTAGTGCTTTAATATCCCGTCTTGTATCAGGCGGGCTTGCACGCAGCCGTTCCATCAGTTCGTCCAGCTTCGCGCCGTCCACCGGCTTCAGGATGGTTCCAAAAGCCGGTATCCCTTTCGCGCTTTCAAGCTCTTTGGCATACGCCGTCACGAACACGATGCGGGCCGCAGGGTTTTGCGCGAGTATCTTTTTCGCCAGTTCCGCGCCGCTCATTTTTGGCATGGACAGGTCAAGGAAAAACACGTCCGGCCGGACGCTCTGCGCGGCCTCCAGCGCCGCCGACGCCGTAAACGCGCCAGCGATCTCCACCGCGTCATAGCGGGAGAGCCAGTAGACCATCTCGCTCAAACACGGGGCTTCGTCGTCCACGATCATCACACGCGTGCAAAACTCCCTCCTTTTCTTCATACTGCGCTTGCTTTAGCATGGGGGCGTAACAAAACGTAACAAACTCAAAAGCGTATGTTCCATGCGTGTTTTGCCCTTCGCGCAGACGCAAAAAGACCGCTTTTCAGGGGCGTTTTGCACTTTTCAAGCGGTCTTTCGAAAAAATCTTCAGAAGAATTTTTGGCGCGTCAGACGGTGGCTTTCATGCGCCTCACGCGGTCGAAATATTCGCGGTATTTGGCCTGCGGCCTGGCGCGATACTCTTTTTTCAGCATGCGGGCGTATTGCTCAAACCATTCACAGTAGGCGGGGAGGTTGCCGCCCTCCATGTAAATATCTAAAAGCGCCTCGTAGCCTTCGGTGGAAAGCGGGTTTCGGGCAAGCAGCGCATTCAATATATTCTCCGCTTCGGGCGCGCGGCCCGCCAGCGTGTGGCACGCGGCCAGCCCCAGCGCGATGCGCTCGTATTCGGTTTCCGTCTCATAAGCTGTTTCGACTGCCCATTCGTAGCCCTCGCCCTCCAGGTACGGCCTTGTATACAGGTTCAGGGCGCGCGCGGCCTCTACCGCGTTTTTTGTGGATATAACGGGATTGCCCTCGGCAAAGGCCATGAAATCCGTGTAGTCGCACACGCCGGGCGCTATGGTCAGGCGGTAATCGTCACCCATTTTCAAGTATTCTCCCTCCGCGTCCAGCGCGCAGAGCAGGCTGCGGAGCCGGTAGATGGTCATGCGCAGGTTGACCGCCGCGCCTTTGCTGTCCTGATCGTCAAACAGGGCGCGCAGCATTTCATCCTTGGCGGGGGCCGCGCCGCGCAGGTCTATGAGATAAAGGAAAAGATCCCGCACCCTGCGGGTTTCCCATTTGACTTCCTCGGCGGCAAGCAGCTCAAAGGCTCCGAAGCAGCGGATTTTCATGCGGTTGTCCGGCGCGGACGCGCGGTTCAGGAGCTTATGCTGCACGCGAAGATGCTCTATGGTTTCGTCCAGCCGCGCTTCCTTTACGGGTTTGAGCAGGAAGTCTAGCGGGAAGGTGCTGAACGCCTCCAGTGCGTATTGCGCGTAGGCCGTGACGAATACCACGACGATACCGGGGCACACCGCCTGAATTTCCAACGCCAGCTCCAGCCCGGTCAGGCCCGGCATGTCGATGTCCAGAAACGCCGCGTCGGGGCAGCCCTCCGCTGCCGCCGCAAGGGCGGCGTTCGGGTCGGAAAACATGCCCATTACTTCAATGTCGGGGTATTTGTGCAGCAGCCATTTGAACTCGTCCAAACAATGCTGTTCGTCGTCAACGATGAATACGCGCATTTTTATCAGCCTCCTTCCACGGGATTTCCATGCTGACATCGCACCCGCCGCCCTCCGGTACAGCAAACACAAGCTGCGTCTGGTAGAGCCGCGATAAGCGGCGGTTGATATTTTCGATGCCCACCCCGTCGCGCGTAGCCGGGGCTTTTTCTCGCAGACCCAGGCCGTCATCGCGCACGCCGATGAGCGCCCTGCCCTTATTTGTCCGCTTGGCGTAGATTGTCACCGTACCGCCGCCCGGCTTTTCGCGCAGGCCGTGGACAAAGGCGTTTTCCACAAGCGGCTGCAATGACAGGGGTGGCACCAGCAGGCGTTCCGATTCGATGTCGTATTCCACCCGCACGCGCTCCCCGAAGCGCGCCTGTTCCAGCGCGGCGTATGCGCGCACAAGCTCCAATTCCTGCCCCAGCGCAATCCGTTCCTCGGTATCGTAATCGTAATAGCCCCGAAGGTAGGTGCTGAACTCCGTCAGCAGCTTGCGCGCATTGTCGGCGTCGGTGCGGGACAGATTGATGATGCAGGCCAGCGAATTATGTATGAAGTGCGGGCGTATCTGATTCTTGAGGAGCATCACTTCCATCTGCTGCGAATGGTTGTAGCGCTGCGCCACCACAAAACAGTACACGACGAACAGTGCCATGTAGTCGATGGACGTTGCCGTTAATAGGTAATACTCGGCAGGCCACAGCCCGATGAACAGATCATAAAGCGCGAACAGCAATATGAACGCCATCGCGCCCAGCAGCGCGGGCGCGCCTGTCTGTCCCCGCCATGCCGCGCGCCCAAGCTGAACCGCCACGAACGCCGTCACAATCAGTAATATGAAATTGAGAACCATGTATGCGTTCGTTATGACCGCAAAGGGCAGTGCGATAACGCCCAGCGACGCGACGCAGCAGTAGGCAAACAGCGTAACGACCTGCCACTTGCGAGCAAGGCCGCCGTATGCGCAATAGACAAAATACAAAAGCAGAAATTGTATCCAGATCAGCGAGAGGTAGTCTATCCAGCCGTACCCCGATATGGGCATCTTGGGGAATATGAAAGTGGACAGCATATCGCCCGCGATTAGGAGGCGCAGCATCACCAGTACGCCGATACCCGCGAGTATCAGCATGTCTTTTTCCCGCCGCTGGGCTGTATAGAAAATGAAGAAGAACAGGCAGATGAACGCGAGGCCGCCGAAGGAGAACATGCCCACGTCGGACAGCGCGGCATCGAACGCCGCGGCCTGTTCGTATGTACCGAATATGACCGGCTCCCACATACCGCCACCGGCATAAGCGTTATTGCTGATTTGCAGGATGAGATTGAAGCTGTCCGCTTTCGCCGTGAAAGCGCCAAGCTGGGGTCGGTACTCCGACGCGGGCGCGTCGGCCTTATCCCCAAAGGTTCCGTTCTGCCCGATCAGTTCACCGTCCGCATACAGGCGGTAGGCCGATGCCTCGTTTTGGATGCGCAAGCCGTATTCCGTCCCTGGCTCTGCGCTGGTCACGCGGACGCGATAGGTGGCAATGCCGAAGCTGGGCAGCTCGCCCAATTCCGTTTCGTAGTAGTTCCATTCGCTGGGCGCTTCGACAATCTCAAAGGCTTCCGTGCCGCACTCGATCTGCGCGTCGGTCAGCGCCCGATTCCAGTAAAACTCCCATTCGCCCGCGATTTCAAACGCACTCTTTTGGTTCCACTCAGCGAGATTCAAAACGCCGTTCTCTGCGCGGGGCGTTACGGCATTGGAAGCGGACGCGTAGGAGTATATTCCCGCCATAGACATGATTGCTATGAGTATGGGCAGCGCCACAGACGCCACTCGTTTGAATTTCATCTTTTCCCACATCCGATCAGCGCCGGACGGCTTCACGCTTTTGGTTATACGGGCTGACAGTTCATAAGAAGCGCTTTTATTACGATGCGACTATAATCTTAACATGTTGTCTTCCAACCATCAATGAAAACGCCCTCTTCTGTGATCGGACAGTGATATTATCACCATGAAACGGGACTGAGAAAATGTCACCATGAGAGAAAGAGAGGACGTTTTTTTGAGCACAAAAGAAGCAAGAGCTTTCTTTATGCAAGAAGTAGTTGAAGGAAGGATAACAGTAAGAGAAGCAGCAGCATATTTGAACCGTAGCGAGCGACTGGTGAAAAGGTGTTCTAGCCCTAGTTCATGGCAATAGAGGCAGAACAGCCAACACGGCCTAGCTAAAGATATGGTCGCTTTGCTGGCTCAAAATGAATACAAAGGCGCAAGTCTGTAAGCAGGATACTTAAAGAGAGGGGTATTGTGAACCCATACTCGCATAAGTCTTGTAATCCCAGGAAGAGCAGGACTAGAGCTCCAGAGGAAGGGATGCTGGTACAAGAAGTACAACAAACAATTTGCAGTGGAACCTGCCGATGTGGAATCTGCTTTCGCTGCGCCCATGGGTAAGGGAAAAATGGAGTCCATAATATGCCTCAGGGAAGAGCGGACAGCCACTGGCTCAACCATCTCTTACTATGGTCAAAAGTATCAGTTAGTTGATGACAAAGTAACATATTGCCATTGCCATCCAAAGCTGTGATTCAGGTGAATCCACTGCATTAGCATTTGCGGAATAATGTAGTCCTGTTTATATGGAGCATGTCCACTCGCGTTGAGAAACGAACATGCCAGCATCAGCGGATGTGTTTCAATGTACCGAGCTATAACCTCGAGCCAAAGGTCGAAGTTGCTATACTTCGTAGCCGCTCCCCAGCGAACTATCTCATTCGGAGAATACAGAGAAACAAATTGCACTTCATCAGTCACTTCGCGATCTTTTAACGAATCGTCGTATTTATATTCATATTGATACTCGGAGTAATAGTATTTAATTGGATAGCCTGTTTCTTGCTATGCCAAAGGGAGCATCATTGACAAGTACAGACTTGGGAATCCCGCCAAGCCAAACCTTGCATTACTTGTGTTCTGGGACCTAGAAATAGGTATGTGAAATAACTCGTCAGCGTTGTCGCGAATCTCGCTTGAAAAAGACTCACCGGTCTGACCCTGAAAAACTCGCTCCTTCGTGTGGTGCGAATGCCGGTATAATAGGATCTGTTTCCCCACAACAATTCTTGTCCAATCATCAGTTGTTCCAATGAACAAGTCATCTTTTATATTCTCAATTAGCGCGTCGAACGCAATCTGGGCCCATTTCGGGTCGGCGTTTTCGTGGTGCATTAGCGCTGCCGAAATAAAACCAAAGTTGTGCTTAATCGCGTGTCGTATGTCAGACAAAACAGCCCCAGCTTTCTGCTGACTAGATTCAGAAAAATTCACTGCCATCGCATTGCTCAAAGTTCTCAAAGAAACATGTCTTTTCTTCTTCGTATTCTTCTGCGATGACAAAATCGCCTCCAAAGTATCGCTCTGGAAGAGAGACTTTCCGCAAAACACCTTCGATGCTCATATAACTAGAAGACATAATCATTTTGCCTCCATCTACTTTCTCTTCCGACGGTTAATTACACTGCTGCGAAAATCTATAAATTGATCCATTTCTTCTCTCAGTTGATCAGGAGGAATTATTTGAGTACCATCGCTGACCGGTGCGTCATGTCCAGTTAGCCACCGGGAGCTAATTTTCATGCCCTTATCAACCGCGGCGATATCAGCGTCATTGATATCCACGAGGTGCTTGAGCCGTTGTGTCTGAACTGCGCGTTCATGGCGCTGCACTACACTATTAAGCAACTCCTGTTCAACGAAGCATTCCCAAGTCTCACGGATCGCGCCAACAATATCCCTCGCATCCTTCTCGTAAGCCGCATCGTCACGTGCGCGATATGACTTCTCTGCCTCCTGGATGCGCTCATTAAGCCGTTTGATACGTTCGCCAACCGTAACATGCCGCCACTGTTCCGCTGTCGTTGGCTCACCCGCGCCATTTTGCGAACGGGCGATATGAACATACTCAATATTTGCGAATGCACCTGCAGGCTGTTTGGTTGCGGCTGAGTTTTTGAGTAAGCCTTGCTGCTCATAAAGATACTGCACAAAAGTAAAATCGTGTGAGAAAACTAGCACTTGTCGCTTTTCAGCCTCAATAAGAAGACGACGTGCCACCGCTTCTCTGTAAGATTGATCTAGGCTACAGACCGGATCGTCGAAAACCAGTGTGGAATTATCACCAGATTCCGTGAGGTCGGCGAAAAAGCCGGCGATTGCCGCTATACGTTGTTCGCCTTCGCTAAGCACCGTCGGCACAGATATAGTCGGAGCTCCTACCAAGCTGACTCTGATATAACTGACGCCACGAGCCGATTTGTCGAAAACCAGCTCGACCGGGACACGATCAAG
>Ga0255344_1006877_pt1 | contig 10117 bp, 7 predicted proteins | sample wastewater_treat_5_FD_192414 | JGI IMG/M metagenome (GOLD analysis project Ga0255344, IMG submission 192414) | Wastewater microbial communities from Lulu Island WWTP, Vancouver, Canada - plant18 | ecosystem: Engineered > WWTP > Wastewater > Unclassified | place: Canada: Vancouver, British...
ACCTCCGCCCATAATGGATCCGATAAGCGCTCCCAGACCGCCGATGGCCAGGTTTTTGTTGCCGCCAACTGCCTTACCGGCATCACCCAACATATTGGAAAGTAAATCTCCGATACCGCCTGAGCTGGATGCGCCTCCCTTCTGTCCGCCACCCAGCACACCGGACAGTAAGTCGCCGATACCGCCGCTTTTGCCGCCTGAGCTTTTGTCTCCGCCCAGCACACTGGAAAGCAAGCCTCCGAGTCCTCCGCTGCCGGACTGTCCTGCGGCATCGCCTAACATATCTTTGAGACTATCCAGTTCCTTGCCGCCTCCAAGAGAATTCTTCATGCGTGCGCTGGAAGACGGTGACATACCGGTTTGCACCATTGCTCCTAGAAGTTCGCCAATATTCATTTCTGTAACCTCCTTATGATTTCAATGCTCGAAATAATGAAAACGATTTAATTAACCTGTTCGCTTCCGAACAACTTCGCGACGATTATTTTGTTGACCTTCTTTCCCTCTGGAACAATTGCCGGTGCTTCTGCGGTTACAGGTTCAGAGTCGGATTGTGCAATGGCCGGTGTTTGGGGTGCCGGAACGGGAAACAGCGTTACATTACACATTTACATGATACTCTTTAATCATACTGCGTGATTATACAATAATAAGAAAATATATCAACATTTCAAATGATGGACGAATTGCCTCAAATAAAATGTTACCGAAGGTTTGCATAAAAGGGATACGTTGCCTCATAAACCGATGTTACCGAGAAAAGATTCGGAAACGGAGGTTTATCCATGAGTCCCAAATCGAAGGAAGAGTATTTTGAGGTTCTTTATAAGCGATATAAAGAGGCATCTCGTAAAGAAAAGACCGTTATCATCGATGAATGTTGCGCTGTTTGCGGTCATCATCGGAAACACGCCATCCGACGATTAAAAGGGTATAAGCGGTTTACAAAGCCAAAGGCCAAGAAAAGGGGGAAGCCTTCTGTTTACAATAAGGCACCTATTATCCGGCCGCTGAAACAGATCTGGCTGGCGGCCAATCTTCCCTGTTCCAAAAGACTCAAGGCCATTTTACCCTTGTGGCTGCCTAAATACAGCGAGCATTTCGGCGGGCTGGCAGAAGATATTATCAGGACTCTTTGGGCCATATCCCCGTCAACCATCGACCGGATTCTCAAGCCTATCCGGATTCAGTATCAGAAAAGAGGGAAATCAACGACCAAGCCGGGCACGCTGCTGCGAAAGCAAATCCCCATCAACACCAACCAATGGGATGAATCACGGCCGGGTTATCTCGAAGCCGACACCGTCGCCCATTGCGGTGATTCTCTCATGGGGATGTTTGCCTACACCATTGACTTTGTCGACATTGCCACGGGCTGGACAGAACAAAGATCGGTCTGGGGCAAAGGAGAAAAAGGTGTTCTGGAACAAATCAAAGATGTCGAAAAAATGCTCCCGTTTCCGCTCCTGGGTTTTGATTCAGACAATGGCAGTGAGTTTCTCAACCATCATCTCCTGCGGCACTTTACGGATCGTAAACAGCCCATAAACTTTACCCGCAGCAGGGCTTATCACAAAGACGACAATGCCCACATCGAACAAAAAAACTGGACGCATGTCCGTCAGTGGCTGGGGTATCAACGATTAGACAATCCCAAGGTGGTCCCGCTGATGAACAATCTCTACCGCAACGAATGGCGCCTCTTCCATAACTTCTTTCTCCCCTCGGTCAAACTCATTGAAAAGGAACGCATCGGCTCTAAAACTATCAAAAAACATGATCAACCCAAAACGCCCTATCAAAGAATCATGGAATCAAAATACATCGATCAATCGGTCAAACTTGCTCTCTCAAAACAACTTGAAAACCTGAACCCTTTTGAGCTAAATAATCTTATTCAAATGAAGCTCAAAAAGATTGCCCGACTTCGGTAACATCTTTTTTGAGGCAACGTTCTCTCCACTCGCTCTTCTTTCGGTAACATTTATTAATGAGGCAACAGGTGGATTGCCTGCGACGTTTCAAGAGGATTCTTGTTGATCAGATACGGCGTGGCGATAGTTATATTTGGAAATTAGTTTTTCAATTTCAATCACTCCGTTCACATGAATCATAACGGCTTTCAAAAATGGCAGAAGGTATGATCGTATCAATCAGGGGGTAAAAATCCACAAACAGACAACTTCCCCTTTTTAGGGGGTCGAGGTTGTCCTTTTCAGACGCCTTTACGCTTACGCTGAAGGGGCACTGATGAGTCGGTGCATGGTGAATATCAGAAAAGCCGGCTTCCCCGCGTGTTTTTAGATTATTCAACGCAGGAAATTTTTTGAAATGTGGATATCTCCTTGATCGGGATTCTTTTCTTTAACAGCTCTTCAGGAGGCTTATCTTTTAAGCAATAAGATTGTTCCAGATAAATATAGATGGGAGAGAGTTTCGCATGCAATGTTTTTGATTCAATCAGCATTTCGCTGAAAACGTCACACACCCCCGAATCTTCCTGAATAAAGACTCTGATCTCCGGGACAGGAATCGTATCCTCTTTCAAACCGTTTACGATTTCAATATAGCCGATGAAATTTTTATATTCGTCTGTCAAATTCTTTGCCGGATTAAAAACGACGCCAACATTTTCAAATTCCGGAACGGAAATATTCCCTTTATAGGAAACATGACAGGCAACGCGTGCGTGAGACGACGGATTTTGTTTCCCGAAAAAAGTTGTCAATTTATTTTTTTCCGAAACCGTAAAACTGACGGGTAGGGGCGAATTGATCAATTTGTGAAACGCATTCAACATTTCGGTTGTCCATGTTTTGGGAAGTTTTTGAGGTTCGTTTGCCGGCATAATTTTAATCCTTTTTTGTTAGAGATTAATGTAGCTGCAAATTCAATAATGCATTCCCGAAAAAGAAAACCCATTTTCTCTGTGCGAGAAAGTGGGTTTTGGATTTTCCTCCGTATGGTTCATCTAATCCACTCATGCCATTTGAAAGTTTTATGAGCACTAGACTACTGAGAAATCATTTCAACATTTATTTTATTCATAACCTTTCTTCAAGAATATTTCAATGAAATAGTTTTTTTTACCGCGCAGGGGGATATTAAATCGAAAGCTTGATGTTTGCAGCATTATTCAGGACAGTGTTTATCTCAGATTTGGTGCTGCCGGCGCTCACTGCCTCAATCCAGGAATGCGTTCATTCTCCGCCTTGTGTGCTCCATCAGTTCAGGCAGGTTTCCGTCGTGATAATCCGTGACGGGAATCGGCTTATGAATGATCATCGTTGCACCGCCGGGGGTCAAATCCAGGCTGCCTTTCGGCAGAATGTTTCGGGTACCGTTGATGGTGACGGGAAGAATGGGTATGCCGAGGTCAATGGCCATCTTAAAGGCGCCTTTCTTAAATTGTTTCATCTTCCCGTCGACGCTTCGCGTTCCTTCCGGAAAAAACAAAACGGAGGTTCCGCCAACAATTTTTGCCCTGGCGGCTTTGATGGTGTCCACGGCACTTTTCGAGTCGGATCTGTCGATGTAAATGTGACCGATAATTTTACAGGCCAAACCAAGAACCGGCACTTTTTTCAGCTCTTTCTTCATCACCCATTTGAAGTCTATGCCCAGCCAGCCGTAAAGCACATAGATATCATACATGCTCTGGTGATTGGAAGTGATGACGTAAGACGTGCCGGGTTCGATGTTATCCGCTCCGACGACGTGTACAGTCATGGGGGTGCAGAAGCTGTTGATTCTGGCCCAAATCATTCCAAAAATTCCACCTGTGCGCGGTGAGAACAGCAGCGCTGTGACAATGGCCAAAACGCCGCAGATCAGAGTGGTCGCAATCAATAAAGGCAGAACAAAGAGCCATTTATAAGGCTGGTAACTGATATGGGCGATCCAGTCCTTTTTCTCTGCCAGGGTTTTGTTCAAGCCGTCGGAAAATCTTTGCCGGTTGTCCAGATATCTCTGCCGGTATTTTTCAAAGAATTCTTTTGTTTCGCGTTCCAATCTCATAAATCCCCCGGTGGAGATTGCAGCGTTTTTCTGATGATCAAAGCTTGTCCTTCACTTCGTGCCAGAATAATTCGACTCCTTCTCGCCATCCCTTCAGGTATTTTTCCGAAAAGTCACTCCAAGCCTCCTGTGCTTTTTTGCCCGTTGCCGCCACTTGCGCCTTATATTTCTTAAATATGTCGGAGAAATAATCGCCTAACTCTTCATCCTGGTTGGGATTTTCGCAAGCGGTCCAGGCGAGGGCATATTGAATTTCACGGTAATGGGCGGTTTTGCACCATTCGAGGCCGTCCTTTTTCCCCCATTCCGCGATGTTGAGCTCGTAATCGACCTTTTCCTTTTTCAGGCGATCCACGATAGATGAAAATTCGATTTCGTTCCGGATTTTCGATGTTAAATTCTCTTTTTTCTGTATGATTTTGGAAACGGCATTCTGAAATACTCTGGAAAAATTCAGAGACGATTTCCATGCCTGCATTTTTTCATAAAGCTCGTCCGGAACGCTGATCGTTATTTTTTGCGCCATAATACATACTCCAAAATTTAATACATATATTTTAAATAGTACATATATGATTAAAAAGGATGTGTCAACTGCAAGTTGTTGTGCGAATATAATGCCGCAACCAATTCAGAAAGTTGAAGCAGTTTACGCTGATCGATAGAACAATCAGCTTTCAACAATTTTGCGTAAAAGTGGTAACGATAAATTTGAGGGTAAAATCTAAATGGCGCCAGCAGAAAACAGATCAAGCGACGGCATGCTGCTGGCTGATTGAAATGCAAAAAAGCTAAATTGTGTTTTTAACGGTATGAACCCGAGGCAACAGCTGCGAAAAAAATGCGCGCCCGAACATAGGGGCGCGCATGCAAAAACGAATACGATTATTTTTTTCCGTAGCCGATGGTTTTAGCGGCTTCTGCAATACTTCCCAGAACCGAGGGATCGTCAATCGTAGAAGGAATCACATACTCCTTGCCGTCCACGATCTTGCGCATCGTGCTGCGCAGAGTTTTTCCTGAACGCGTTTTCGGCAGTGCCTTGACGATGGCCGCTTCCTTGAAGCAGGCCAGCGCGCCAAGTTCTGAACGAACCATTTGAACCAGTTCCCTGACGATATCGTCCGGATCTCGGTCGACGCCGGCTTTGAGCACGACAAAGCCTACGGGAACCTGGCCTTTGAGCTGATCTTCGGCGCCGAAAACTGCGCATTCCGCGACATCCTTGTGCTTCGAAATGATTTCTTCCATCGCTCCGGTAGACAGGCGATGCCCTGCGACGTTGATGACGTCGTCGATGCGTCCCATGATAAAAATATAACCGTCCTGATCAAAGCGTCCGCCGTCGCCGGTCACATAATAACCGGGTCTTTCCATGACGTAGTCCAGATAACGTTTGTCATCGTTCCAAAGCGTGGGCAGACAGCCCGGAGGAAGAGGAAGTTTGATAACCACGGAACCTTCTTCGCCGTTGGGAAGCTGGTTGCCGTCCCCGTCCAGAATCTGCACGTTGTAACCCGGGACGGGTTTGGTCGGTGAGCCCGCCTTGATGGGGAATCTTTCAATGCCCATGCAGTTGGCGGCAATCGGCCATCCGGTTTCCGTCTGCCACCAGTGATCCACCACAGGAATTTTCAGCATATCGCTGGCCCAGTGATAGGTATCGGGATCGAGTCGTTCGCCCGCCAGAAAAAGATACCTAAGGCATTTGATATCGTATTTTTTCAGATAGTCGCCGTTGGGGTCTTCTTTCTTGATGGCGCGGAACGCTGTGGGAGCCGTAAATAGCACAGAGACGCCATGCTGGGAAATGACGCGCCAAAAAGCACCTGGATCCGGTGTTCCGACCGGTTTGCCTTCGTAGACGATGGTTGTGCAGCCATAAAGAAGCGGTGCATAAATAATGTAAGAATGGCCGACCACCCAGCCGACATCGGAGGCGGCCCAGAAAACATCGCCCGGTTTGACATCGTATATATTTTTCATAGACCATTTCAGCGCCACGGCATGACCGCCGTTATCGCGCATGACCCCTTTGGGTTTGCCGGTTGTTCCCGACGTATAGAGAATGTAGAGGGGATCGGTCGCGGCAACGGATACGCAGCCCGCCGCTTTGGCATTTTTCATCACGTCGTTAAAGTCCAGATCGCGTGCCGAATCCATGTCCGCCTTGACCTGGGGACGCTGGTAGATAACGCATTTCTGCGGTTTATGAGCCGCAATTTTAATAGCCTCATCCAGTAGCGGTTTATAAGGAATGGTCTTCTTCCCTTCGATGCCACAGGATGCGGAGATGATAATTTTCGGCTTTGCATCATCAATGCGTATGGCCAGTTCGTTGGGAGCAAATCCACCGAAAACAACGGAATGAACCGCGCCGATGCGTGCGCAGGAAAGCACAGCAACCAGGGCTTCCGGAATCATGGGCATGTAGATAATGACGGTATCGCCTTTTTTGACGCCCAGGGCACTAATGGCTCCGGCAAATTTGGATACTTTGTCCAGCAGTTCTTTGTAGGTAATTTTCTGCACGGTATTGGTTACGGGGCTGTCATAAATAATGGCGTTTTGTTCCCCCCGTCCCGATTCCACCTGGTAATCAAGGGCGTTATAGCAGGTGTTCAATTCGCCGCCGGAAAACCAGCGGTAAAAAGGTTTTTTGCTATCGTCAAGAACCTTGTCCCATTTTTTGTTCCAGACGACGTCTTCGGCTGCTTTGCCCCAGAAAATGTCCGGTTGATTGATTGATTCAGAATAAACTCCCGCATACTTTGATTTGTCAGCCATGATGAGTCCTCTTTAAATGAATAGATTTGCTATGGGCATAACAGATTGAAATCGAATTTGTCAAAGATAAAGATCATTTCTTTCGTGAGACTTGAATCCCGCTTCAACGGACAGATTTCCGTTTGCTGTGCTCAGGGGATAATTCGATCGGCCAATGTCCATACGCGATGCTTTAAAATTGAAGCCTGACTAAAAAAAGCGGGGCAACGATATTTCGTTGCCCCGCCTCATTGGATTGGTCGGCAGAGGATGCCCCTCTGTCGGAGATAAAACAAAACTGTTTATTTCATGTTTTTAAAGGAGCCGTCCACGATTTCGGGTTCGGGTTTGAAAATATTCAGACCGAAACGGGTGTGCAGTTTATTGAGCGTATCTGCCAGTTGAGCGGGTTCCATGCCGGCGCCAAAGGCGAACGGACCGGCAAACGCTCTCATGCAATGGACCATGCCCAGGTCGATATCGGCAGCGGATGCCGCAATCTTCTCTTTGTAAACACGCACGGCTTCGTTGATCTGAATGGCCAGAAAATCCAGCGGACCGAAGTCCTGAGATTCTACGGACATATCGATCTTGGCCTTGCCGCCTTCCCAGGTGTAAATGCCCTGGCCGCTCTTCATGCCGAGTTTCCCGCTGTCCAACAGAGTCTGAAGTGTCTTGCCGGGTTTGAATTCCGGAGACAGTGTTTCGGAATAATATTTGAGAGTGTGATAGAAAACGTCAATACCGACGTAGTCAGCAAGCTCGAAGGGACCCATGGGCATACCGGCCTTGGCCTTCATGACAGCATCAATCGTGTCCACTTTGATTTTGCCTTCATCCAGAATGGCGCTGATCAGAGCCTGGTTGGGTGCTCCGATGCGGTTCACGATAAAGCCCGGGGAGTCCTTGAGCACTTTGATGGGAACTTTTCCGATTTTCTTGGTCAGTTCGCAAAGCAGGTCCACGTTGGCATCAGAGGTTTGCTTGGCGTAAATCACTTCTACGCCTTTCATGACCGGCGCGGGATTGAAGAAATGCATACCGAGAATCCGCTCCGGGTTCTTCCCGGCCGTGGCGATTTCGCTAATGCTCATGGTGGAAGTGTTGGACGCTATCAGCGCGTCAGCCGGAGCCGCAGCCGATATTTCGGCACACACTGTTTTCTTCAGAGACATGATTTCCGGAACGGCTTCGATAATCACCTGAACGTCCTTGACTGCCTCGGTATTGCTTAAAGATGTGGACAAATTGCCCATGACTTCGGCCTTTTTCTCAGCAGTCATTTTACCCTTGCCGACCAGAGTATCCAGACTCTTGTTGACCGTGGCCATACCTTTGTCGAGAAACTCCTGTTTGATGTCCACCATGACGGCCTTGATGCCGGCCTGTGCGCATACCTGGGCAATGCCGTTCCCCATAGCTCCTGAACCAATTACTGCAATTTTCTTGATATCATCTAACTTCATTACCGACCTCCTTCTTCTTAATTGAATTAATAAGAACTTCCTGTCCAAATTTCATTGTGATTCTTCTTATGTTTATATAAGAATTTTGGCAGCAATTCTTTTTCGTGTGAGCGGAGTATAGGTAAAGGAGGGCGAACCTGTCAAGGGAAAAAGGATTAATATTGTATTTAATAGGGACCTTGCCTGCAGGGGCAAAAAACAGGAAAAAGGCCATTTTGGCGAAGGCGAAAAGAAAAGCCTGCCTTTTAAAATGTTTAGAAAAGGACTTGTTTTGATGATTGCCTAAACAGGAACAAATGTATATATTAAAGAACAAATGTCGTTTTGGGGTTATTCTTCAACCGTTTCAGAATTTAAAAAAGGACTGTACGTTTAAGGAGGTTCGGTATGAATTCTTTGAAAAAGGCTATTTTCATCGTTTGTTTCTTCAACCTCTTGGGTTTGTGGTCTTTGTCCCTTTCCGGGGTTGCCATTGCAAACCAAAATGAGCAAGAAGCCTCTCTTGAAAAATGCATCAAGTCCTGCGAAGACAGTAAGCAGGTTTGTTGGAATATGGACCCTGACCGGAGGCTTTGCGAAGCCCAATTTCAGTTGTGCATGGAGAACTGTAATAAAAAATACAACGCGCCTGTCGTCGAAGACGTAAAACCGCCGGAGCCTAAAAAGACACGGACATTGCATTAAGGGTGTTATGAATTTTTTGCCCTGCAGGCGTCTTTTGTTTCGTTACAGGTTCACGGCGAGGTAAACTTTTATTCGCAGTGTGAAATGTTTTATACATGCCGCAAGGATTTTTTCCGGTTTCGCGACCAGGTATTTTATTAAAAGCATAATAAAGACAGCCCGTTGTGTTCTATTGACGGTTGCCGGTTTTCTGGCACAAATTGTGCTTTTACATTATTTACTTTGTCGTTGTTATTGTGCGGGATTTACGCTACATTCACGTTAAAAAACGAGGAAATATTTGTCTGCATGAAAGATGATAAAAATATAGCGGCTGTTTTCCCGGGGCAGGGTTCGCAAAGACCGGGTATGGGAAAGGATTTCTATGAGCAAATTCCGGTTTGCCGGCAGACTTTTGAGGAAGCTGCCGATGCGTTGGGCTGGAATATCATGGATATGTGTTTTGGGGAGGATGAAAGATTAAATCTGACAGAGTACACGCAGCCCTGCATCGTGACAACGGAAATCTGCATGTTGCGCGGATTGAATGAGCGCTATGGTTTCGCGCCGGATTATTTCGGCGGTCATTCGCTGGGCGAGTTTACGGCGCTGGTGGCTGCAGGTGTGCTGCCCCTGTTCGATACGCTCAAAATCGTTCAGATACGTGGACGGTTAATGCAGGACGCTGTGCCGGTCGGTGTGGGCGGGATGGCGGCGGTCATTTCGGAAAACATCGATATGAACATGCTGACCAAAACCATGGAGGGCCTGAAGGCCGGCATCGCCAATATCAATTCCGCCAACCAGGTGGTCATCAGCGGAGAGCTGCCGGCTATCGACGAAGCGGAAAAACGTTTTACGGAAAATTTTCCGGAAGGTAAAAGCTTTCGTTTTATTCGTTTGAATGTGAGCGCTCCATTCCACAGCACGTTGATGAAAACCATCGAGGGCCGTTTTGCGGAAACGCTGGAAAAATTCGGCAGTCATCTGAATCCCGTAAACGCTCCCCGTGTCACCTCGAATTTTACCGGCGGTTTTCATGCGGGCGATAAGGCCGACGTAAAGAAAAACCTTGTTCACCAGATCAGCCATACGGTGAACTGGCGCAAGAATATGCAGGCTCTGGCGGAAAATACGCAGGCCATTTATGAAATCGGACCGGGCAGACCGCTGCGCGATTTCTTTAAGACGATAGGCGTTACCTG
>Ga0255344_1006881_pt1 | contig 10109 bp, 8 predicted proteins | sample wastewater_treat_5_FD_192414 | JGI IMG/M metagenome (GOLD analysis project Ga0255344, IMG submission 192414) | Wastewater microbial communities from Lulu Island WWTP, Vancouver, Canada - plant18 | ecosystem: Engineered > WWTP > Wastewater > Unclassified | place: Canada: Vancouver, British...
CTCAACTTCTTTCTAATGTTTCTACTACCCTTCCCGGAATTCCTGCCAGTGTTTCTGCTACTGCTGAAAGTGGATTAGCCAGTTCTCTTACTGAAACTGATAAAGAGAAGTTAAATAAAGAGCAACGAGCCCGTCTTTCTGTAAATACTCCAGCAACAAGAGAAAGTTTATGGGATAAGATTAAAGGTTTCTTTACTCCTCCTGAATATCCAGCAACTCCTCCAACAGGAACAACAACAACTACTAAACCTTCTCCTATGGCTTCTACTATGGGAACCACAGGAACTACTGGAGAAATTGGAACTTACATAGACATAACAACTGGTTTAGGATACTCTGGACCAAGAAAAAGCCCCTATGATATTCCTGTCTCAACAACTACTGAAAAGGTTAGTGGAACTACTGGAGCCACTGGAGTGACTGGTGGAACCACAAGAACTACTTCTCCTGATTTTAATCAAGTAGTTACTGAAACAACTAACCAATTTGCTGAAATTAAGCCAGTATTAGACGATATTAACAATAGAGTTAATTGGTTGATTGAGGACTTTCAAAATCAAGCACAGCAAGGACAAGTGTCAGAGGATTGGTATAATAGGTGGCAGGATGAGTTTAAGACAATGAGAGACACTTATTATCAGAAAATAAACCCAATCTCTACCCAAGTTGACGAAATAGATAATATCCTTCTTAAAGCCAATGAAGGTTTTAGGAAAGCAGCAGAGGAAATTAGAAATAATCCTGACTTAACTGTTTGGCAACAAGCAAGGAGATTAAAGGAATTAGAAGACCTCCAAAATTATGCTCCAATCTTTAATGGCCTTTCTTACAAAGATTTGGTAACTTACAGGCAGACATTAGCAGAAAGTTTGAATAGATACATTGACGCTTACAACTCTGCTGTTGGAACAGCCGCCTCATTTGACCTCAATGTTGAGAACTATAAGTTGAATAAAAAGAGTGAGGATATTTCTAACCTTTCTCGTATTCTTGGTGTCTCTCAGAATATCTTGGACTTACAGCAACAATTGTCTAATGTTGGATACAATCAATCATCCTATACTGACGATAAAGGCAGATTACACGAATATGTTACCTATACTGACCCGAGAACTCACCAAGTGAGTGTTGTTAGTGATAAAATTGTAGGAACTACGAGTGAAGCACCACGGCCAGTCGCTGCGGCTCCAGACACTCTTTCACTTTTCACCAGCAAGATTTATCCTCAAATCTCCTCTTTGGTAAGTTCAAAGAAACCTCTTGGAGGAAATGATTATGCTACTTTACTTGCTCAATGGCATAATCTTGTCGGCAGGGATAAATACGATAGTGATTTTGATAAATACCTAAAGGTTTACGGAGTGTATCCGACAACATCAAGTTCAGTGAGTCCATTTGACCTTCTTAATATTAAATAGGTATGGAAATACCAACCAGAAAAACATTTAAAAACCTTCTGACAGAGGGTTTAAGTAAATTAGGACAAGTCGCTTTTCCTGTTTACGGGTTGGCAAATCCTGTTTACGGGTTGGCAAAGAAAACTCAAGAACTGATTGAAGCCCCAAGAAAGAAAGCAGAGGAACAAATCAAGAAATCAACCAATTTATACCAGCAAGCGACACAGCAAATAGATAAGGCAAAGCAAAATGAATTGCTTCGTCAATCTTTAAATTTGTCTCAACAAGCCTCACAATTGGCTCAACAATCTGCTTCCCGTGTTCCAAAGGCAATGGGAACAATCAATGTAGCAACAAGATTGTTAGGAACAGCAATTCCTAGCACGGGAACAGTTGCTAATCTTGGAAAATCAATATCAGGTTCAACTGCTGGAATAATCACCTCCAAACTCCTTCCAGAGCAAACAAAAGCAGTGGAGGAGCAGAGATTAAAAGATATTGTCAAGACATATCGGACAAAGTATCCAGAAGCAAACATTCCTACTTCCCTTCCGTTAACAGAGCAGGAAAAAGCCTATCGGCAATACATAAGTTCTACATACAGCCAGAAGTTTAAGCCAACAATGCCAGCAGGATACAAAGAGCCAACAACAATACTTGGACAAACTTGGGAAGGAATTCAATCAGGAATTCTCAATACTCTTGTTCCTGCTGTTTTAAAGAGTTCTCAATCAGTATTAAATGAACTTGGTTTATACGATACCGCCTCTAAATTGGAGCAAGCCAATCAGTATGTTCAATCGTATGCCAAGAGCAGATTAGACCTTCAGGCACCAGATTTTGGTAAAGTGTTTAAAGAAAACCCCGCTCAAGCGAGTAAACTTTTTGTTGCCCGTGCTTTTGGAGAAACTGTTCCTTACACTGCCTCAATAGTTGCTGCTCCATTAGTCACTCGTAAAGTTAACTATTGGACAACTGTTGCTCCAATTCAAATGATAGAAAAGGGAAACTTTTTGAGAGACATTGAGGATACCGTAGAGGATAAAAATCTGGCTAATAATCTGGCCACCATTTATGGTGGACTTAATGCGATTATAGAAAATTCTCTTGGCTATACACCAGCAGGATTGGCTAAATGGTTATCTCAACCAGTTCAAAAAGTTTCTCAAACTGCTTTTATAAACACTATCAAGAACTTGCCAAAGAACACATTAAAGTTATTGCTTAACTCTGCCAATGAAGGAATGGAAGAAGTGGCTCAACAATTAGTAGAGGACATATTGAGAAAGTGGGCTGGTGATAAGTCAGTCCAAACTACTTTCTCTGAATTGGCTGAAAATTGGTTAGGAGGATTTGCTGGTTCTTTGCCCCTTGGTGTCACCCAAGCAGTCAAACCAGTTTCTCAAGTTGGATTAACAGTAGAACCTTATCCTTACCCAGAAGTAATTGGAGAAAAAGGAAAAAATGGTTCAGTCGTAGAAGGAATTACTCCTATGGAAAATTCCTATGTAGTTAATCTTATTCACGAAACAGGAGAAACAGAAGGAAAGGTAATGACCCCAGAAATGCTCAATGAGTATATCAAAGAAAACTATCCCAACATTCAGGCAAAGAGTAATTTAAGAGTTGATAAAACTTCTGCTACTTGGAAACTACAACAAAGATTTGATGAACTCCAAAAGCAGAATGAAAGAATATCTTCCAAAATGGAAACCTTGGAGGATAAAGGACAAGATATCACTCCTGAATACTTTGAACTCGAAGAGAAAAGAAAACAGATAGTGAATGAGATGGCAAAAGTTTATGACCAACTTAATCCAGCACCAGAAACAGTAAAGCCAGAACCTACTATTCCTAAAGGAATATCGGAACCCACAATTGAACCAGAAACCCCTCTAAGACGCACAGAAATGCTCCCAGAAGCCCAACCACCAGCAGAAGTTTCAGTTGCTAAACAAGAGAATAAAGAGGTTATAGAAAAAATTAATCCAGAGGAAGACCATATTAGTCCTCCAACTTTTACTGCTCCAAGTGTAGAAAAAGAACTTGAAAATTATCCAAAAGCCGTTAGCAAAGCCGTAAAAAGATACGCTGAAGAGAATAATATCTCATTAGACGAGGTTCCTACTTATACTATTCAAAATCTTAACCAATTATATGTTACTACCAAAGAGTTTTATGATAATCTTGTTCAGCAGAAAGAGAATATTGAGGACTATGTTTCTGGGAAGAAAATGCTCCCTCCCAATGTTTCTCCTCCAGAGTTTATTGAAATCTATATAGAGGACAATGCTAAAAGTGGAAATATTGATTTAGTAAGAGAAGCCCTCTCAAGCCCAATCTTTTCTACTATTACTCAATCCGCTCAACTATTAAGACAGCAAAGAGAAGCAACAGATTACTATTATACAGACATTATCAAAGACATTCAGGAAAAGAAACAACAGAAAGCCAAGAAACTATTTGGAAAAAATATTGAGAAAAAGATTACTACTACTTCAGAAAATATTCCCAAAGTTATTAACAGAATTACTTTAGAAGCCCTTCAGGAGAAAAACTCCTCCTTTAAGAACCCTGCTTTGATTGAGGCAATAAAAAATAATAAGATTGACTTGCTTGAACTCTCCTCAATGTCTTACAAAGAGATAGTTTCTGAATTAAGTCCCTACATAGGAGACGCTATTGAGATTAGACAAGCGGCATTAGATTTACAAGGAAAATCTTATCTTAAGAGAGTAAAAGCAGGATTAACTAACTGGGCAAAGAAATGGGCAGTTGGCAGACAAGTTGTCTCTGATAAGGAGTTAAGTGAACAGATAGACAATGTTGTTAGCACTTCAGCAGAGAAGTTATCTTGGGAGCAAAAAAAGAAAGAATTTACTAAATTCGTAAAAATTATCTCTGGGTATGATTTGACTGATAGCGAATTAAAGGAAGCAATGAGGATAGCCGATGACTTAATTACTGCCAAAAGCACTCCTAATTTTGAAACTCTCCCAGATGACGATGAAGCAGTAACTAAATTTAAACAAGCAGAATTGGCTCGTTTTCATTTGATTACTAAAATAAGCGGAGCAGGAGTAAACTTTGGTGAAACCCTCAAAGAAAACTGGGAAATGCTTACCACTGCTTGGGAAGAAAAAGGAGTTTATGGTTTTATTCAAGAGTCATTTAAGGCTCTTAATGACATTTCTATTGCTCTAAAAGCAAACCTTGATAATAGTTTTATCTTTCGGCAAGGAAGATTTACTCTTTTTACCAATCCTTCTGTTTGGCTAAAAGGGGCTCAAAAGTCATTTGAGGCTTGGTTCTCTAAAAATCCTCTCACTATTTCTGACGCTTATTTGTTAGATTTATTTGGTGATAAACTTTACCGCAATGGTTGGTATCAGAAAGTTAATGTCTTGTCAGAATTAGAATTCTATCCAACCACTCTCCCCTCAAAAATTCCTATCATTAGCCCTCTTTTTACAAGGAGTGAATTGGCTTATAAATTTGCTCAAACAGAAATGAGAAAGGGATTGGCAAGAGATTTGTGGAATAACTTTCAAGGTAATGAAATTACTTACAAAGGAGAAACCAGAACAATAGATTTTCTTTCTAACAAAGAGGATATTGCTGCTGCGAGGCAAATAATCAATGTTAGCACTGCCAGTGGCTTTAAGGGAAAACAAGGTGTCTCCAGATTTATTGTTTGGTCTCGAAGTATAATTAATTCAGAATTAACAACTGTTGCTAACCTAATAGGAGCAAAAACTACTCCTCCCTTCCAATCAATGGAGATTAAACAGGCGTGGCAAAGATTAATGGGAATATTAGTTTTTACCTATCTTACCCAAGCCCTTTTAAAATCAATTAGAAAAGACGAGGAGCCAATCATTTTAGACCCTACTGACCAAAGATGGGGAGAAATCTATTTAGGAAAAGATATTAAGTTCAGAGACCCCCTCCTTTCTGTGGTTCAATTATCTGCTATTCTTGTTAGTATGGGAATTGGGAGAGGATATAAAACAAGAACAACTCGTGAATGGAGAAAACCCGGACAATATGGTGTTGACCCATTCACTGACTTTGTTGTCAGTTATTTCACTAACAAATTTACTCCTACTGTTAGAATTTTGGTTGATTCTATCAATAAGTATCAGATTGGAGGAGAAAAGATTACTGTTGGGAGAGCGTTAAAATCTCTCTTTGTTCCTATCTCATTAGAAAATATTTATGACCTCAATGAGGTGGAGGATTACCGTAAGCCATCTGCTATCTTGGCTGTTATTGCTGACGCTTTTGGTTTAAGCACCACCACTATGATACACCACATTAAGTTAGATGAGGAGGTGGCAAAAGAAATCTCCCGCCTTCAAATGAAGGAAATTCCTGACTTACAGATGGCTAAATACAGTGGCTTTATTAACGAACATTTAGGATTAACAGTTCAAGAGAATAAGTTATACTTTGAGAATATAACTAACTTTGAGAATGAATTTCTGAAAAAACTGTTAGCAACAGAAGAATATCAACAAGCAAGTGATGCTCAAAAAGCAGATTACATTCAAAGAATGTTTGACGAAATTCAACAAGTGGTTAAGGTTGGATTTATTTATAAGAGAATGGAGGAAAAACAAACTACCAAAGAGAAGGCAGACCTTTTAGAGAGATACATTAAGAGTGGCTTTATAAACAGTGAAACCTTCCAAGACCTTTTTAAAATCAATGCTTTCTCAAATGACGTTTTACAGGAACTTTTGAATAGAAAACTTATTGGCTCCACTGGGGCTGAATAGTTTACTACTTGACTTAATTTTAAATGGGAGTAAAATATAAGGATAGAGGTCGGAAATAATATAAAGTAAAAAAATGAAATATTCATTTCTAATTACCCTCAAAAAAGCCGTTAAGCAGTTAGTTATTGCTGGTTTATCAGTAATAGCGGCTGGTTTAATGGCTCAATATCCTTCAATAGCCAACTATACTCTTGCTGGCGGATTAACAGTTTATACCGCCATAAATATGCTTGCTGACTATTTGAAGCACAGATGGGGGTGGAGATTGCCTTAACAGGATAAATGTCTACCAAGATTATTCCTGTTCTCCTTTTGCTTTCCTTAGGGGCTTTCTTGATACCAGCAAAAACAGAACCAGACGCTATCTCAGTTAGTTGCCAACCAAGCAACATTATCCCAAACGAAAAGCAAACAGAACAGGATAGTTTAAGAGAGTGGATTGATAAATTAGAGAAATACGAAAATTGTCCCCCAGAAGGAATTGTTGATAAGAATGGATATATGAGTAGAGGCGGTCTTTGTTTTCAGATGGCCACTTTCAAATTTTACACTCAAAAATACTATCCAGAAAGTAAGGAATGGGAAAATGAAGATTGGCTAAATAATATAATGGATACAGAATTTCAAAAAGAACTTGCCTATAAAATGATTTCAGAAAATAAAAAGGAAGTATGGCACTGGAGAACAAGCATTGAGAGAGGATTAGGAATTCCTTAATGGGCTCGGGAGTGCGTGGAGTATATTTGAAACTTACCATTAGTAAAAGGGTAAGGGGAAATATAAAAACCACGGCTCCCTTGCTCTCTAAAATGCCACCAGACGCACTACAATACACCTACAACAGCCCGAAATTCAAAGTAGGTATAATATCACTCAAACAAAAAATACCCCCCTTAAAACGCAAAAAATGGGGGGTATTTTATTTTCTAAACAATCTCTATTAGGAGTTCTGGAACAGAATACTTTCCTAATCAGTTTCTTAATCAGTTTCTTAATCTAAATCAAAATGAGATTTTCCAGATTTGTAAGTAGGAACAGGTTTATCTTTAAATATCCATTTCATAAACTTCTTGTATCTCTTAATAAAAGCATAGAGAGAGTGATAACTAAGGTCTATGCCATAAATATTTCTTGTGTAATCCCAAGTGGCTTTAAACCTTCCTCTCTTTTTCTTAAACTTTAAACTTTCTATAAAGTAGAAGTTTAAGATTTCGTCTGGGTCTACTTGATACTTTTTAGCAAAATTAAATCTTGGGTCTCTCATTTTAAAATTTAGAAAGCAATTGATTACATTTTTCAAAATACTTTCTGTATAAATCTTGAAGTTCTTGAACAGTAAATTGCTTTGGTTGATATTTAATTTTTATTTTATTCTTAAACCACTCCAATCCATTTTCCTCTATTAGTTTCTCGTGAAAAACATCATAGTTTCCTCCAAGAAAAATATTGCATCTTTTACATTGAGGTTTAACTATCTCTTCGTCAAAAAGGATTAAATTACTTCTTCCACCCAGTCCGTGTCCTGCTTGGGCTTCTTTCCAGTAAAGAGGCTGACCGCAAGTGTAGCATTTTACTATTCCATTACTATCAGCCTCCTTTAAGCGAATGTATTGAGAGAAAACTTCCCAAACCTTTTTTTTGAGAAACCTTAAAGAGTTTTCTTTCTTGGATGGTTTTTTCATTTAGATTTTTTGATAGATTTTTTGATTATCTTTTTGGTTAAGGTAGTTATCATTTTTTCTGCCTCTTCTTTTCTTTTCTCTGGAGATTTGCCAATAATGTAGTAGCCAATAACAGCAAAAATCCCAAATAAGATACCAAGAAAAGCGGCTAAAATCTTATCTCTACCATTCTTTTCAGCAATACTATAACACCAGTATCCTAACAATAACCAACAGATTATTTGTATGAATAGAACCATATTTTTATTTTAATTAGTTTTCGACCAAAACAACTTTGACAAATTTTTAATAAATAATCACAGGAAGGGCTGATTGGCATTCATCATTGTCTTGGCACCATCTTTGCCATTACGAGACACCCTTCCTGTGCCGCCTCTATCTCTAAGACATAAATCCATAGAGTATCGCCAAAGATGTGGCTACACTAACCACTTAATGCCATCGGGTTAGTCCCTATGTCGTAGTTTCTTATTTCCACTACGGACGCTTCCATAAGATAGTCGCATAGGGAAACTTGACTTTTTATTTTATTGTGCTATAATTAAGATACAATTTTATAAGTTCTTTCCTGTTCGGGGAAGGAACACTCTCAGGAGAAGCGGTGTATACCCTGAGAGATGCACCGCTTTTCCTTTTAAAAATTAAATTGACTGATTAGGGGGGGCAACGCTTATGCGACTTTGCGTCCCCACAACCATATTCATCGTTGGTCTGGTGAATATGGGAGGGTCTGAACTTGGAAGCTGAGTGAGAGCACAACACACCAGACCTGTGCTCGTTTTAGCTCAAGACCAATCGCTTATATGCGAAGCATATACCGAACACATAAACTTTTTACCTAATCACTCAATTTATGTCATAAGTCTTACTATTAGGAATACCAACTCCTAAAAGTCGCTTATGCTCAGCATACCCGAACACTATAATTATAGAACCTTTAAAATTAAAAGTCAAGTATTTTACAAAGATAGAGATTTAGAGATTGCTTTTATTCTTGCTTCTGCTATTTTAATATATTGAGGATTTAATTCAATACCTACAAAATTCCTTCCAAGTTTTTTAGCCACAATAGCGGTAGTTCCACTTCCAAGAAACGGGTCAAGCACAATCCTATTTTTTGGACATCCAGCTAATATCATTGGCTCTACCAATTTTTCAGGAAACATAGCAAAAAATTTTCCTCTAACTTCTGGCGGGGCTGGCTGGGTTGCGATTTCCCAAACATCTCCTGGATTTTTGCCTAAAGGATGAAATGCTCCTTCTTGATTTGGTTGAGGTGGTAATCTTTGTCCGTGAATTGTTGGGTCGCCTGCGGGGTGATAAGGTTTTTCTTTTTCTCTCCAATATCTTGCTCTTGGGCTTCCAAAACTTTCTGCTTGGTCTTGAGGATAATGGGTTTGTTTCTTTTTAATTTGATATTGAGCTAAATGAGGGTCATCAGATTTATTATATCCGCTATTTGGATATAACTTTTGCCTCAAAACTCCCATTGGTCTTTTATCGGTAACTCCACAAACTTTATGGGGAACTCTCACCGCATCTAAGTCAAAATAGTATTTCTTATTTTTCACCAACATAAAAACTGGCTCATAACTTGAGGTAAACCTGTCTCTGACTGAAGATGGCATGTGGTTTATTTTGTGCCAGATTATTGTGTTTCTCAATATCCATCCTTGTTCATCTACCATTCGCAAAACTAACCGCCAATTTTGAAGCATTAAACATTTAGCCATTTTTCTATTTTTTCTCACTGGCACATTGCTTCCATAGGGAATATGATAAACTTCTTTACTGTTTATTTTTTCTGGCGGATTTTTCCAAGTTCCCATTCCGCTTCCTCCATAACAATCCCCGTGATTCCAAAACATAACTCCTGATTTTTTAAGAACTCTTTTTAATTCAGCGGTTATTTTTAAAAGTTTTTCAAGATATTCTTCTAATGTTGACTCTAATCCTATTTGCCCTTCTACTCCATAGTCACGTAGTCCCCAATAAGGAGGACTTGTAATTACCATATCTATACTTTCATCGGGTATTTCTTTCAAAACCTCTAACGTATCACCACAGATTATTTTATTTTTAAGTTCTTCTATTGTTTTCATTTTCAAATAAAGTTAGATTTGGTTTTATAGCCTTAATCCGAGCACGAGCAATAGCACAGTAATCAGCCTCACGCTCTATTCCTATAAAATCTCTACCTATCTTTTTAGCAGCCATACAAGTTGTTCCACTTCCAGCAAAAGGATCAA